>Ga0134127_10000187_pt1 | contig 72863 bp, 63 predicted proteins | sample KB31753_FD_96459 | JGI IMG/M metagenome (GOLD analysis project Ga0134127, IMG submission 96459) | Terrestrial soil microbial communities with excess Nitrogen fertilizer from Kellogg Biological Station, Michigan, USA - KB3-175-3 | ecosystem: Environmental > Terrestrial > Soil > Unclassified ... | reverse complement strand
TGATCATCGATGTTAATTGATCCCTTTCCTCTTGCGTAAGGGTAACCTTATACTTTATCATAATCGGTTTTTTGATAAAGTTATAAAACTTATACGACAAAATCAAGTTGACATGACACTAGTGTCTTTCGGTCTTGCGGACTTCCCGACTTCCGGACTAAAAAACTAACTTTGCCCCCGAAAAACAAAACGCCAAATGAGTTTCAGGACTGAACACGATACCATGGGCGAGGTACAGGTACCCGCCGATAAATATTGGGGCGCGCAAACCGAGCGCTCGCGCAATAACTTTAAAATAGGGCCGGAGGCATCGATGCCGAAGGAGATCATCGCCGCGTTTGCCTACCTTAAAAAAGCCGCCGCCTATACCAACACCGATTGCGGTGTGCTGACCGCCGAAAAGCGCGACCTGATAGCACAGGTTTGCGACGAGATACTGGCAGGCAAACTGGCGTCGGAATTCCCGCTGGTGATATGGCAAACGGGATCGGGCACGCAGTCGAACATGAATGTGAACGAGGTGATTGCCAACCGCAGCCATGTGCTCCTGGGCCACCAGCTTGGCGAAGGGAAAACCTTTATTCACCCAAATGATGATGTAAACAAGTCGCAGTCGAGCAACGATACCTACCCCACCGCCATGCACATCGCGGCCTATAAAATGGTGACCGATGTGACTATCCCGGGGATTGAGAAGCTGCGGGATACGCTGAAGGCTAAGTCGGAACAGTTTAAAACCGTTGTTAAGATTGGCCGCACGCACCTGATGGATGCTACGCCGCTTACGCTGGGGCAGGAGTTTTCGGGCTATGTTTCCCAACTGGACCATGGCCTGCGGGCGCTAAAAAACACGCTGGACCATTTGGGTGAACTGGCGCTGGGCGGCACCGCCGTTGGTACTGGTATCAATACACCCAGGGGGTACGATGTTAAAGTGGCGAATTACATCGCCCAATTTACCGGGCTGCCTTTCCGCACGGCGGAGAACAAGTTTGAGGCGCTGGCGGCGCATGACGCCATTGTGGAAAGTCATGGGGCGTTGAAGCAAATAGCCGTGTCGCTGATGAAGATTGCCAATGACATCCGGATGCTGGCCTCTGGGCCGCGCTCGGGTATCGGCGAGATCCATATCCCGGATAACGAGCCCGGCTCGTCCATTATGCCCGGCAAGGTAAACCCCACTCAAAACGAAGCGGTTACCATGGTAGCGGCCCAGGTAATGGGTAACGATGTGACGGTCTCGATTGGCGGCTCCAACGGGCATTATGAATTAAACGTATTTAAACCGGTAATGGCCGCCAACTTTTTGCAATCGGCAAGGTTGATCGGCGATGCATGCGTATCCTTTAACGATCATTGTGCTGCCGGCATTGAACCAAATTACTCCGGTATTAAAAAGCACCTGGAAAATTCGCTGATGCTGGTAACGGCGCTGAACCCGCATATCGGTTATGAAAATGCAGCGAAGATTGCCAAGAAGGCGCTGAAAGAAAACCTGTCGCTGCGGGAATCAGCCCTGGCGCTCGGGTTGCTGACGAACGAGCAGTTTGACCAGTGGGTTAGGCCGGAAGATATGATTGGAGGGTTGAAGTGACGCCTCACCCCAAACCCCTCTTGAAAGTATGTGTTTAGGGGTTGAAAAAGGCTTTTAAAAGCGGCGGCCTGTGCGATTCCCCTCTTGAGAGGGGTGGAGGGGTGTGTTATTCAGCATGTCGGTTAACACACCCCCGCCACAACGCTTCCCGGCGCACCCCCTCTCAAGAGGGGAGTTGGGCTAACAGTAACATTATCAACAATATAAACGATTAAATCGAAAGTGTTAATCGCCAAACACCTACATAGCAGAGGGGTTTAAAAAAATAGTTTAGAAGAAATCTTCATGCAAAAACCTTCGGCCCTTCGCCTTTTACCTTTCACCTTAAAGGCAGCTTTTTGCTTTCTGCTTTTAGCTTTCAGCTCCTCCTGCTGGTTCAACCCCAACATACAAACGCCGGGGCAAAGCTACCTGCAGGGCGAATGGCAGCAGGACTCTGTAACAAATCAAAAGCAATTGCTTAGTTATTCGCTGTATCATATTAAATTTAGCTGTGATTCTTTTTTTATGTCGATACACTCCTTCAGCAAAATAGATAACGGCGTGGATACCTGTATGCGGTCGGGACAGTGGATGGAGTATACCCGTGGCACCTATGTGCAAACGCATGACACCCTGCGTTTGAAAGGGCAATTCGCCAATGCTGATATGACTGTAAAGGACGATAAAGGTTGCTTTCGCGCCGGAGATTACCGCGAAGATTTTAAGGTAACCAAAAAGTCGGATTCGCTGATCAGATTTGCCAGCACCATCAATATTATCCCCGTCGATCTGCGGCTGATCAAAAGAACTACCTGTCATCCAAAACCACTATGATATGAAGAGCAAATTTGTAAAACGGTTACTGCTGATTGTTGCAGTTTGTTACTTTCCGTTGCAATCCATGGCCTGGGGAACACAGGGGCATCGCATTTGCGGGCAGATAGCAAGCTTTTATCTTACCCCAAAAGCAAAAAAGGCCATCGACGAAATTTTAGGCGGCGAGTCCATCGCGCTGGCCGGCAACTGGGCCGATTTTATCAAGTCGGACCCATCATATGCGTACCTGTCGCCCTGGCATTACATCGATTTTAACAAGCAGTACACCTACCCCGAAATGGTAACGTTTTTGAAAAGCGATACCGCCACCGACGCGTACACTAAGCTCAATTTTTTGATCAGTGAGTTAAAGAAGAAAGACCTTAGTTTTCAAAAAAAGCAAATATACCTGCGCATGCTGATCCACATTGTTGAAGATGTGCATCAGCCCATGCACACTGCCCATGCGGGTGACAAAGGCGGCAATGATTTTAAGGTAAACTGGTTTAGCACGCCCACCAACCTGCACTCGGTTTGGGATTCGCAGCTGATCGATTTTCAGCAACTGAGCTTTACCGAATATGCTTCGGCAATTCATTTCTGCACCGCCGCCGAACGCGCCAAATGGCAGGCAGACCCGATCAGCGAATGGCTGTATGAATCCAACCAAATTGCTGAAAAATTATACACCGAAATAAAGCCCGGCGAAACGCTGAATTACCGGTACAATTTTACGCACATCGCCATGCTGAACCACCAGATGGTGAAAGCGGGAGTGAGATTGGCGGGGGTGTTGAATGCTTTGTTTGGTTAATGGAAGTTGTAAAAGTTGTAACGAGTCGTAATAAGTTATAAGGGTTAAAACTTCAACTTATTACAACCTTTACAACCCTTACAACCTTTACAACTCACTACAACTAAAATGAAACTATTAATGGTTTGCCTGGGAAACATTTGCCGCTCGCCGCTGGCGCATGGTATCATGGAGCAAATGGCTAAGGACAAAGGCCTGGACTGGGAATTGGACTCCGCCGGAACCGGCAACTGGCATGTGGGCGAGGCGCCCGACCGGCGTTCCATCCGCACAGCCGGCGCACATGGTATTGATATCAGCAAGCAGGTCTGCAGGTTGTTCAGAATTAGCGATTTTGATACATACGACCATATTTTTGTGATGGACCGGAATAACCTGAGCGATATTTTGGCTATGGCGCGTAATGAAGAGGATGCCAAAAAGGTAAGGCTGTTGTTGGGGGATCAGATAGTTCCTGACCCATATTACGACGACAGCCAGTTTGAGCCGGTTTTTAGTTTGATCGAAGAGGGTTGCAAAGCGATTATTGAAAAGTTGCATTAAGACGAATCTTATTTCTTCAGACTAAAAAATGCCAGTTCTTCACCATCCCTGAATACATTATCCCTGCGTTCCAATCCGGCCTTCATCAATACTTTTTGCGAACCTATATTCTGCAGGGTTGTCACCGCAACAATCTCGGGAATATCGGTGTGGGTAAATGCATAAGCCACCATAATTTGCGCCATTTCCGCGGCGATGCCTTTCCCCCAGAATTTTTTGGCCAGTACATAACCTAATTCCACCTGTTGGGTGTTATTAAGATAGGGCCTTAATAAGCATATCCCTATAAATTCGTCGTCGCCATTATTGAACATACCCCAGCGGCCTAAAACTTTCTTTTCCATGTATTCCCTGAAGGTTTCCCTGAACATTTGCAGGTTTTCGTGCCGGGTTCTTTTTGGCAGGTGCAAAGTAACTTCCTTATCGTCAAAAAGCGAAAGGTAAATGGTCTCATCTGCGGGAGCAAATTCTCTGATACAAAAACGTGGGGTTTGGGCAATGATGCGCATGAGTTCAAAGGTATACAAATTGCGCAAACAGATGATTTTTGCGTCTTGCCGGTGCTAATTATTTCGAAATTCTGACAAAGGGGCGCTGTAACGGTTTAGCCCTAATCCTTTTTTAACAGTTCCCCAAACACTTTATTAAAATCACCCTTTCCAATCCCGCTGACTTTTTCAAGGGCCTTAAAATAATTTTCTTCGTCTTCCTGCCGTTTTCCGCAGCCCAATAGTTCCATCACCGGCGCAAACCCTTTTTCATTTTCAATTTTCTGCACAATCAGCGCATTGATAAAATAAGCCACATAAAAAGGTTTTTGCGCATCGGCATTAAACCGCACATTGCCGTGATACAGTTTTAACCAGTCGGCATCGGGATGATCAGCAGTATATTTTTTAAATATCGCCAAAACCTCCGGCCACGGTGTACCCCAGCTGCCGCCGTATAAGTAAGCGCAGCCTTCGTCAACCGGGCGGTTTATTTTATCGGTGGATAGCACCATGTGCAGACGATCGTGCCACAGATCGTGCCGGTCAAACCGGGAATTTTCGGTATAACCGCCATTTATTTCTACAGTCGCGTTGTTTTCGTGGGCGGTAATATCGTCGTACCTGATGCCGATATAATCTGATTTATAATCCACTCCCAGCACCTGCAAAACTTCCGGAAAGTTATCACACTCATAATAGGCTATCGGCTCAGGCGCCAATATTAACCTCCGGTTATAAGCATTTACAAACTTAAGGTAGGCTTTGGCTTCGCTTATATTCAGCGTGTCTTTGAAATGAAAGTTTATATAATCGATCTTTTTTATCTTCCACGCTACCGTATTGCGGATAAGCACCGAAAAAAAATAAAATTTACCGTCATCCTTTTTTGCCATTATCCTAAAGCTGGCCCGTAACATGGGCAGGCCGTCCGCATAACCCATATAATTCAATTGCACCAGGAAGTTGTTATTTCCTTCATCCACGATATTTTCTAAAACAGGTTTATAAAAATGATCGTCCTTTAGTTTGACGTTTTTATCCATGCCCTTCATTTCATCCAGCAAAGCCGACATGGCCGGCAAATCGCTTTTTAATACACAGGTGTTTTCCTGGTTAGGGCCTTCTTTTTGGTCGAGGAAGTGATTTAGCGATTCAGCAAGCTGTTGTTTGGTTAATGAGTCGATCAGAAATCGTTCATCCTTCGGGATAACCAGCTGTGCTTTAAGCGAAAACGCACTGCCTAGTAAAATGGCAATTGTAAAAATTGTGATTCGTTTCATCGGTTTTATTTTAGGGCTTGCAGAGATCGCTAAATTATCGCTAATTTAGGCTACCATTATAAACATTTTAGATACGGGATTTGATTTGGAAATGAGACAGCGACGCTTAGCGTTTTCAATTCGCATCTGTTAAACCAACCAGCTATGAACAGAATATTTACCCTTACCAGCCACTGCCTTTCGGCAGCTATGTTGGCCGCAGTATTATGCAGCGCCAGGCTGCCGTCGGCAAATCGTCATGAAAAACAGGTATTAAAAATAAATAAGCCGGCCGATAGTGGCTGGCGCCAATTATTTAACGGTAAGGACCTGGACGGCTGGAAACAGGTTGGCCCGGGTACCCGGTACGTGGAAAACGGCCTGACCGGGAGTCACGGCGGCATGGGACTTTGCTACTGGACAAAAGAAAAATTCGGCGATTGCGTGATCCGGATTGTGTATAAAATGCAAAAGGAAAACAGCAATTCGGGTTTTTTCATCCGCATACCTATTGAGCCGCGCGAGGCATGGATGCCGGTATTTTACGGCTACGAGGTGCAGATAGATAACCATCCGGAAACTTCGGGCGAGGACGAATATCATGTGACGGGTACGCTGTATTCCTTAACAAAACCACATGCAAAACCTGGCAAACCGGGTCCGCAATGGAATGTGATGGAAATTACGCTGGATGGCCCCCATACCATGGTGTCAGTTAACGGACAGCTGGTAACCGATTATACAGAAGGCGACCCCACGCCCGAGCGTAAATTTGATTTTGAACCCTTCCGCGGATTACGGCCAAACTATGGCTACATCGGGATGCAAAACCACGGCGACGATGATGTGGTGTTTTTTAAAACAGTTGAAGTAAGGCCTTTACACATGAAATAATTCGTGCCATGGAAGAAAATAAAAACAACACCGAAAAAAATGCCATCAGCCGGGGCAGTTTCCTGAAAAAATCGGCCATTGCTGCCGCTAGTTTTTATATCGTGCCACGCTATGTGCTGGGTAAAGGCTATACGGCGCCCAGCGACAAATTATATATAGCTGCCGTTGGCACAGGTGGCGAAGCGGAAAACGATATTCATCATTTTGCAACGGCACCGAAAAAGAATGCAGAAGTGGCTTTTTTGTGTGACGTGGACGACCGCCCTGCAGCGCAGCGCCGTAAAGAATTCCCGAAAGCGAAGTTTTATTACGACTGGCGGGAAATGTTCGACAAAGAGCACAAGAATTTTGACGCGGTAACCGTGGCGATCCCAGATCATAACCATGCCATTGTGGGCCTGGGCGCAATGCAGCTGCGCAAGCATTTGTATTTGCAAAAGCCCTTAACGCATGATATCTACGAGGCGAGAGTGTTAACTGAAGCCTCCAAAAAATACGGCGTTGTTACCCAGATGGGCGACCAGGGCGCATCCTGTGACGGCATGCGCACCCTGCGCGAATGGTTTGAAGCCGGCCTGATCGGTGATATTGAAAAAGTATACTGCTGGACCGACCGTCCTGTGTGGCCCCAGGGAATTTCGTGGCCAACCGCCAAACCTCCCGTTCCCAGCGAACTGAAATGGGATCTTTGGCTGGGCACGGCGCAGCATGTGGATTATATAGACAACCTGGTGCCATTTAACTGGCGCGGCTGGTGGCAATTCGGCACCGGCGCTTTGGGCGATATGGGCTGTCATATTATGGGGCCGCCATTTAAGCTGCTGGAATTAGGCTATCCTACGATGATCTCGGGCAGTGCCAGCACTGTTTATACCGGTATTTTTAAAGAAGGCGTCTTCCCGGAAAGCGGGCCGGTTTCCAGCCATATCAAGTTTGATTTCACCTTAAAAAATGGCAAGCCGCTGGAATTACACTGGATGGATGGCGGCATCACTCCTGATCGTCTTTCAGAGCTCGACCCTGATATCAATATGAATGAAGCTTTGGGCGATATCCCCAGCGAAAATGATTTTGAAGGTTGCACGCTGTTCATCGGCACCAAAGGAAAAGTTTCCTGCGGATGGGGCGGAAGTCACCCCAGGCTTTTGCCGCTTTCGCTGAATAAGGACGTACATATCCCCGAAAAGTACCCCCGCGTAGCTGGTGGTATGGACGGCCATTGGTGGCAGTTTGTGGATGCAGCCATTGCCGGTTATGGCAAAATGGAGGTGGATTCGCCATTTGAAGGATATGCAGGACCATTAACCGAAACCGTACTGCTGGGTAATCTGCTCTTAAGGAGCTTCGACATACAGGAAAAGATAAAACGCAACGACCCGGTTTACGGTAATATGGAAGGCCTAAAATTCAGCGGGCGTTATGTTGGGTTGAAATGGGATGCCGTCAATAAGCGGGTGACTAACTTTGATCCGGCGAACCAGTTTATCAAGCGAACATATCGGGAAGGGTGGGGTGATTTGAAGTTGTAGCGTAAGAGCTATCATAGCTTTACTTCAATAACCTCGCGGCCTAATTCGTGAAAGGCATTTTCTAATTTTTCAATCTGTGCCTTCCGTGGTTTTTTTGAACCGGACGCATAATGATGCAATTGTTTTGAATTGATACCTGTTAAACGGTGCAACGCAGTTTTGGTGAATATCCCTTTGTAGTAATTCAACAATCCTTCTGCATCAAAATGATTAACCAATTTGTAATCGCCCGAAAACACTGAAGGAATTTCGTCACCATCCTCAAGACTGCTTTTAACATGAAGTTCAACAGCCTCTTTCATCCGTTCATTTACTTCTTTCGGAGTAGCGCCAGTGGCGACACATCCTGGAAGTATCGGCACGTAAGCAGAAAAATTGCGGCCCGAATAATAGATATAGACGATTACTTTATTGTTTCTCATTATTCTAATTCGTTACCTTCAATTTATTCCATCGTGGTTCCCCCTTTAGGGGGTTAGGGGGTAAACGCCAACTCTAACAGCACCGGGCAATGGTCTGAATGTCTCGCCTCCGGCAGAATTGCGGCCCTTTTGATATTCGGCTCTAAACAATGGGTAGCCATATTATAATCAATACGCCAGCCTAAGTTTTTAGCGCGTGAGTTGGCACGAAAACTCCACCAGGTATAATTATGCGGCTCTTTATTCATATGCCTGAAAGTATCGATATAGCCAGAGTTGATAAAATTTTCCATCCATTCCCTTTCCTCCGGCAAGAAGCCGGATGAGTTCGCGTTTGATTTGGGGTTATGAATATCGATGGGCCGGTGGCAGATATTATAATCCCCGGATACTACCAACTTAGGGCATTGTGACTGTAAAAGTTCGAGATAACGACCAAATTCATCCAAAAAACGGTATTTAAATGCCTGCCGGTCATCCCCACTGGAGCCGGAGGGGAAGTAAACGCTCATCACCGAAACTTCGTCAAAATCAACCCGGATGTTGCGGCCTTCGCGGTCGTAGTCGCTAATGCCGCAGCCGTATTCTACATGTTTGGGCGTTTTTTTGGTGAAGATGGCCGTGCCGCTGTAGCCTTTTTTCTCGGCCGGGTACCAGTAATGTTCATACCCCAAATGCTCCACCAAAATTAAATCGGATATCACATCGGGCGTAGCCTTAATTTCCTGCAGACAAACCACATCAGCATCAGTAGCTTGCAGCCACGCCAGCCAGTTTTTGCTGATCGCCGAACGAATGCCGTTAACGTTGTATGTAATGATCTTCATACCCGAACCCCGAACCCCCTAATGGGGGAATTATTGTGTTTGTCATTACCTGATGACTTGTTAATACCCGAAAACAAGAATTAAGCATTATAGCTCCCCTTCAGGGGCCGGGGGGGTATAATTCGTCCAACTCTTTACACTCCTTTTTACTCAGGAGCTCCACCGTCATCGGAATATCGGTTACCGGCCGGTCATTGGGGCCTGTTTTCACCGCAGCAATACGGTCTACCATATCAATGCCCATCACCACCTCGCCATAAACGGTGTAGTTTTGATCGAGGTGCGGTGCGCCGCCTACCGAACGGTAATATTCCCTTTGCCACTCTGGTATTTTGCGGCCTTTTAAGCGCGTTTTTTCAAGTGTATCCAGCTTGCCATCGCTAAAACGCCGGCCTTCAACAATATAAAACTGGCAGCCGCTGGAGGCTTTTGCCGGGTTATCATCTCTCGCGGCAGCTAACACCCCACGCTTATGAAACAGGCTGTCCCTGAATTCGGCTGGGATGGTATAACCAACATCGCCGTTGCCCAATTCGGCGCCTGGTTTAGTTTTAGTAGTATCCTTCGAATCCGGGTCGCCGCCCTGGATCATAAAATTTTGTATTACGCGGTGAAACAAGGTGCCGTTGTAAAAGCCCTGTTTTGCCAGCTTAATAAAATTGTCGCGGTGCTTTGGTGTTTCATTGTAAAGCCGGATGATACACTCGCCATAAGCGGTTTTTATACGTACATATTGATTCACCGGCCCGCCGGCAAACGCGGCCGAAAATGTAAATAAAAGTAATAACGCTGCGATGCTTTTTTTCATTATTATAAAGTTTAAACAATAAACGTTATTGTTCCCCCTTCAGGGGGTTAGGGGGTCCAGTTCCTCAAAATAACTAATCATCAAAGATTTTATCACCATCTCCTGCTCCAGCAACGTATAATTGGGAATGGTTTTCACCAGTTTCCAGTGCGGCCAGCCATCCTGGTCAAGTCCTTCCAGCTCATAAAACCCCAGCATGCTGAACAGCTTACACGTAGCAATATGCATCAATTCTTCTTTTTGCCGTTTGCTGAATTTTTTTGGCCCCTTGCCCAGCTCCTGCACGCCGATCAGGAATAGCATCACTTTAATGTCCGGCTTTTCGCCGTCAAATTCATCTGCTATCCGCTGTTGCAGCTCGTTCCATTTTATATTGATCTCAGCGGGTTTCATGGGGGTAAAGATAGAGGAGTTCATGGTTCATAGTTCATGGTTCATAGTTTTTTTGTCTTGTCCAGACATAAGTTGACAAAAAGCAACTATCTCCACGTTGCGATGAACCACGATTGTGAACCAGTGAACCAAAAAGAAACCTCGTTGCATTTAACAGCATTGTTACCTCGCCTGCAGTCGGAGAAACTTTTATTGATTACCTTTGTTCGATTTTTAAAGAGGAGCCGTAAAACGTTTGAAAAGGGATAAATATCATATCATTTGCGCACGCATATTGCTGTTTTGCTTTATTGCGGGGCAGTTTATGGTATACGACCACCAGCACCCGGGTTCGGCAGCCGCCGCCAAAAAATTTGCGGTTTCCAAAACCTTCGGCAGGCATCAAACGATAAAAGAAAAGTGTGATCTGTGCGATGTGATGCACAATACCGCAATGCTGGTTTCGTACCAGGTATATGTTGCCCCCGCGAACGTTGCCGGCCATGTTTATAACACCGTCGATTACAATTTTACCAGCGCCCGGCATATTGCTGCCGGCGACAGGGGGCCCCCATCTCACCAATCATAAACGGAAAGCCAGGTAGTTTTTATTTGTCATCAGCTTAAACTATTTGGCGTTACACTGCATCTCAAGTGTAATAAAAAGTTAAAAAACTGTCTTATTGTAATGTTTTTGCTGATCTGCAGTCATCATAAGACTTGATTTTCAAACAGCAACTGTTAAAAATTTCATGAGATCCGATAATAAAGTTTTCATCATATCAGCCTTCCTTCTTCTGATAACGGTAATATACCAGGCCAAGGCATCGACCGACCCGGGCGGAAATGCCGGTAACTTGACCGGCACGGTGACGGATAAGGCTGACGGCAAGCCCATCATCGGGGCAAGCGTAAATATTCCGGATCTTCGAACAGGATCGATCACTGACGAGAACGGACACTTTGTATTGAACAACCTGCCGAAGGGCGTATACCTGGTGCAAATCAGCTACATAGGTTATTCCACGCTAACTCAAAAGGTCGACTTTACCCAAACCACCGTAATTAATTTTCAGCTCGCAGCTTCGACCATCGAGGCCGGCGAAGTGGTTATTACCGGGGTAAGCAAGGCGACCGAAATAAAACGCGACCCGATACCCATGACGGCAGTTGGCAAAAGCTTTATTGATGAGCATTCGGCCACAGGGAATGTTATCGACGAAATTGCCAGTTTGCCTGGCATCAGCGCAGTAACTACGGGGCCCAATATTTCGAAGCCATATATACATGGATTGGGCTATAACCGGGTAATAACATTACAGGATGGCATCCGCCAGGAGGGGCAACAATGGGGCGACGAGCATGGCATCGAAGTAGATCAGAACTCGATCGACCGGGTAGAGATCATAAAAGGCCCGGCCAGCCTAACCTATGGTTCAGACGCAATCGGGGGCGTTGTTAACCTGATCACGTCCACGCCGGTTGCGGACGGGAAGGTACTGGGTTCATTTCAGGAGATATACGGCACTAATAACGGCCTGTTTAATACATCGTTTAAATTGCAGGGAAATAACAACGGCCTGGTATGGGGAACAGTCCTTTCGGATAAGATGGCGAAAGACTATACCGACCCGCACGATGGCCGCGTTTATGCCACCAATTTTAACGAAAAAGACGCCCGGGCGATGATCGGGCTGCATAAATCATGGGGATCTACTTACCTGAATGCTTCGATATTTGACGACCAGCAGGCTATCCCGGACGGCAGCCGCGATTCCCTTACCCGGCAGTTTACCAAACAGATCACGGATGCGGATACTTACAGGCCGATCGTTCCGGAATCCGACTTAAATTCATACAGCCTGCCGGCCCTGCACCAGCATGTGCAACTTTACCGGGTTTATGATAACAGCAATTTTATCATTGGCGAAGGAAGCCTTGCCGTTAATTTGGGCTATCAATACAGTCACCGGCGCGAATATACTCACCCGGAAGATCCGGACGTGCCCGGCCTTAACCTACAGCTGGCATCGTATACTTACGATGTTAAATATAATTTTGAGCTGGGTAAAGGTTACGAAACAACGGTGGGCGTTAACGGTATGTACCAGTCAAATGCCCTGGGTTACAGTACGGATTTCCCCATTCCTGCCTATCACCAGTTTGACGTCGGGCCATTTTTTGTATTGAAGAAGACATTCGGCAAGTTGGACCTTGAGGGCGGCCTAAGAGAAGACAGCCGTACGTTCAACGGACAGGCGGCGTACATCGATACTACGAAACAATTTTTCCCTGCGTTGTATACCGGGCCGAACCCGGCAACAACGCCCAACGTAACCCAACAGTTCAGTGCGCTGAACAAGACGTTTACAGGTACTTCCGGAAGTTTTGGGGGAACGTATAACTTCTCGGATAAGTTTTTGATCAAGGCTAATATTGCACGCGGCTTCAGGGCGCCAAGTATTTCCGAGCTTTCAGCTAACGGCCCCGATCCTGGCTCGCAGATATACCACGTAGGTAACAATAGTTTTAAACCGGAATTTAGCGTACAGGATGACATCGGCGCTTTCCTTACGCTTGAAAATGTATCGGCCAGCGCAGAGGTTTTCAGGAACAACCTGCAAAACTATATTTTCCAGGAACAGATACTGGATGCCAACGGCAACCCCGAGCGGGTTGACGCCAGCGGCGCCATCGATCCTAACGGCCAATACAGCAGATTTACCTACCAGCAAACCAAGGCTGTTATACAAGGCGGCGAATTTAGCCTCGATATTCATCCATGGCCCTGGCTGCATTTTGAGAATTCCCTGACGCTTACTTACGGGGAAAATAAAGGTACAGGCGTTGCGGTTCCTGATAGTTTAAAATACCTGCCGTTTATTCCGCCTGCCCACAGCCACTCAGAATTGAGGAGCACCTTTGCCAAAGGGTTTGGTGCTTTTAAAAATGTTTATGCTTTTGTAGGGTTTGATCATTTTGACGCGCAGGCACATTACTTCTCGGCCTATAGCACCGAAACTTATACCAGCGGGTATAACCTGGTTAGCGCCGGAATTGGCGGCAACATTGTAAACGCGGCAGGTAAAAAGCTAGTGGAGATTTTTATTGAAGGCACTAACCTGGGCAATGTGAGCTATCAAAGCAACATGAGCAGGTTGAAATATTTTGATAATCCCGTTGTACCGCCGGGCGTTCAGCCGGGCATATTTAATATGGGCCGGAACATCAGCTTTAAGGTAGTGGTGCCGTTTGATCTGTCGCCGCATGAAAAACCTGAAGTGAAGATGTAAGGTAAAAACAAAAGAGCTCCGACCAAACCGCCGGGACTCTTTTGTTTGTGACAGATACTGACCCAAACTGTACAATAAGAACATATTTGTCATTTCGAGCAAAGCGAGAAATCTTCTACGCCATGCATCCGAACTTTGCAGGCGGTAATGTCTATTGTATAAGATTTCTCGCTTTGCTCGAAATGACAACGATTATTGGGTCATTTCACGTTTTCTAAATACTTCCAAATCTCCCCAACAGTCTTTTTCTCCTGTACACCCGTTTCCATATTTTTGATCGACAGTAAACCGCTGGACATTTCCTCGCTGCCGATAATGATCACAAAAGGGATGTTTTTCCCATTGGCATAATCCAGTTGCTTTTTCATTTTAGCCCCTGCAGGGTACAACTCAGCGCTGATACCCTGGCCGCGCAGTTGCTGTACAATTGGAAAAGCAAAGGTTTCACCCTCCTTATCAAAGCAGCAAATTAATACTTTGGTGGATTGGGCTGTCTCAGCCGGGAAGAGTTTTAGCTCTTCCATTACATCATATATCCTATCTGCGCCAAATGAGATACCAACACCTGTAAGGCCCTTCATCCCAAACATGCCCGTAAGGTCGTCATAGCGCCCGCCGCCACCTATGCTGCCCATCGCCACTTCGTTTGTTTTTACTTCGAAGATGGCGCCGGTGTAATAGTTGAGGCCTCGGGCCAGGGTGATGTCGAGTTCTAAGTTGGCAGTTTGCAGCGGGCAGTTGGCAATATAGTTGAGCACGGTTTCAATTTCATCGCAGCCTTTCAAGCCAGTATCCGAATTGATCAGCGCAAGGCGAAGGCTTTCCAGCTTTTCTGGATTGGTTCCTTCGAGCAAAATCACCGGTTTTATTTTGTCGATATCTTCTTCTGTGAAACCCCGTTCTATCAGCTCTTTTACTACGCCATCGAAGCCGATTTTATCCAGTTTATCGATAGCGACAGTTAAGTCGATTATGCTATCGCTTTTATCTATAATTTCAGCAATACCCGATAGAATTTTTCTATTGTTTATTTTTATGGTGAAATCTTTTAGTCCAAGCTTGCTCAAAGCTTCGTCGTAGATCAATACGAATTCAGCTTCATTCAGCAGCGAATCAGATCCCACCACATCCGCATCGCACTGGTAAAACTCTCGGTAGCGACCTTTTTGTGGCCTGTCTGCCCGCCATACCGGCTGTACCTGGAAACGTTTGAACGGGAAAGTGATCTCGTTTTGGTGCATCACCACGTAGCGGGCGAATGGGACGGTGAGGTCGTAGCGGAGTGCTTTTTCCGCTACAAAACTAACTAACTTTGAGTTCGTAGACTTATATAATTCTCTTGCGTCATCAGAGTCATAAAATATTTTTTCCAAGACTTCTTCAAATGATTTGGCATTAGGCACGTTCCAAATAACTTTTGTGTCCTTATTTCCGTGGCCAATTTCATCTTTACCGACTTCTCCAATATTAGGTTCTAATTCTTTGCTATCAAGTAGTTTAATGAGCTTATTAAAATTTGTTAGGAGGTGATAATCTATCAAATCCCCATTATTCAAAATCTTAAATATCAGCTTATCGCCTTCATCACCATACTTTCCCATTAAGGTTGATAGGTTCTCCATGGACGGCGTTTCTATCTGCTGATACCCATATTTGCGGAAAACGCTTTTAATCGTATCGAAAATATAATTACGCCTCACCATTTCGGTGGGAGAAAAATCGCGTGTGCCCCTGGGTACTGATGGTTTGTCTGCCATGCGGCAAATATAGCATTATACATTTTTATAGCGCCACGGTATCCAATCCTAAAATCCCTCCAATCCAATAAATCTTAGTCCAAAAATAATACCTTTGTAACCTCAAAATTCGCTGTAAAAAATGTTTGAAAATTTATCCGATAAGCTGGAAAGGGCCTTTAAAGTATTAAAGGGACAGGGAAGTATTACCGAGATCAACGTGGCCGAAACCATGAAGGAGATACGCAAAGCCCTTTTGGACGCCGACGTAAACTATAAAACTGCCAAAACTTTTACCGATGAAGTAAGGCAAAAAGCCATTGGCCAAAACGTACTGACCACCATTTCGCCGGGGCAATTGCTTACCAAGATCATGAGTGATGAGCTGACCGAGCTAATGGGCGGAAGTACTTCTGAGCTGAATTTCCCGGCAACGCCTACTATCATATTAATTGCCGGCCTCAACGGTGCGGGTAAAACAACCTTTACCGGCAAGCTGGCCAATTACCTTAAAACACAAAAAAATAAAAAGCCTTTACTGGTTGCCGATGATATTTACCGCCCGGCAGCGATAGAGCAACTGCAGGTTTTGGGCGGCCAGATAGGCGTGCCGGTTTACGCCAACCTGGAATCGAAGGATCCGATAGCTATTGCGCGTGAGGGTATAGCCCAGGCAAAGCAAAACGGCAACAACGTGGTGATCATCGATACCGCCGGCCGTTTGAGTATTGACGAAGCGATGATGCGCGAGATCGAGCAGGTAAAAGCTGCCGTTAACCCGCACGAGATATTATTTGTAGTTGACGCCATGACCGGGCAGGATGCCGTTAATACAGCCAAAGTGTTTAATGACCGCCTGGACTTTACCGGTGTTATCCTGACCAAACTGGATGGAGATACGCGCGGCGGTGCAGCCTTATCCATCAAATCGGTAGTGAACAAGCCGATCAAATTTATTGGTACGGGCGAAAAAATGGAGGCGCTGGATGTTTTCCACCCCGACCGCATGGCCTCCCGAATTTTGGGCATGGGCGACGTGATCTCGCTGGTGGAGCGCGCCCAGCAGCAATTTGACGAAAAGGAAGCTGCCGAGCTGCAAAAGAAGATCCGCAAAAATAAGTTCGACTTTACCGATTTTTACGCCCAGATACAGCAGATCAAAAAGATGGGTAACATGAAGGACCTGATGGGCATGATACCCGGAGTGGGCAAAATGATGAAGGATGTGGAAATAGACGACAATGCCTTTAAAAATATCGAAGCCATTATCCAATCCATGACGCCGTACGAAAAAGGCAACCCCGACAGCATTAACCAAAGCCGCCGCAACCGCATAGCCAAAGGATCGGGCACTAACCTTACCGAAGTAAACCGCCTGATAAAACAGTTTGAGGATATGCGCAAGGTAATGAAGCAAATGAGCAACCCGGCAGCCATGGCAAATATGATGCGGAGAATGCCGAAGTAAATGCTGGATTTTTCGCTGCGCTCAAGAGACAGTTTCAGAATTTCGATTTCGGAATTGAAGGATGTGCTATACAAAATTCAACCCTGCAAAACTCTTCGTTAATATCTGCCCATTATTAACGTTCAGCCATTTATCCAGCAGCGTAGCATACACATCCCTAAAGTCGACCTGGTATTTTAAGTCGCCATTGTCCAGTTGCGACAGATCCGGCGCCTCATTATAAAAGCCCGCCTTTTTGAGCTTGCCGCCATAAATTAAAATGTTATTGGCGGTGCCGTGGTCGGTACCGTTGCTGGCATTTTGTTCTACCCGGCGGCCGAATTCGGAGAAGGTCATCACCAGGGTGTCATCCAGTTTACCGCTTTGTTTCAGGTCCTTAATAAAAGCCGCTACGGCATCGCCATAAATTTTTAGTTGACGGGCCTGCTGGTCCTGCTGCCGCACATGGGTATCAAAGCCGCTGAGCGAAACATAGTATATCCTGGTTTGTAAGCCTGAGTTGATAAATTTCGATACGGTCTTCAATTGATTACCTAATTGTGTGGCCGGGTATTCGGAGTTAACCGTGTACGTTTTCGACGTGTTTTGAATGTACTCCGCCGACGAGTAGGTCTCAATCATCGTTTTGTACAGGTAACCTAAATTATCCTCGCTTAAATTATCGGCGCTGTGTTCATGCACCAAATCCTTAAAAAATGGTTCCCGGGTAGTTTGATATAGTTTGCCGGGGTCCTGCACGGCTATTCCCTTCATTTTGGCGCCTTTCATGGCCAGCGAAAGGGTGTCATCCACTTCGATAGCGGTATACGGCTTGCTGCAGGTTTGGCAGTTAGAGTCCAGGTAGCGGCCTATCCAGCCGGTGGTTAAAAATTGATTGGATTCGCTGCCCGTTTGCCATATATCCATCGAGCGAAAGTGCGACCGGTCGGGATTGGGGTAGCCCACTGAATTGATGATGCTCATCCAGCCCTGGTCGTAAATTTCTTTCAATGCCGATAAGCTGGGGTTAAAGCCCTGCACGTCATTCAGCTTCACAATGTCGTTTTTATTAATGGCGATGGTGGAGCGTTTTTGATAATAAATATCATTGCCATACGGTACAATGGTATTCAGCCCATCGTTGCCGCCGGACAATTGGATAATCACCAGGTTTTTATGACCCCTCAATTCACTTTTGCCAAGCGCTTCAAAAGGCTTTAAAAACGCCGGAACCATCAGGGCCCCCGATGCCAGCGCGGTGTTTTTTAAAAAGTGTCTGCGATCCATACCCCCTGGCCCCCTAAAGGGGGGACTTTTGTTTAAAATGTATTAATTTAGTAATGTGTAACTCCTTTAACACCCCCTTTAGGGGGCCGGGGGGTTAACAAAGCTGATATTCCGGCGTCGATACCAGCTCGATCATCATTGCTTTGGTATCGGCGGCGCTGTTTATCTTGTTTAAAATTACGTTATTTACTTTGGGCTGCAGTATAAATCCGGCAATTGACGCGTTTGACGCATTTTTCGGGACACCGCTGAAAACCTTGTCCCAATCAACGCTGGATTGCACGCGGTTGGTTACAAACTGCTGTGCGTTGCGCTGGGTGGCAATATAGGCCTCGTCTTCCGGGTCTGTTTTGCCTTCAAAATCTATCAGTCCGCCGTTTAATAATGTCGACGGTATTTTTAACCGGTACATCAATGACGAGCTGTCGATCCAGTTTCTGCCGCCCGGCCAGCCGGCTACGTTTGGCGGGTAAAACAACACTTGTCCCAAAACTTTCTGAAACTGCAGCAATACCTCTGGCCGATCATAAGTAATATAAAACTGGCGGCTCAATCCAACTAAAAAGTCAACCGGCGACTTTACCAGGTTACCTGTATTTTTTTCGTCATAAAACCAATCGGCAGTAAACACATATTCCAACAGGGGTTTTATTTCGTAGTTCGAGGTGTAAAATACATCCGCCATGGCGTTTACATGGGCGGCATCGGGTACTTCGTTCACCAGGTACTTGTACAGCTTACTGCAAATAAAGTGCGCTGTTTCTTTTTTTTCCAGCAGCATGTTCAGGATGTCCTCGCCCGTAAAGTTGCCTGTTTTGCCGAGGAAGGTTTTTTGGTCATCGTCATGAAAAAACTTACGAATCACAAACTCACCATCTTTGTTAAAACCATAGCCGGTAAATGCCCTGGCCGATTCCTTAACGTCAGCTTCGGTATAATTGCCCCTGCCAAGGGTGAAAAGCTCCATTACCTCACGGGCAAAGTTTTCGTTGGGATGATTTTTCTGATTTTGCTGGTTATTTAAAAACTGTAGCATGGCGGGCGCTTCGGCCACCTGAAAAAGCATGGTGCGGAAGCTGCCAAGCGCATTACTGCGCTGTATATTGTTAAGTTGCTGCGCAAAAAATGCTTTGTTGCTGCGGCAGGCGAAATGATTATGCCAAAACAGGGTCATTTTCTCCTGTAAAACGGCATGGGTGTTCATCATTTTGTCCATCCAGGCCATGTTCAGGTCCTTTTCTTCCTGGCGCTGCTGCTGCATAAACATTTTGCGCGAAGCCGCATCGCCTTTCATCGCAGCGGTATAATCGGTGTCGGTTGGTATGGGCAAAAGGGCGTCGTCAGTCGAGTTCAGCAGACTTTTTACTGCCTGTTTTACAGGAACGTTAGAAAATGCAGGCACTTCGTCAAAGCGCATACCGAAGCCCGCCCGGGAGAATAGGTGCTTTATCTGCTTCAGATCGTCCATGCATTGTTATGACCCGGCGGATGGGGATTGGTTTAAATATAGCAACTTAATAAATGTAATTTTTATATTAGGGGGATTTAAACCCGGTAAAGGATAATGAAATACCCCCTGTTAATTGCCTGTCTTATCGTTATATTTTTTTGCCCGGTTGCCCTCCGCGCGCAAATTAAGCCTGTACCGAAGACTGATACCACAAAAAAGAAGGCCGCAGCGCCGGTTGTAGCCGCCCCCACGGATTCATTGCATGTGCGCTTTCCGTTACAGATGCTGAACAACCGTTTTGATAAAATGGACAGCGCAGATTTGAAGCTTGATCCTGCCGTACCTATTCAAAAATACGGTTTTGTGGATACTGCCGAATTAAAAATGACCAACTGCGATTTTGAAAAAGACGCCCATGCCATGGTCCTGTTTGACCGTGCCGAAATGGTTTTAACCTTCCCGGTAATCATCATGGAGCGGCAAAAGCGAATAAAGATTTTTAATGAGGACGCCAAAGACAACGGCAACATTAAAATTGAGCTCAGCCGCAAGTTTGGCGCCCAGCGTATTTTGGAACTCGAGGCCGAAACTATAACGCTGAACAATGGGAAAATTGAGTACACCAAACTCGATCCCAAGCTGGTTTACCAGGAGCATATCGACCCAACGAAAGACGAGGTAGTATTTTCGATGCCGAATGTGAAAGCAGGGTCGGTAATTGAGTACCGCTATGTGCTCGAAAGGCAGTTTTCACACAATTTTCCGACCTGGGATTTTCAAAGCGACCTGCCCACTCGGTACAGCCAGCTGAATGTTTTTATTAACCCGATGCTGACTTTCTCCGTCTACACCCGCAAAAATCAACCGTTTGTGCAGGATACCGCCAACGGTTTTGGCCATGTTTGGGCGCTGGCCGACGTTTCGTCCACAAAGGACGAGCCGTTTAAACGCTCGGATGCGGATGTCTTGCAGCAGCTTACTTTTATCATAAGCCAGCTGAAGTATAACGGCATCGTGGAAAATATCAATAGCTCATGGGCCGAGCTGGGCAAGGGAATAGCCGAAGACAAGGATTTTTATAAGCCGTTTGACCAGGGCCTCCGCGACGAAGATGAGCTGGTTAAACAGGCAAAGGCGTTGACAAGCGCGGACCAAAAAATTGCCTTCCTTTTTAATAAGGTAAAAACCCTGATGAAATGGGACGAACAAGAGGAATGGCTTTCGGTGCGCGGCATCAAAAGCGCCTGGAAGAAAAAAAGCGGCAATTGGGGCGAGATCAATATGATCTTGCTAAGGTTGCTGCGTGAATCGGGGGTGAATGCATACCCGATGCTGGTTAGCACGCGCGATCATGGGAAAATTGTGGCAGACTTTGCAAACTTTGACCAGATCAACAAACTGGTAACTTTTGTACCGGTGGATACAGTGAAAAATTACGTGCTGGATGCGTCCGATAAATACAGCGTGTATAATGAGGTCCCTTTTGATCTTTTAAACTCGTACGGTCTGTGCTTAAACCGGGAAAAGTCCGACTACCGGCTGGTGTTTTTAAAGAAGGACGCGCCGGTTAAGCAAGCGGTTTTAATAAACGCTGAAATAAGACCGGACGGCAGTATGAAAGGCACGGCCCAGATCAATAGTTTTAGCTATAATAAATCGAACTACCTGGAACTGAACAAAAAGCTGGACGACAAAAAATACAAGGAATTTTTAACGGACCGCGATAACCAAATAAAGATCACCTCGCTAAAGCTGGAAAATGCAGAAGTTGATTCGCTGCCACTGATGCAAAACATCGAGTTCAGCCTGGACCTGCCCGGAACGGACGAAAAATATATTTACTTTAACCCTAATTTATTTACCTCGCTTCACCAAAATCCGTTTATCAGCAAGGACCGATTCTCCGACATCGACTTTGGTTATAACAGCGTGTATTCAATCAATGGCCGGTACAAAATACCTGCCGGATACAAAATTGACGCCCTGCCAAAAAGCATGAACCTGCTGATGGCCGACAGGAGCATCAGCTTCAGACGGCTGATCGGTGAGCAGGATGGTTATATTGTGGTAAACTATACCATTGCGTATAAAAAATCGGTGTACCCGTTAAGCAGCTACAACGAAATATACGCTTATTATAAAAAAATGACTGATGTGTTGAATGAGCAGATCGTGTTGAAAAAGCAATAAGCCATTACGCTGATGCCCAAATAATTAATTCAAGATTTAATTAATTATTTAAAAAATTTCCTTATCATTATACCCTGATTGATTAAACCCCTAATGAACAAAGTATTTGCCCTGCTTTTACTGGGTATCTATGCTTTTACCGGCAATGCGCAAAACCCCGTTCACCAGGATGGGGTTTACGGAAAAATTGATATTGCCGACCTGCAAATGACTTCATGCGATTTTGAAAAAGATGCCAATGCCGAGGTGCTTTTTGATAAGGGTGTGGTTACTTATAAATATTCCACAATCATTCTGGAGCGCTATAAGCGGATAAAAATATTTAACGATAAGGGAAAAGACGAAGCGGATTTTCGTATTGAATTTTTTGGTGTCCATAAGGACGAGGATATTACGGACTTGCAGGCCGAGACCGTCAACCTGGAAGGCGGAAACATCACGTACACCCCGGTGGACAACAAGTCTATTTATACCGAAATAGTTGACAAGGATATCAAAGCCGTTTCCTTTAGCTTTCCGAATGTAAAAGCGGGATCGGTTATTGAAGTTAAGTACAAAAAAACCACGCCCTACGCGTACAATTACCCCGACTGGTATTTTCAATCATCCATACCCACTAAATACAGCGAATTTGATGCGACTCTCCATGATGAATATCATCTTATCGTGGAAACCAAAATATACCAGCCCGCCTTTAAAGATACAGCCATGGCAGTAAGCCGCCCGATGGGCACCCGGCACATTTGGGTGATGCGTAACGTTGGCGCGTACAAAGAGGAACCTTACATGGATTATCCGGATGATTATAAAGAATCTGTTTTGGTGAAAGACGACTTTGATAGCCCAAGTTGGACAAAGATAGGCGACGGCATGATGGAAGACCCCGATTTTGGCGAACAGTTAAAAAAAAGCATAAACGGACAGGATCAAATAGTTAGCAACGCCGTTAAGCTGAAAACCGATAAGGAGAAAATAGCTTATTTATTTGATACGGTGCGCAACGCCATGAAGTGGAACAAAATTAATCGCTGGTACTGCATAGATGGGGTAAAGCGCGCGTGGGAAAAGAAAACGGGTAACTCAACAGAAATTAACCTGATACTTTTTAATTTACTTTCCGCCGCCAACGTCAATACATTCTTGCTGGGTGTGCGCACCCGAACCGAGGGCCGACTTGACGTATCGGCCTCAGGCTGGTTCAGTTTAAATAAGGTGGTTTTATATGCCCAGGCCGATGCATCCACTTTTTATGTTTTAGATGCAAGCGACAAACTGAATGGTTATGATAACGTGCCGGGTGATTTGGCCGGATTAAAGGCTTTTCAAATAGCTACGGCGGCGAAGGTATATAGCTTAATTAATCTACCGCTGGGCATCAACTACATTTCGTCGTCTGCAACCGGAGACATAACGCCGGACGGAAAGCTTAAAGGGAACACCCGGATACGTGAATGGGGTTATGCAAAAAAGGATTTTAGGCAACAGTACAATGCGCTCGGACAAAAAAGTTTAATAGAAAAACTCGAGCATAACAATAACGGGCTTAAAATTAATTCGTTTAAGGTTGAAGTGCCGCAAAATGACACATTACCGGTCACCCGCGTTATCGATTTCGATTACAATTTAACGGAACCGGACGGTAACTACCTGTATTTTACTCCTTCAATATTAACCGGCCTTAATAGTAACCCTTTCTTTAGTGAAACACGGATTTCAGATATCGATTTTGGCGGGTTTACTTTACTCGCTTTTAAGGGCAGGTACAAAATCCCCGCAGGGTATAAAATTGAAGCGCTTCCAAAATCAGTAAATCTTGAAATGCCTGATAAGGGTATTATTTTTAAACGTGTTTTAGCCGATCAGGACGGTTATATCGTCGCTAACTACCTCATTGATTACGAACGGTCTGTTTACAAAAAAGATGCCTATCCGGCAATCCATGATTTTTATAAAAAGATGTATGCGATGCTGAATGAGCAAATTTTGTTAAAAAAATTGTAGGGAGCGACGGCGAAAAAAAAAGTTTTTTTATCTGAATTAATAAATTTTTTAATTACCATTATCACTTTGATTGAACCTGTCATGATTAAAATATTTACCCCACTGTTGTTGTGTGCCATGGCATTTGCTGCTTCCGCGCAAACACAACCGGTCGCACCCGTGCTTGGTGAAGAGCCTTATGGAAAGGTCAGCATGGACGAGTTGACCATGAAGGATTGCGATTTTGAAAAAAACGCGAACGCCGAAGTGCTTTTTGATAAGGGGGTGATCAAGGCTTATCCAAGATTAATGCTCGAACGGCATATCCGCATCAAAGTTTTTACCGACCGTGGCACGCATAAAGGCGATTTCAGGATCAGGGTACAGGACGACGGCGAGGGCAACCCGATGAGCGACCTGCAGGCTGAAACATTCAACCTTGAAAACGGCAAGATACAAATAACCCGGTTTGATAAAAAGACGCTGTATTTTACAAAACTTGATAGGGAGACCAGGGAGGTGTCGTTTGCGGTGCCGGGCATAAAGCCGGGTTCGGTATTTGAAGTAAAGTATATCAGCACACAGCTGCCTTATGCCTGGTTTTTCCAGGACAACATACCAACCCGTTACAGCGAATTGGAAGGCGATTACCTGGGTAAAGGGAACGTGCGGACAGTACCGCACGTTAGGCAATCATTTGCAACCGATAGTCACCTAACGGACGATGATAAGCAGGTACGTGTGATGACCAATGTCCACTCTTTGCCGGATGAACCCTTCATGACCTCGCAAAAAGACAACCTGGAGCGCATTGAAATATATCCGGATATGCTGATGGGCCACAGTTGGGATGCAATCGGCAAAGCATTAGTGCGCTACGAACATTTTGGCAGCGAGTTTCAACAGATGCTGGCGGGCGAAGGCGCTATTATAAAACATGCCAAAAGCCTGCAAACTGAAGACGAAAAGATCGCTTTTTTGTTCGACACGGTTAAATACGCCATGAAGTGGAACGGCGTGACCACTTTTTATGCCTATGATGCGATAACACAGGCCTGGAACAAAAGAACGGGCAATTCAGGCGAAATTAACCTGGTGTTGTATAATTTATTAAAAAGAGCGGGGATAAATGCTTTCCCGATGGTGGTTAGCACCCGCGACAATGGCAAAATGAGCCCGGCCTTCCCCAACTTTTTAGGCTTCAACAAAACCGTGGTTTATGTACCGGTTGATAGTTCAAAGTATTATATTCTGGATGCCGCCAGTAAGTACAATTTGTACAACACTATACCTTTTGATCAGCTGGACACTTTTGGCCTGAGCATTGACCCCAGTAAGGAGAAAACCAAACTGATCCCGATTGAAAATGAGGCGCCCGTAATGCAATCGGTTTTTGTTAACGCTGAAATAAGCCCCGATGGTAAATTGAACGGCAGCGCCGAGGTGACCAGCGATTTTTATAATAAGATTAAGGCTGCCCGGAAATATCAGAATGCGGGCGAGGAAAAGTACATCGATTCGTTACGCAATGGCGATAACAACATTAAAATAACATCCTTTAAAATGGAAAATATGGATGTTGACACATTGCCGCTAACGCAGAAGATCGGTTTTACGGCGAGCCTCAGCGGTTCCGATGAAAACTATATCTATTTCAATACCAACCTGTTTTCGTTTATCGGCGATAACCCTTTCATCAGTGAAAACCGTTATTCAGATATCGATTTTGGCTATCGTGACGACTATTCGGTAAGCGGCATATATAAGTTACCTGCCGGGTATAAAACGGATGCGCTGCCCAAAAGCGTGACCATTGTAATGCCCGATCAAAGCATTCTTTTTAAACGTACCATAGCAGAAGATAACGGCACCATTACCGTGAGATATTTGATAGACCACCGGAAAACGGTTTGTTTTAGCGAACAATACCAGGATTTGCGCGGCTTTTATAAAAAGATGTATGAGTTGCTGAATGAGCAGGTGATACTAAAAAAAGGATAAAAGTATTTTTTAATGACTAGCCCCTGATATTTTGTTTATTTTTATTTATTGATTAAACCCCAAATGATGAAGAGATTATTTACGCTGTTAACATTATTAATGCTAATTGCCCCGGCATTTCGTGCCGGCGCCCAGGCAACTACAGTCCCGGGCCCACAGCCTTTCGGCACGGTAAGCAATGATGACCTGTTGCTAAAGCAATGTGATTTTGAAAAGGATGCCAATGCCGAAGTGCTTTTTGAAAAAGGAGACCTGTATTTTGGCGGTACTTTACTCACGATAACCGAGGAAGTACACACACGGATAAAAATATTTAACGACAACGGCAAGGACCAGGCCGATATTAAAATTCCGTACATGGCTTTTTTTGGCGGCGAGCGGCTGGAATATATTACCGGCATACAGGCAGAGACCATTAACCTGGTTGATGGCAAACAGGTAATCACCAAACTGGATAAAAAGCTGATCTATACCAAAAACATTGATAAGAATAAAAGCGAGATTACGTTCACCATGCCCGATGTAAAACCGGGCTGCATTATTGAATATAAATATAAATGGAATACGGGCTATTATGGAGACTTCCCTGATTGGTATTTCCAGAAGAAGATACCTGTAAGGTATAGCGAGCTGGTTACCTCTGTGCCGGATGTTTTTTATTTCAGGGCCATGCCGCATGTAACCGACCAGTTTGCAAAGTATGAGCATTCGACAGATGCACGCAGCTTGCTGGATGGTACCGATAGCTACCAGTATAATTTACTGAATGAAGATAAGGCCTTAGCCAATATCCACTCCCTGGCCGACGAGCCTTACATGTCGTCATTTCACGACAATGTGGAGGCCATCCGCTTTCAGCTCATTTCCGTAAGGCCCATTGGCGGGTTTGCACGCATAGGGTCAGATTCATGGGCAAAAGTAGGTGGCCGGCTGGCTGACGACGACGGGTTTGGCGGCCAGTTGAAAAAGAAACTGACCGGCGAAGAGGCTCTTATCGCGAAAGCGAAAAACCTTAAATCCGATGATGAAAAAATAGCCTACCTGTTTAACGAGGTAAAAAACACCATGAAATGGAATGGTGAAGATGACTGGGAAACCAACGATGGAACACCGCATGCCTGGGATGCTAAGGCCGGAAATTCAGCTGAAATAAATTTGGCATTGTATCACTTGCTGAAACAATCCGGCGTGGATGCGTACCCGATGGTGGTAAGCACGAGGGAGCACGGTAAAGTCGATCCCTATTATACTTCGGTATACCAGTTTAACAGGTCGGTGGTGTATGTTCCTGTCGACAGTACAAAATCGTATGTGCTTGATGCTTCGAACAAATACAACATGTATAACGAGACGCCGGATGAATTGCTGAATTCAAACGGCTTGTATATCGATAAACAAAAAAATCTTTATGATATCGTTCACCTCAAAAGAACATCGCCTGTCAGAGAGAATGTGCTGATCAACGCTGAAATTAAGCCCGGCGGCAAGCTGGAAGGAACGGCGCAGATCAGCAACACCAGCTATAACCGGATCAGCGTTCTGGATAAATATAAAACTGACGGCGAACAAAAATATATCGACTTTCTGCGCGATGGGGACAATGGTTTAAAGATCAACTCGGTTAAAATGGATAATATGGAGGTGGATACACTGCCACTAATTCAAAACATCGGGTTCAACATGGACCTGGCCGGATCAGACGAAAATTATATTTACCTGAGCCCGAATATGTTTACTCCTTTTAAAACAAACCCGTTTTTGAGCGAAAGCCGGCTAACCGACGTTGATTTTGCCTACACGCGCAGTTATTCGATAAACGGTATTTTTAAAATACCTGCGGGTTATAAAACGGATGCGTTACCAAAGAGTGTGAACATGGCTATGCCCGACAAAAGTTTCGCCTTTAAACGCCTGGTAATCGAGCAGGATGGGTCGATCATGGTGCGGTATACCATTAGCTTTAACGTTGCCGAATACTCCAAAAATAAATACAATGATATGCACGAGTTTTTTAAAAAGATGCATGAGTTATTAAACGAACAAATTGTATTAAAAAAGTCCTGATAAAATATGTGCAGAAAGATTTTATTTATAGCAGCCTTATTGCCGCCATGCTTTGCAACACCAGCTTTGTGCCAGAAGATTGACCCTCAAGCCTATGTGGCCGCTAATATCCCGGACTCATTGAAGGAGAACGCAAACTCGGTGATCCGGTTCTTTGAAAAAGATGTAACCGTAAAGGGGCCGGGAAAGGAATCGGTTAAAGTTCACAAAGTGGTGACCATTCTGAATGAAAAGGGAGACGATGATGCGATATTGGTTTTAGGATATAATAAAAAATGGGACAATTACAGCAGCATCGAAATGCGCGTATTTGATCCTGCCGGCAACGTTATCAAAAAATATCACAAAAGCGATATGTACGATGGCGCGGCAACTGACGGGGTAAGCATCGTAACGGACGATCGTTTCCTGGGCTTAAAGCATACCGTGCCCAGTTACCCTGAGACGATAGAGACAGAATACGATGAAGATATAACCAGCGCCATTGATCCCGACCCCTGGAATATCCAGCACGATCAGCAAGCGGTTCAATACAGCGTCTATAAAATATCGGTCGACACCGCCGCCGGATTCAGGTATCACAACAGAAATATTGCAATAAGTCCGGGAAGATTTACAGATGGGAGAACCTGCCTGTACACCTGGGAGATAAAAAACCTGAAAGCGGTTAAGTTGGAAGAGAACGCAGAGGCTTGGCGGGTTTTGCCCAGGATTGAATTTAATGTGAAAGATTTCCAGTTTTACGGCTTCGCGGGTGATTTCAGTTCATGGAAAAATTTTGGGAAATGGATATGGGGGCTTAATTCGCAGGTAAGCGCATTGACCCCCGAACGGGTAGCTGAAATTAAAAGAATGACGGATACGATCAAAACCGATATCGGGAAAGCAAAATTCCTGTATAATTACATGCAGCAAAATATGCGCTATGTAAGCGTACAATTAGGCATAGGAGGCTACCAGCCTTTCCCGGCGATGTTTGTGGATCAAAAGAAGTATGGCGATTGCAAAGCTTTGTCGAACTATATGTGCGCATTGCTGAAGGCGGTTAATATCAACTCGTATTGCGCTGTTATAAATGCCGAGGCTAATAAAGAGCCGGCCGATCCCGCCTTCCCGTTCAACTCTTTTAACCACGAGATATTATGTATTCCATTTAAGGGCGATACCACCTGGCTGGAGTGTACCAGCAATACGCAGCCTTTTGGAAAATTAGGTTCGTTTACCGAAAACCGGAATGCGTTGCTGATTACCGAGGATGGCGGCAAGCTGGTAAGGACGCCGCGCAGTACAATGCAGGATAACCGGTTTAACAGCGAGGCCCACATAACGCTTGACGCCGACGGCGGTGCCAAAACGCAGGTGAAAATTTTGTCGACAGGGGTTTACCGGGAGGAGTATATAGGTTTTGCAACCCTAAAGGCCGACGAACAAAAAGAGGAATTTATGCGGAGGCTCAATATCAAGCAACCTATTTCGATTGACGTTAAACCTGTCACTGACGTGAACGGGGTAAAAGAGGTTGACCTGAACATGGAATATGATAGGTTTTGCGATATAGCAACCGGCGACAAACAGTTTTACCGGCCGCATGCCTTCGACCTTGTTGCTTTTTCGATCCCGTCGGAAGAACATCGTAAATCCGATTATTACTTTGAAACACCTCTTCAAAAAACTTGTGTTACCACAATAGAATTACCGGCCGGCTTTGAGATTGAAACTTTGCCCACCAACCAGAGTTTAAAGTTTACGTATGGCGATTATGATATAAAGTATTCGTTTGACGCGGCCAAAAACCAGGTGATAAGTACCGCTAAGTTTGATATTACCAACCAGGTGATCCCCGCCGCCAAATACACAGAATTGCAGGAGTTTTTGGATGCTGTTGTAAAAGCGCAAAACAAAAAACTGGTGATAAAACGCAAGGCATAAATTTGTCCTGATGATATTCAGGCTGGATGAACGTTTGCTGTTTCCTGACCCTGCACTGGCCGAACCGGACGGTTTGCTGGCCGTTGGCGGCGATCTTTCGGTTGAAAGGTTGCTGCTGGCCTACCAAAACGGCATTTTCCCCTGGTATAATGAGGATACGCCGATACTTTGGTACTCGCCGCGCGAAAGGTTTGTGCTTTTTCCGCAGGACCTGGCGATTTCAAAATCTATGCGACAGGTTTTGAGGTCGGGCAAGTTTACCGTTACCGTTGATAAGTCCTTTGACCAAGTGATCGCTGCCTGCTCGGTGGTACCGCGCGCCGGTCAGGATGGCACATGGATAACGGACGAAATGAAGACCGCTTATGTTGAACTGCATCGAAGAGGCCATGCACATTCCGTAGAGGTTTGGCAAAATAAAGACCTTGCCGGCGGACTTTACGGCGTGGCGATTGGCAATGTATTTTGCGGCGAGAGTATGTTTAGCAAAACCAGTAATGCTTCCAAAATTGCTTTAATCCATTTATGCGGGATGGGTTATTCCCTGATCGACTGCCAGGTTTATACGGAGCACCTGGCCTCGATGGGCGCCAGGATGGTCAGTCGGGAGGAATATATGGGGATGGTGAGTAGTGAGCGGTGAATAGTGAACAGAATGTGGATATAAAGTGCGTAATTTGCCTTAGGTTGTATAGCACCCGCTTTGTATTGATGTCCACTCACCACTCACCACTCGCCACTCACCAAAAGGAACGCATCATACTCGGTATCGACCCCGGAACTGCAGTAATGGGCTACGGCCTGATCAAAGAGACCGGCCCTAAGATTGAACTGATCAGCCTGGGTGTGGTGAAAATGGAAAATATCGATGATCACATGCTGAAGCTACAGCGCATTTTTGAAAAAACGCTGGCGCTGATAGACAATTACAAACCTGATTGTATGGCCATCGAGGCCCCTTTTTATGGCAAAAATATACAGGTAATGCTAAAGTTAGGCCGCGCACAGGGCGTATGTATGGCCGCAGGCTTAACCCGTAACATTGACATTACCGAATATGCCCCCCGCAAAATAAAACAATCCATCACCGGCAATGGCAACGCTGCCAAAGAGCAAGTAGCCGCCATGCTGCAAAGCCTGCTGAAATTTAAAGAAACGCCTGACTTTTTAGATGCGACGGATGGCCTGGCCGTAGCGGTTTGCCATGCCTTTCAGCGAAACACAACAGGAAAAAGCGGCAGCAAAAAATCGTACTCCGGCTGGGAGACGTTTGCGAAGGATAATGTGAAGCGGATTGTTTGATGTGCAGATGACTAAGATAACTTACTGATCGTCGCGCCGAACTTGTTTCGGTATCCACGCGCTAAGCCTGCGCAAGATAGGAACCCCCAAATAGGCCACCAGTACGCTGACTACCAGTCAACTGGCTACCTGTATGATGGGGTGCCGAAACAAGTTCGGCATGACTTTTATTTTTAATCCCGTTTCAGCGCCTCCCTGATCTTCGCCGCAGTAGCTGCCAGTTCTTCATTGGTAAAGGTCAACTTTGGCCGGGCGAAGTTAAGATCATCTACCCGGTTCATGGGGATGAGATGGATATGTGCGTGGGGCACTTCGAGGCCTATAACGGCAACACCTATCCGTTTGCAGGGGATGGCCTTTTTTAAACCGGTTGCCACTATTTTGGCAAATATCTGCAAACCGGTGTACAATTCGTCGTCCATATCAAACAGGTAGTCAACCTCTTTTTTGGGGATGACCAGCACATGGCCCTCAGCAAGGGGGCTGATATCCAGGAATGCAAGATAATCGATAGTTTCAGCTACCGCGTGTGCCGGGATTTCGCCGGCTACTATTTTTGAAAAAATGGTCATGATTAGTTGTAAGGGTTGTAAGAGTTGCAGATGTTGTAAGGGTTATTGGATATTTCAACCTTTACAACATCTACAACTTTTACAACTTGTTTTAACGTGAAATTTCCAATATCTCAAACTCTATTTTACCGGCGGGGACCGTAATCTCGGTTGTTTCGCCGACTTTTTTACCAAGCAAGCCTTTAGCAATAGGGGAGCTGACGGATATTTTACCTGATTTAAGGTCGGCCTCGCTTTCCGACACCAGCTGGTAGCTCATCACAACGCCGTTTTTAACGTTTTTTATCTTCACTTTTGACAGGGCCAGCACTTTTGACAGGTCGAGCTTCGACTCGTCAAGCAGGCGCGCGCTGGCTACCACTTCCTGCAATTGCGCAATTTTAGCCTCGTGCAGGCCCTGCGCTTCCTTCGCCGCATCGTATTCCGCATTTTCCGAAAGGTCGCCCTTATCGCGTGCCTCGGCTATTGCTTTTGATATATTGGCACGGCCAACTGTCTTTAGCCGTTGTAATTCTTCTTTTAATTTTTCTAAACCTTCTTTGGTGTAGTATGCTACATCTGCCATAACGCACAATTTAAATTTTAATAATTCAGATCAACTGGTTTCCAAAAAAAACCGCCCTCCTGTTAAGAAGGACGCATCTATATAAAAAACAAACAAGACTACACCGGCCGCGCCTGCATAGTCTTGATTTTTGAGTAAAACGAAGATAAGATTTTTATATTTTAATATGCAAATTTTTCTTCGGGTTCATGGTTCATGGTTCATAGTTCATAGTTCATGGTAGGAGTGATAAGGGACAAGACTGGTACAGTGGGTAATGCTACTAATAGGCCCTTTACTATCAACCAAAACAAAAAAGCTATGAACCATGAACTATGAACCATGAACTAATCCTAACTTTGCCCCATGGTAATTCAAGTGTTAAAGTCGAAGATCCATCGGGCTAAGATCACCCAGGCCGAGTTGAACTATGTAGGCAGCATCACCATCGACGAGGAATTGATGGATGCGGCGAACATCATCGCGAATGAGCGGGTGCAGATCGTCAACAATAACAACGGCGCCCGGTTTGAAACTTACGTGATCCGCGGCGAACGGGGCAGCGGCACCATCTGCCTAAACGGTGCAACGGCCCGGCTGGCGCAGGTGGGAGATATTGTGATCATTATGTCGTACGGGTTCATGGAAATGGACGAGGCCCGCAACTACCAGCCGGTATTGGTATTTCCGGATGCGGATAATAAACTGATCAAATAGCTAACAGCTAGGGATTTGCCCGCAACCCCAGCACAACCTTCAAATGCGCGTTTACATAAATATGGTCGCGCAGCTTATATTCCATTTTTACAGTCACGTTCGGTTCCTTTACCAGTTCATCAAGTGTCCGGGTATTGTCGATGTCAAGCACCAAATTGTTACCAACCATTGAGGTGATATCTGTTCTGGAAGCCACCATCATTTCGCCGCCGCCATCGGCTTTTGCCAGGTAGATCCTGATCATCGACAGGTTGCCGAGATTAAAATCCGAAGGATCATCCGATTCGATTTTTGCAGAAGCTATTTTTACGTCTTTTATTTTGTCGGCATTGTTGCCGTTTTTGTTAAAATTTTCATCAAAACTTTTTGCTGTGCCCGAAAGAGAAAGGGTCACGTTATCCGCTGAATTGCGGGGTATGGTTACGGCTATAGTATAGGGAAAGGTTGATTTTACAGCGGATTGCCAGACGGAACAGGCGGAAAAAAGGCTTGCGATGGTGATATAACCTAAAAGTCTTTTATTCATTGAATTTAGATTCGGTTTTTCTAAAAAATGTCCATTAATTTTTTGATAAATAAAGCCTTTAACGGTTAAAAAGAAAATATCGTCTTAATTAGGGCTGATAGAACGGACTTAGCGTTGACTTTTACCATTCAACATTATCATAGCGCTCACAAGTGTAAGGTTCTAATGGTCTTATTTTACATCTCTCCAGGGTATCGATATTCAAATACCATATAGCCGCTTGGTCTGACCAGGGGTCAATTAACAGTTCTACTTCAAAAGGCCCTGCCTGTCTCGAATCTTGAACCCAATTTAAAGGTTTATCGCTGATAAAATTAATCGCCCCTCCTTCTTTCCAAATAATGATTTCTGATCCCCCAACCATGCACCACTTGCTATTTGAACTTACGATGCCGCAAGCAGGGTCTCCATACAAACCGCCTAAACAAATTTGTTTTTTTCGCTTTTTATTGATCAAATAAATCATTTCGAAAAGGTGGCCCAGGAGAAAGCTGTCATTTTCGTCCAATTTTCTGAAATTCGAATCGCTGGATATCATCCCCATTTTTCTAAACATCAGGTTTCTTATTCAAAATAAAAGTGGAAGTTAGATATTTTTTCACAAGGATGTTTTGATCTTATTACAGATTGATTAAAACAACATAAGCGTGCAGTAATCAGCTTAATTCAACCCATCCAACTAATTCAAAAAAAATCCACGGAATGTCTCCGCAAGATGTATCTTTGCACCCCGACGCTGAAAGTTCAAACGGAACTTGAAAGTTGGGAAATACTCCTCAGCGGCATCAGTTTTCGTAACGTACTTTTGAATTAAAAAAAGCACATGCCCAAAGACACCTCCATCAAATCTATTTTAATTATCGGTTCAGGCCCTATTATTATTGGCCAGGCCTGCGAGTTTGATTACGCGGGCTCACAAGCTGCGCTCTCACTAAAGGAAGAGGGTATTTCGGTTTCCATTATCAACAGCAACCCGGCTACTATCATGACGGATAAGGTTATAGCCGACCATGTTTACCTGTTACCGCTTACTGTTGAAAGCATTGAAAAGATATTAAAGGAACAGCATATTGATGCGGTGTTGCCCACCATGGGCGGCCAAACAGCACTTAACCTTTGTATTGAAGCTGCCGAAGCCGGCGTGTGGGAGAAATATAATGTAAGGATTGTTGGGGTTGATATTGCAGCGATTGAAAAAACGGAGAACCGCGAGGCTTTCCGCCAGCTAATGGTGGATATCGGCGTGGGCGTGGCGACCTCGAAAATTGCCAATTCGTTTTTAGAAGGTAAAGAAGCTGCGCAGGAGATCGGTTTCCCGCTGGTTATCCGCCCGAGCTATACATTGGGTGGTAAAGGTGCAGGATTTGTACACAAAAAAGAAGATTTCGACGCCGCCTTAAGCCGCGGTTTGCAGGCATCGCCAACACACGAAGTTTTGGTGGAGCAGGCCGTTTTGGGCTGGAAGGAATTTGAGCTGGAGTTGCTGCGCGACAGCAACGACAACGTGATCATTATCTGTTCCATCGAAAATTTTGACCCGATGGGTATCCACACCGGCGACTCGATCACCGTGGCCCCAGCCATGACGCTAAGCGACCGCTGCTACCAGGAAATGCGCAACCAGGCCATAAAAATGATGCGCGCCATCGGCAATTTTGCCGGAGGCTGTAATGTGCAGTTTTCGGTAAACCCGGTTGACGAGGCGCTGATAGCCATTGAAATTAACCCGCGGGTATCGCGCTCATCAGCGCTGGCATCCAAGGCGACGGGCTATCCTATAGCCAAGATCGCTGCCAAGCTGGCTATTGGTTACAACCTTGACGAAATAGAAAACCAGATCACCAAAACCACTTCGGCCTATTTTGAGCCGACGCTGGACTATGTGATCGTAAAAATACCACGCTGGAACTTTGATAAGTTTAAGGGCGCCAATCGTGAGCTGGGCCTGCAGATGAAATCGGTTGGAGAGGTGATGGGCATTGGCCGCAGCTTTATCGAGGCCTTACAGAAGGCCTGCCAGAGTTTGGAGATCGGCCGCGCCGGCCTGGGCGCCGACGGCCGCCAGAACAGGAACCTGGAGCAGATCATGCACAGCCTGGAGCATCCCAGCTGGGACAGGCTGTTCCATATTTATGATGCACTGAGCCTGGGTGTGCCAATTGAATCCGTGCGCAAGGCGACCAAGATTGACCGCTGGTTTTTGAACCAGATAGCCGATGTGGTAAACCTGGAGAACGAGCTGCGTCGTTATTCGTTAAACAATATCCCCGAAGAATTTTTCTTCACCCTGAAACAAAAAGGATTTTCAGATAACCAGATCGCTTATATTTTAGGCAACGTAACCGAAGAAGACGTTTACCAGAGGAGGCAGGCGCTGAACATCCGCCGTGTTTACAAAATGGTGGATACCTGTGCCGCCGAATTCCCGGCCAAAACGCCCTATTATTATTCGACTTACGAGGGCGAGAACGAATCAATTGTTTCCGACAAGAAAAAGATCATTGTATTAGGCTCAGGGCCAAACCGCATTGGCCAGGGCATCGAGTTTGACTATAGCTGCGTACATGGCTTGCTGGCGGCAAAGGAGTCCGGTTTCGAGGCGATCATGATCAATTGCAATCCCGAAACGGTATCCACCGACTTTAACATGGCGGATAAGCTATACTTTGAGCCGGTTTACTGGGAGCATGTAAGGGAAATTATCGACCTTGAAAAACCGTACGGCGTTATCGTTCAGCTCGGCGGGCAAACCGCCCTCAAGATGGCCGAAAAAATGCATGAGCATGGCATCCGTATCATCGGTACCAGCTTTAATGATATGGATATCGCGGAGGACCGCGGCCGGTTTTCGGATCTTTTAAAAGAATTGGATATTCCCTATCCTAAATATGGCGTTGCCGAAAGCGCCGAAGAAGCGATTGAAGTTGCGCATGAGGTTGGTTACCCGGTATTGGTGCGGCCAAGCTATGTGTTAGGCGGCCAGGGTATGAGCATCGTGATCAACGACGAGGACCTGGAGAAAGCCGTGGTGGGTTTATTAAAAAACCTCCCCGGAAACCGCGTGCTGATCGACCACTTCCTTGACAGGGCATCAGAAGCCGAATCGGATTCGATAAGCGACGGCGAGGATGTGCATATCATCGGGATGATGGAGCATATCGAGCCGGCGGGCATCCACTCGGGCGACTCCTTCGCGGTGTTGCCGCCATTCGATCTTTCGGACAACGCGATTGCACAAATGGAAGAATATACCCACAAAATTGCTAAAGCGCTTAATGTGCTGGGTTTGCTCAATATCCAATTCGCCATAAAGAACGATAAAGTTTACGTGATCGAGGCAAACCCCCGCGCATCCAGGACGGTGCCTTTTATTGCCAAAGCTTACGATGTGCCCTACATCAACATAGCCGCAAAATGTATGCTTGGCGTTAGCAGGTTAAAAGACTTTACCATTGAGCGCAAGCTATGGGGTTATGCCATAAAAGAACCGGTATTCTCATTCGATAAATTCCACGAGGTGAGTAAGGAGCTTGGCCCCGAAATGAAATCAACCGGTGAAGCCATCCGTTTTATCCCCAACCTGCAGGACCCTTATTTCAGGCACCTGTACAAGGAAAAATCGATGTATTTAAGCAGGTAAGAAGGGGTGAAAGCTGAAAGGTTAAAGGCAAAAGGTTGACTGTTTGTTTTCCATTTTAAATGATACAACTTTTAAATTTTAGTCACGGTTGCTTTAGCAATAGTGACTGCGCGGGCCTTTTGCCTTTTGCCAACTCACATTAAAATACTACTATTTACCATAAAAATGCCTGATATATTTACAGTGAGCAGGGAACGGTTAACTGTGGGTATATTAAATGAAAAAGACATTCGCCATTCTTTGTTCCGCAATAGGAATTTATTTTAGCGCACCCGCGCAAAACATTCTTTCGCTTAAAAAAGCGTCAATTAATGATGTAAAGGTAATAACACCGGTATTAAGCAATCTTTTCACACTGATCAAAGCTTCGAAAGAAGATTTCGTTGCTACTGTGACAAGCTTAAATTACGCACAGAGCAAACCCGACGACCCGAACACCTACCGGGCAAGCGGTACTGACCAAGTGTATAATGTTGACAAAGAGGACAAGGACGTAGATATCTTTTTTTCTGATAATGGAGATTATGCCAAAAAAGCAAAGGACGTATTCTTAGCAGCCCACCCGGGTGCCAGGCACCGGTCAATGGACGGCGGTATTGAAGCCTATTATTTTGATATGACCGAGGGAGGCTCACCGGTGCATTACTGCATATTTTTTGACCTTCCGGCTGATGGCGGCGGTGGGGTAACCCTGTTGGCCTTAGACTAACCACAATCAACAATCTAAAATTACTGCTCATTAAAAAAAGCAATCAATCAAATCATGAAAAGCAACCTAAACTACCTCAAAACAGGCCTGTTTATTATTCTGTCCGCGTCACTGCAATTCGTGGTTGCGCAAACCTCCCATAGAAAGGCAGCTGCACAGGTAAAATCCGGCCCGGCTCCTGCTAATTATATTTCGCACGAGATCGCTAAAGGCGGCCCCGGCGACCATGGAATATTTTTTGACACGGTAAAAAGTAAATTGAAAGTAACCGACGCCATCAATCCAGCCGGGAAACAATACCAGGATGTAAAAATTACCCTTGATGCCGGAGATGTGATCAAAGCTGGCTTATCGTCGGAGTTGATCACTCCTATGAATTTAACTTTGCTGGGCAGCATGAACGGCCATTTGACCCCGGTTAAGGCAATCATCGACACGGGCTACCATTACAACCTTTTTTATAAAGTGCCTGCAGCAGGTGTTTATACCTTGCGTATATCGTGCAAAAAAAGAGCGTCAAAAGACAAGAACGAGCTTAACTATTACTACGAAAGCTATGCAGGTTATACGGTTGAATGTGTGATAGCGACGCCGGCATCGGGCGTGATCATGGATAGCCCTGCGGTTTGCGACCAACTGCAGTTTTTGTTGCGGCAGCGGCTTACTAATTATATGCAAATTACCGGCAAGTTGTCTGATACGACTATGGATGTCCTGGATAAAACGAAGATACAATCCGTAAACTATCTTTCAACTTTCACCTTTTATAAAAACAGCCAAGCCAATGTAAATGTCTTCCCGGGGTTCACCCATGTAACGTTTGATCAATCGCTTCAATACAATAGCGATGCCGACGCTGCGCAAGCACAGCGTTACTTTATTGAGCAGTTTAAAGCCTGTCTTGGCGAAGGATGGAGCGAAGAAGTGGATTCGAGCAATCCTGACTGGCATAAATTTAAAAAGCAGGGAAGTCATAATATTGGCCTCATTCTTTACCCGGGATATAAGTTCCTGGAGATATTAATGTAGAAACATTTTTTTTCGGTGTACTTCAACGCCTTGTAAACAACCTGCTTTTATCGCGCGTTGGCATAAAATTTATCGCCGGACCATTTTCACGCTATTTTTTTTAATACGCCTCACAATCTAAATTTTATATCCGGCCCACGGTTATGCACTATTTCGTTCGCGGGTTTTAATTTATTTTGCCATGTTAATATTTGTTAAAAATATTTAAAACGAGCAATATTAAGGCTATAATTGCAGTTGATTTCGAAGACGCATAGCGGCATGGTTAAAAATTTTTACCCCTTTATCTTTTTGGTTGCATGAGAATCCCTTACTTACGATATATTTTCTTTTTCATTTTCGGTTTGCCGGTCGTTTTTTTTGGCGCGGGATGCTCCAAAACGCAACCCAGTAGTATTATCGTGGTTGTACCCATACTTAACACCAACGCGGTTATCGTCAACTTAACTTCCACTACTGCGCAAAGCGGGGGAATCATTCTTTCAGCTGGCAACGGCTCCATCCTGCACAACGGTGTTTGTTATAGCTCAACAAACAAAACGCCAACAACGGCCGATACAAAAACTTCCGACTCTGTTTATAATCCGGGGACCTCGGTAACTTCCTTTACCAGTGTTTTATCGGGTTTAACGCCGGGAACAACTTATTACCTGCGTGGTTACGCAACCAATAGCGCCGGTACCGGCTATGGCAAGGTGGTAACGTTTACTACGCTGGCGGCTAATTCCACAGGTAATACCGTCACCGTATCCACGTTTGCGGGCAGCGTAACGGCAGGCTACCTGGACGGTTCGGGTACCGGAGCTTTGTTTAACAATCCAACCGGTGTATCGGCAGACAGCAAGGGAGATGTATTTGTTTCGGATGCGTTTAATGAACTGATCAGGAAAATTACACCGGGCGGGGACGTAACCACCATAGCGGGCAACCAGGTAGCGGGCCGCGTTGACAGTACCGCATTCCTGTCGGAGTTTTATGCGCCCGGCGGACAAGTTGTTGACGCAAATGGAAACCTGTACGTTTCTGACCGGGGAAACAACGTGATCCGTAAGATCACGCCTGCCGGCGTGGTAACTACTTATGCAGGTACCGGCCAGGCTGGTTACAGGAACGGCGCAACAGATACGGCACATTGGAAAGGCGCGCCTGACTCATTGGCAAAATTTAATAGCCCGCAGGGTCTTTGTATTGACGCAAGCGGCAATATTTATGTGGCTGACAGGGGCAACAACGTGATACGCGAGATCATGACGAACGGAAGAACCAAAACCATTGCCGGTAACAGGGTTAAAGGTTTTATAGATGGAACCGATGGCGCAGCGTTTTTTAATACCCCAACGGGTGTGGTGCTGGATTCGAAAGGAAATTTGTGGATTACAGACCAGGGTAATTCCGCCCTGCGAAAAATATCAAGCTCAGGCGTGGTAACGACCATTTTCGGCGGCCCATCGCAAACAAGTTTGTTGGGTTTTCCATCGGCCATCGCAATCGATAAGCAGGACAACCTGTATATTGTTGATGAAAGCGGCAGGATATTTGAATATTCCACCACGACATCAGTGCTCAATGTTTTGGCCGGCGCTTACAACGGCGTTGGTTTAACGAACGGCGCAGGCAAGGACGCCTTGTTTAATTACCCCCAATCAATTGCAATTGACGGCAACGGAAATATTTATATCGCCGATCAGTATAACAACTGTATCCGAAAGATCGTGATCGCGCCAGGAGTAATATAAGTTACTGCGAAGCGATTGAATGCTACAGTGCTTTGAGTTTTACTAAAGCATAAAAAAGCCCGGTGCAATGTAATGCCTGGGCTATTTTGTTGGTGAGCAGGAGTTCCTTCACTTCTTCGATGGTATGTAGTTCAACAATGATATCTTCCTGTTCGTCTAACGATTGGTCCTGTACTTTTTTCCCGCCCCGTGCCAGATAGCACCGGGTTTGATTGTTTGCTGTAGAAGGGTTGGCATACGTGGTACATAAAAGCTCAAAATTATCAAACTGGTAGCCGGTTTCTTCCAAAAGCTCACGGCGAAGGGCCTGTTCTGGTGTTTCATCGCCGTCGATCACACCGCCGGGCAGCTCCAGCGAAACGATCTCCGCAGCATGACGGTATTGCTCTACCATCAGTATCTTGTTATCTTCGGTTATAGCAACTGCATTTACCCAATTGTTATACTCCAGCACATAATAATCTTCCACGATATGCCCGTTCGGCATTTCGCAACGGTCTGAACGCAGAGTAGCCCAAGGGCCTTTGTGTAAATAAGTAGATGAAAGTTTTTTCCAGGGAAGATCTTTTGGGTTCATAGTTCATGGTTGATAGTTCATGGTCGAAAAACCATCGCTAATGTAAGAAATCCGGCAGAACACGGCTTATCGAATTGTTAACTATCAGCCAAATCCACGCCTAACCGGTCCCGTAGCTACAGCGGTCATGAACTATGAACCATCATCTATGAACTGATCAAACTTTCCTCAGGGTGTTCACGTTTACGTGCGGCCATAGGATGTCTCCGGGCAGATTGGTCTTTTTAATAAAATTGAGATCGGCCTGCTGCGAATATTGCAACTGTTTAAAGTTTACGCCGTCTGCTTCAACATCTTCTATCCAAAAAGTCGACTGGAAGCGCGACGGGTTTACATGTTCGTCAACAAATGGAATATTTGATATGTTGCCGCCTTTGTTGGCGGTATCTACTGTGATCGTTGTTACCTGGGTTATCTTTTGTGTAGCGGCAAGGGCGGCAAGCGTTCCGTTTACGTCTGCCGCATGAAATTGAGTAGAAAACGGGTTTTTGGTGTACTGGTCGATATATCCAAAAATCGGCGGCAGGCCAATCGGGTCGGGGATAGCCGTAATCGTCGGAAACACCGGCGGCGCGGATGAACTGGTGGCATTGCCAAGCGCGATCACCACATCGCCGTGCGGAATGGCCGACATCCGGGCAATGGCGAAGGGTTTAACCACGTTACTTTCAACCACCGGGCCGTCGGGTTGTTTTTCCACGTCGGTCATGTTCAGCCACATGCCATTTTCAACATGCAATATACCGTTTGGATATTTCATGTCGTTAATTGTCAATTCATACGTTAAGCCGGTGATAAATTGTTGCTTTGCACCACCCCTGTTTGGCACCGGGGCCGTGATCGGCGAAAAAGTGATCGTTTCTGAATATTGCTGGATCAGCAGGGTGAATGTGGGAAGTCCATTTTTTTGAGACGGCACCGCTATCAAATTCCAACCGGTATTCCCTTTCCACGTACCTTCAAGGTCTGCGAGCGGACCCAGTTTACTGGCTACTTCTTCAGGCGATCCGCCTAACCTGATAAATCCTTTTAATAAAGCTCCGGAGTTTTCTTCCATGGCATGATAATTTTAGGTTAATAATTGCCCTAAAGTTAACGCTGCCAAAATGCAAATACAAATATTGGGGGAAATTTATTTTGGGGTGTTCAGGGGTTCATGGTTCATAGTTCATGGAAGAAGAGAACATCGGCACGCTACTCCCTGTTGATCCCGGGGGGAATGGTCAAACTATGAACTGTCAACTATGAACCATGGAGTAACCTTACCAGCTGCCGCTTGAACCGCCGCCACCAAAGCCGCCGCCGCCAAAGCCGCCGAAACCTCCTCCTCCTCCTCCGCCGCCGAAGCCGCCATCACCGCCGCTAAAACCTCCCCATCCGCCGCTGCCCCTGCCGAGCAACGTGCCGCCAAGGAACCAAAGCCATGGGCTTCCGCCCCCGCCGATAACCTGCCCGCCGCCGCCCCGGCCGCGAAATATGATGATCAGGATGATGATGACTATAAATATAACCACGAAAGCGCCGCCGCCACCGGATGGCTCCCTGTGGCTGCGCACCTGGCTTTCATTGCCTTTATACTCCCCCTTCATGTATTTGATCACATCATCGGTAGCAGCATCCAGGCCGCCATAGTAATCGCCTTGCTTAAAACGTGGAACGATGTCGTTTTCAATGATCCGGTGCGTAATAATATCAGGTACCGCCGCTTCAGCGCCATACCCGGTTTGTATGCTCACCTTATGTTCATCAAGTGCCACAAGTATAACTATGCCGTTATTTTTCCCTTTTTGGCCAACACCCCATTCCTCGCCAATCTTACGGGCATAGTCGTTAATATCATCGCCATGAGAGTTGTGGAGGATCACCACCGCAATTTGTGTGGAAGTAGAGTCGTTGTAAGCCTCCAGTTTGGCCTCCAGCGATTGACGGTCGCTGGCCGATAACGTGTTAGTTGAATCAAGCAACAGGGCGTGTGGTTTTGGCGGTACCTGCTGCGAAAACGCCATCATGCCGATAAGCATCATGGAAAAGAATAACGTGAGTTTTTTTAACATGATCGTGGTTTAATTGCCATCCATAAAAGCGATATCGTCAGACAATTCGTTATCGTCGTCCTTTTGGTGCGGAAAGTATTTTTGCAAATGATCACCTGCTATTTCAATGCCGGTTACAATGCCTTCAACAAGTTGCCCGGCTTTAAAGTGCTCCAGCATATCTTCTTTTGTATCATCCCAAAAACCATCGGGCACCGCCTGGTTAATACCGCCGTCGCCGATAATAGCAAACTTGCGGTCCTCGACAGCCACATAGATGAGTACCCCATTGCGCAATTTAGTTTTATGCATATCCAGTTCGTGGAAATATTTAGCCGCGCGGTCGAGCACGTCTTCGCTGCAGGTTTTCTCGATACAAACGCGCAACTGCCCTGAGGTATGCTTTTCGGCGCCTGCTATAGCCGCACGAATGCGTTGCTGTTCATCTTCATTAAATATGGCCATACTACTATTTTTGTTGATTTCACCGATTTTTTTGGTGATTTCACTGATTATTCAACTTTGATCTCACCGATTTTTGGCTGTGATTTCACCGATTTTTTGTGATGGTTTCACTGATTCAGAGCGATTTTATCCCGAACCACGCGTGATCGGTGAAATCAAAGAAGACAATCGGTGAAATCCCAAACATTAAAAAGATACCTTCGGCGCACTTTGCGCTGCTGCATCCGCTGTAAAACTTCCTTTTACCGTATAGCCGTGCGATTTGGCGACTATACTGCTGGGGAATGCCCGGATGGTGGTGTTATAATCCTGCACGGCCTGGTTGTAATATATCCTGGCGGTATTGATCCGGTTTTCGGTACCTTCCAGCTGAACCTGCAATTCGCTGAAATTTTGATTTGCCTTTAAATCGGGGTAATTTTCCGATGCAACCAGCAAGCGCCCTAAAGCGGTGCTCAACTGCCCCTGTGCGGCCTGGTATTTTTGTATAGTAGCCGGATCCAGTTTGGTAGGATCAACCTGGATAGAAGTAGCCCTTGCGCGCGCATCAGTGACCTCAACCAGGGTGCTTTTTTCAAAATTGGCAACACCTTTTACGGTTGCCACCAGGTTAGGGATCAGATCGGCCCTGCGCTGGTAATCCGATTGAACGTCGCCCCACTTAGCCTTTACATTTTCATCCCTTGCAACAATTCCATTATTCAGGCTTTGCCCCCAAAGATATATAACACCCCAAATGATGAGGATGCCTACGACAACGCCGAGTGCTATTAATAAACCTTTCATGATTTTTTCTTTTGTTAATTGTGAACGTGAATTTACGATTTATTAGATTACAATATACATACCATTGTTACAATCATGCCATTGTGTCTGAACCGCTAATTAAATTGATTGGTTTGATTTCGCTGATAAAACAAAAAAATCAGCGTGATCTGTCAATCACAAAAATCAGCGGTTTATATTTGGCGCTTTATTTATTGCATCTGCATTATGAAGAAAATACTGACCGCTCTTTTTTGCTGCTCCGTTTTTATCGCGGCAGCGCAAACTAATCCCACCGAAAATCTGGTTCAATATGTAAAACCGATTATCGGCACACAACGCATGGGGCATGTGTTCCCGGGGGCAACCGTTCCATTTGGGATGGTACAACTGAGTCCCGAGACAGACACGGTTAGCTACGATTTGAACGGGCATTATAATCCGGACGTTTATAAATACTGCGCGGGCTACCAGTACGATGACAAAACGATCGTGGGCTTCAGCCATACCCATTTCAGCGGCACAGGCCACTCGGATTTAGGTGACTTTTTGGTGATGCCAACCGTCGGTCCTTTGAAATTAAATCCGGGCACTGCTGATAAACCCGGCAGCGGGTATCGTTCGGCCTTCTCACATGATAATGAAGTGAGCACGGCCAATTATTACCGCGTAAAGCTGGACGCCTATAATATTTTGGCCGAGATGACGACGACCACCCGGGTAGGCTTTCATCAATATACTTTTCCAAAGTCTGACAATGCCCATATCATTTTAGACCTGATGGCCGGACTATACAATTATCCCGACAAAAATTTGTGGGTGTATATGCGGCGGGTGAACGACAGCACTGTTGCCGGTTACCGTGTCACCAACGGATGGGCGCGCACCCGTACACTTTATTTTGCCATGACCTTTAGCAAGCCATTTACACAGATGGGTTACAAAAACTTTTCAAAACGCGAGGTTTATGGTGGCTTTTGGGGCAAGTTTAACGGGGTAAAGAACTTCCCCGACGTTGCCGGTCGGCAAATACGCACCTGGTTTGATTTTAAGACCACCGAAGGCGAGAAGATAAAGATAAAAATGGCCATTTCCCCCGTGAGCATTGATGGCGCTTTGAACAATATGCAAACCGAAATACCCGGCTGGGATTTTGAAAAAGTGAAGAACGACGGTCAGCAATTATGGGAAACGGAACTGCATAAAATTGTGATAGCCGGCAGCAAGAGTGATAAAGAAAATTTTTATACCTCGATGTATCATGCCATGATCAACCCGACAGTTTACATGGACGAAGATGGTAAGTATAAAGGGCTGGACCAGGAAATACACCAGGCGAACGGCTTTACCAACTATACCACGTTTAGCCTTTGGGATACTCACCGCGCCTTGCACCCGCTGTTTAATATCATTGAACCGGACAGGAATGCCGACATGGTGAAAAGCATGCTGGCGCATTTTGATCAGAGCCCTGAGCACATGCTGCCCATCTGGAGCAACTCCGCTAATGAGAACTGGTGCATGAGTGGTTTCCATAGCGTATCGGTAATTGCGGATGCAGTTGTAAAAGGCAATGCCCCCTTTGATGCCAATAAGGCATTGAACGCGGCGGTTACCACAGCCAACCACCGAGATTATGAAGGGATCGGCTATTTTAATGATATGGGCTATATCCCTGATGAAAAGGATGGTAACTCTGTATCCTCGACGCTTGAATATGCTTACGACGATTGGTGCATTGCGCAGATGGCCAAAAAACTGAACCGGACAGACATTTATGATACTTTTATAAAACGCTCGCAAAACTGGCGGAATGTTTACGACCCGAAAAGCGGGTTTATGCACCCAAAGCTTGGGGACGGCACTTTTCGCAAAACAAAATTTGATCCGTTTACCACTATCGGGATGGGTTTTATTGAGGGCAACGCCTGGAACTATACGTTGTATGTTCCGCACGATGTGCCGGGCTTGATGCAGGCGATGGGCGGCGAAAAACGCTTTATTGTTTATATCGACAGCTTATTCAGCTATAATCTCCCGGACAAATATTTTGCCGAGACGGAAGACATTACCAAAGATGGCATCATCGGTAACTATGTTCACGGCAATGAGCCCTCTCACCAGATCGCCTACCTGTACGATTGGACCAGCCAGCCCTGGAAAACCCAGGAAAAAGTACGCATGATCATTCCGAAGATGTACAAAAATACGCCCGATGGCTTAGGTGGTAACGACGATACCGGCCAGATGAGCGCCTGGTATATTTTTAGTGCGCTGGGCTTTTACCCGGTCGCGCCGGGGTCAGACCAATATGCTATCGGCAGCCCGTCCGTTTACCATGCAGTGATCAATTTGGAGAACGGCAAAAGCTTTACCATCAACGTAAAAAATCAAAGCGATAGAAATGTTTATGTGCAGAAGATTTTGCTAAACGGGAAACCGTTAAATGGCTATTTTATCAGCCATGCGGATATTATGAATGGTGGAGAGATGACGTTTGTTATGGGCCCAAAGCACAAATAATGCGGGGATATTTTTGTAGCGTTTGGGCACGGATCGGCGTAATAAGATAAAATCATTAACCAAATTCATGAAAATACTTAGCCTGCCCGTCTTAATTGTATTGTTTTTTATGATAACCGGTTGTAAGAAACCCGGCTGCGACCCCGGAAAAATGAACGGTTCCATGTCGCTGACAGGTAAATGGCAACTGGTACAGGATACCATTTCCAATTCGTGGCTAAAAACGGCGCCGGTAATTACCAATTATATCGGGACGTCGGGGGATTATTTTGATTTCAGGGCTGACGGGTTTTGTTATACCAAAGAGGGCGACGCTTACGATACACTGGCCTACAAGCAGGTATCGTCAAAAAGTATTATCCTTCAAAAGTTCGGGCTGGTGATTAATGGCACTACCGAAGCAAGCGCTATTACCGAAACGGGCGCCACGGTCAATATTACCACCCAAAACATCCTCAGTCCGGCTGGGACGATCTTCAGGGAAGTAAACCTGAAACGATAGAAATGGGCATAAAAAAGTAGAGACGCGATGCATCGCGTCTCCGGATATATGATGGAGTAGAAATAAGTTTAGCGTATTATAATCATCCCGCCAGATAACACACCTCACTAGCGGTGAGTTTATTCACCATGTCTTTTAATATAACCCTTGCACGGCAAAGGTTAGTACGCGACAGCAGTTCGGTAATGCCCAGCTTTGCGCCGATCTCCTGGTGCGAGTAACCCTCGATAGCGTACAGGTTAAATACCGAACGATATGTTTGCGGCAGCTTTTGTATCATCTTCAGCAGGTCCTTTGCTTCCAGGCCGTGGGCATTGTAGCCGTTGCTGAACGACTCATTGTCTTCGGTAAAATCCTCCACCAAAACCATCGGTTTTTGCTTGCGGTAGCGTGATATGGCACAGTGTACCATAATGCGGCGTATCCAGCCTTCCAGGTTGCCTTCGCCGCGATATTTATGGGCATTGTTAAACATTTTTATAAAGCCCTCCTGCAAAATATCCTGGGCCTCGTCTCTGTCGTGGGCATAACGCATGCAAACTGCCAGCATCCTGGGGGCCAGTGTGCGGTATAAAAGTTCCTGCTGCTTCCGGTCGTTTTTGAGGCAGCCTTCCCACATTTCAGCTAATCGTGTGTCGGTGGTCATCATCGTTTTTTATTTGATGAGACCATGCCAATATTGATACCCTTATTACAAATAATTGATAATCAATTAAATACTTTTTTAGTCTACTACGAAAGTGTTCGTTTTCGTACGGTTAGTGATACAAAGGCGGACGTTTTTCTCCTAATTCATTAGGAGTTGGGGGTTGTTGCGCCTTTTTTCGACAGAAAAACCTTATTTATCGCGATAGTTTGGGCGCTTTTTGGGCCGGATTGTTTTGTTAAAAAAAGTTAAAAAATGTTAAATCGGAGTTATTTTACTGAAATACCTTGAGCCATAATACATTCAGCGACGATTCACGCACGTTCCCGAGAAATCTTGCCTTTGCACTGACCCTGAACCTAGAAAAAATAATTACTTTTATTTCGATTATAACCTGGGACAATAACCGCTAAAACTTTGTTATAAATGGATTTAAGCAACAAAACTCAACGGCTGGTTTTCGGTTTGATTATTCTCGGCCTAGCTCTAACAGCAATAATCTCTATCCACGGTAAAAATGATTCTGAAAAAAAGAGTCTTAAATGGAGTTTTAAAGGTGCAGTTGAAAAAGTATATTATAGTGATAAAGGCATTCCTGAGGTAACCGTCAATGGAAATCAATACTATTTATTCTACGCAGTTATGGATATCAACTATAGAATACAAAAAGGCGACACACTTATAAAGCAAAAAGGTGATTTTAGAATAAAGGTAATAAGGCCCTACAGTAAGGATACAATATATGACAGAAATCCAAGGTATAACCCACAGTATCACAAGCAGGATTAAACGGGGATCACGCCTAACTGTTTACACGCAATTGCCGCGTATCATGTTACGCTACATTTCTAATTCGTTCTTTATTTGCAGCGTAAGCCAAACATGCCAGTATTTGTTTTTCGTTGATTTGGGGAAAATCAGTAATTATTTGTTCGTGAGTCATGCCCGAGGCGAGCCATTGCAAAACATCGTATACGGTTATCCGGGTACCTTTAATTACAGGTTTGCCGAACCTTACTTCCGGATCCACTTCAATAAATTCTTTGTAATTAACCTGCACGATGTACAAATTTATATAAATAATATCAATAAGCCGTAATTCCGGCGGCAGGTACCAGAGGTTAGTTTACTTCTATAATACTTACCTTTGCCTATCCGGGATAAAAACCCGGCAAAGCATGGTTAAAGAAATTGAAATTGTTTGCCCACCCGGCCAGCAGGAAGACGAGGCCATATTAAAAAAAATGTCGGCTTCCGCGCTGAATGTATCCCCGCAAAAAATATCTGGCTTAAAAATCCTTAAGCGTTCTATTGATGCGCGCGGCCGTAAGGTAGTTTACCGCATGCATGTTCAGGTATTTATTGATGAGATTTATGTGCCGGAAACCTTTACCGCTAATTACCCTGATGTAAAGAACGCGAAGCCCGTAATTATCGTCGGCGCCGGGCCGGCCGGGTTGTTTGCGGCATTAAGGTGTATCGAACTGGGTTTAAAACCAATCGTTCTGGAGCGCGGCAAAGACGTTAAACAACGCCGCCGCGATTTGGCCAATATCAATAAACAAGGCCTGGTCAACCCGGAATCAAACTATTGTTTTGGCGAGGGTGGAGCTGGTACCTATTCAGATGGCAAGCTTTATACCCGGTCGACCAAACGGGGGGACGTAAACGCGGTATTGAAAACCTTTGTGGCCCATGGCGCTGCTGGGGATATTTTGATAGACGCCCGGCCGCATATCGGTACCAACAAATTGCCCCAGATCATCACTTCCATAAAAGATAGCATCCTGGACGCAGGCGGCGAAGTGCAGTTCGATGCAAAAGTGACTGCCTTGCTGGTGGAGTTCGGAAAAATAAAAGGTGTGCAGCTGGCATCAGGCGAAAAACTTTCGGCAGATGCGGTTATCCTGGCTACCGGGCACTCGGCGCGGGATATTTTCGAAATGCTGCACAAACAAAGCATCCTGATCGAAGCCAAGCCATTTGCACTTGGCGTGCGCATTGAACACCCGCAGGAGGTCATCGACCAGGCGCAGTACCATTGCGAACATAGAGGGCCTGATCTGCCGCCATCCTACTATAACCTGGTCGAACAGGTAGACGACCGGGGCGTATTTTCATTTTGCATGTGCCCGGGTGGTATTATCGCCCCTTGCGCAACGGATTTTGATGAGATCGTAGTGAACGGCTGGAGCCCATCCAAAAGAAACAATCCTTTTGCCAATTCGGGTACGGTTGTGCAGGTTAACCTCGAAGATGTTGCCGGAGGCGATGATCCACTCAAGATGCTGCGTTTCCAGCAGGAAACAGAGCAGCTGGCGTTTAAGGCCGGCGGCGGTAAACTGGTTGCACCAGCACAACGCATGATTGATTTTGTTGAGAACCGGCTATCGGTCAATTTACCTGTTAATTCCTATCTTCCCGGCACAAAAAGTGTTGACTTGAAGGAAATACTACCTGCCAGGATTACTGAACGCCTGCGCAAAGCCTTGCCGGCATTCGGGCGTAAAATGAAGGGTTATTATACCAACGAGGCGATTTTGGTAGGGGTGGAGTCTCGCACCTCCTCGCCGGCGAAGGTGCCGCGCGACAAGGAAACGCTGCAACACCCGCAGGTGTCCGGCTTGTTTCCCTGCGGCGAGGGCGCGGGTTATGCGGGGGGTATTATCTCGGCGGCGATCGACGGGATCAATTGTGCAAATGCTGTAAAAAATCTACTATCATGAATATAGCTGACAAACTTTCGCAGGAATTGGAAAACGTATTATCGGGCGACCCATGGTATGGTTCGCCGGTTTATACCATACTGGAGCAAGTTGGATTTGAAGCGGCTTTTGAAAAACCGCCGGGGTCCGTGCATGATATAGCAGGCATCGTTTTGCACATGCTTTCGTGGACGGAGGAAGTGCTCGACCGAATGAATGGTATGTCGGCAGGTCTGCCCTCCAGCGGTGACTGGCCCGACCACGGCACACCCACCGAAGAAAAATGGCAGAACTATGTCAATGACCTGAAACTGGTTAATGTAAATTTGCTGACTGCTATAAGGGATTTTCCCGCTGAACAATGGAACGAGCCGTTTACGGATGAACGTGACCGCGAGTTGGGAACCGGTGTGACCTTTGAAGAATTGGTACGGGGATTGATACAACATCATATCTACCACTCGGGGCAGATAGCGATTTTGACAAGGATAATAAATGGCTGATAAAAAAATATTAGTGCTGGGCGCAACGCCAAACCCTGGCCGGTACGCAAACCTGGCTGCAAACAGGCTGGTACGGAGCGGGCATAGCATTGTGAACGTAGGATTGAAAACCGGCGAGGTGGCTAGCGTGCCGATTGAAAAACCGGAGGCCATTCACAACGATATTGATACCATTACCCTGTATGTTGGCCCGCATAACCAGGAAGGGTTGTATGATTATATCCTGAAAACTCGCCCCAGGCGCATCATCTTTAACCCCGGCACTGAAAATTCTGAGCTTCGCCGCATGGCCAATGAGCAGGGCATTGAAACGGAATATGCCTGTACCCTGGTGTTGTTATCTATCGGGCAATATTAAGTTCGCCTCTCCTGGCGATACTGGTCGGAGTTTTTATTGAGGTCAATTATACTGCCTTTTTAGCAATTATGTATCTGCGGCGCTTTTTAGCCGGGCGCAAATCTCTTTCACCGATTCACTCACCGGCTTAAATTCAACCCCTATCGCTTTTTTGATTTTGGTATTATCGTAATCACGCGTCATCGAGGCGGATTGCGCTGATACCTTATCAATGGCCGGTTTGGTGCCCGTAAGCGCCGCCCAAAGCCTGGTGGCCCGCCACGCAATGCCCATCATCCAGGGGCTGGCATAAATTGCTGGCGGCTTAATGCCAAATCCATTTGCAATCTCAGACGTCAATTGCTTATAGGAAATGTTTTCCGCGCTCACGATAAAACGCTCGGCAATGATATCACTGTTCATCAGGTCAATCATGCATTTTGCCACATCTGATACATCCACAAAGCCGCAGCTTCCAGAAGTGTAAAACTTGAGCCCTTTCCGCACGCGGTCAAAAAGCTCCCCGCTTCCCAATGTGCCGGCATTGGCGCCGATGATGATGGAAGGATTAACAATCACCGCTTCCAGGCCCTCGGCGATACCTCGCCACACTTCCATTTCACTTTCCAGTTTGGATAAGGCATAGCCGTCTGTTTCATGAGCCTGGTCGAGGTGGTGATTTTCGGTGATCAGGTCGCCTGGCTTGGCAAGGCCGATAGCAGCAACTGAACTCACATGCACCAGCCTGCAGTCGTAGTCCATACACAGATTTACCAGGTTGGCAGTACCGGTCACGTTTTCGCGGATCATGGCTTCCTTATCCGACTGCCGCAAAGACACGCGTGCAGCGCAATGATAAACCTGCTTAGCGCCGGCAACCGCGCTTTCCAATGCAAAAACATCCATCAGGTCGGCATCAACCCAATTTATTTGTTTCGAAAAGGGGGCAAGGATGGCCGGGATGACGGAGGTGGAGCGTCTAGTACACCGAACGTTAAGGCCTTGCTGAGTTAACTGCAAGGCCAGCTCAGAACCTAAAAACCCTGTTGCGCCGGTGATTAGTATCATCTTTTGATGTGCAGATATGCGAATGTGCAGATGTGCAAATGTGCGGATTAAAATTGAACTGATTAAAGGAATTTACAATGGATTAATCCAAATTCATCGATGTCAAACGACCGTTCTCAAAAATGCATCGCACACTACACCTTCATTAATCAAAAAATCTGCACATTTGCACATTCGCACATCAAAAAATGTCTCTATCCGATTTCTTTGCTCCTATTGATGCTGACAGGATCGTTCCTAAAAAAGGATATTATACCAGCCAGTTGGGCAACAAGATCGAATATTTTTCAAATGATTTTCCGGGCATGGCAGATAAGATCGACATTGCGCTTATCGGTGTGCAGGAAGATCGGAATGCCATTAACAATTCGGGCTGCGCGCTTGGACCTGATTACGTTCGGGAGAGACTTTATCAGCTTAACGAGGGTAATTATAATACCAAAATCGTCGATCTGGGCAATATCCGCCAGGGCGCTACCATTACCGATACCTATATCGCCCTGAAAACAGTGGTTAACGAACTTGTTAAAAAAGACATTATCCCGGTGATCATCGGCGGGAGCCAGGACCTCACTTACGCGCAGTATCTTGCCTATGAAACACTGGAGCAAAAGGTCGACCTGGTGATCATCGACCCTAAGTTTGATTTGGAAGATGATGACATTGATGCCGACAGTATTGCAACTACTTCGGAATCGTACCTGAATAAAATATTCCTGCACCAGCCCAATTATTTATTCAACTACAGTAACCTGGGTTACCAGACTTACTATACCAGCCAGGAAAGCCTGCGGGTGATGGACAAATTATATTTTGACGTGCATCGTGTAGGCGATTTAACAGGCAATATGCCTGTTGTGGAGCCTATTATCCGTAATGCCACCATGGTGAGTTTCGATATGGGCGCCGTACGGTCATCTGATGCGGCCGGCAACGCAAACGCAAACCCCAACGGCTTTTTTGGCAGCGAGGCTTGCCGGATAGCCCGCTATGCCGGCTTCAATGATAAGTTAAGCTCTATAGGCTTTTACGAGTTTAACCCTGCTTACGACAGCAACGGACAAACCGCCATGCTGCTGGCCCAAATGATCTGGTATTTCATCGAGGGGGTTTATAACCGCAAAAAAGATTTCCCGCTTAGCCCTAAATCGCAGTACCTCATTTATAAAACCAGCCTGAAGCATGATGAGCATGAACTGGTATTTGTAAAAAGCAAAAAATCCGATCGCTGGTGGATGCAGGTGCCTTATCCTGCTGGAGGCTCGAAAAACGAGCGTTTTCATCTTGTGCCCTGTCAATATGACGATTACAAGACAGCCGTTTCCGGCGAAATGCCCGATCTTTGGTGGCGTACTTTCCAAAAATTAAACTAACAGATTATAGAGGAAAAGAAGTAACAATACCAATATACCTAATGCAAAAACCCTCTCCTTTGGAGAGGGTTGCGTGAGGCGAAGGTAATCTTTGGTGGAACCGACGAACAATTTCGAATAAAATATAGCGTTACGATAGCTTAGTGCAACTGAAACTGATGAAGAGAATATTATTATACCTGCTGAGCTTTTTGCCCCTGGCGGCATTTGCCCAGGAACCGCAGACTTTCGTTTTAAAAGGGAAAATAGGAACATTAAACCCTCCTGCCAAAGCTTATGTGGCCTACCAGGTCGGCTCCAATAAAATGATTGATTCCGCAACTATCACCAACGGCAGTTTTGTGATTAACGGGCGGCTGCTAAACCCAACCTCTGCCTCCCTACTTATCGACCATAAAGGCACAGGCCTGGAACGAGTGGACAGCACCGCGGACGTATTGAATTTTTACCTGGAGAAAGGCGAGATCACCGTCAACAGTGCTGATTCGGCAAAAAAGGCCCAGGTTAGCGGTTCTAAAATAAATGACGATAGTAAACGGCTGATCGCACAGCTAAAACCCATAATGGACAAGGCCCAAAGCCTTGCCGAAGAACAAAAAACCGCCACGGCGCAACAACGAAGCTCAGCTGATTTTCAAAATTCTATCCAGCAGCGGTATAAACAATTGCAGATAGAACAGAAGGCGGCGATCAGGATATTTATCCTGTCAAACCCAAACAGTTACCTCAGTTTTATGGCCTTATACCAGGTTGGCGGCCCGTCCCCCAATCCTGATGAACTGGATACCTTGTTCAATTCGCTTTCGCCCGAAATAAAAGGCACTGAGCAGGCAAAGCTTTTTAAAAACAGCCTGGAGGAATTAAGGCATACCGGCATTGGCGCCACCGCGCCTGACTTTACGCAAAATGATGTTAATGGCGTCCCGGTAAAATTGTCTTCATTCCGCGGTAAATATGTATTGCTCGATTTTTGGGCCTCGTGGTGCGGTCCCTGCCGCCAGGAAAACCCTAATGTGGTAAAGGCATATAACCGGTATAAGGACAAAAACTTTACCATATTAAGCGTCTCGCTCGATAAGGCTGACGGCAGGAACAACTGGCTCGCCGCTATCAGGAACGATGGATTGACGTGGACACAGGTGTCTGACCTGAAGTTTTGGGATAATGCCGCGGCGCAACTGTACTATATTACATCAATACCTTCAAATTTCCTGATCGATCCGAATGGAAAGATCATCGGCCATGACCTTCGCGGGGAGGACCTGGACAATAAACTGGAAGAGGTTTTGGGAAAATGACATTTTTTCACGATAATTATCCCTCAACTGCGGAATAAACTTCATAAACATGAAAAAAATATTATTAATGACGCTGGCCGCACTACCTGCAATTGGCCTGGCGCAAACCGGCAAATACACGATAGACGGTACTTTGGGATCGTTTAACAAGCCTGCCAAAATTTATTTACGTACTTATATTAATGACAAGGAGGCAACCGATTCAGTTATCCTTAAAAACGGGGCCTTCCATTTCGACGGTACGGTTGGCGCAGAGCCAGTTAGCGCTTACCTGATATTTAGTGAAAAGGGCACGGGCGCAAAATTCGGGGAAAACAATTACAAAGATATTTATATAGAACAGGGGGCTTTAAAAGTAAGCGGCAGCGATGTACTGGCGAATGCCAAAGTTGAAGGCTCAAAGACCAACGCCGATAACGATCGTTATAACGCTTTATTGAAGCCAGTAAACGACGCTTACGCTGCTTTAGCGGCAAAGCGGAAGGCCGCTAAACCGGAAGAACTGCAATCTGAAGCTTTCCAGAAAGAGAACAGCAGGGCCGAAAAGGTGCTGGATGAAAAAAGTTCCGAAATCAATAAGAAATTTGTACAGGATAACCCCGATTCCTATATCAGCCTGCTTGCGTTGGAAATGTATGCCTATGGCGCCGATTACATCGATATAGCACCATTGTATAACGAATTATCAGCCGGGTTAAAACAAACGGACGCGGGCAAAAAGTTTGGCGACAGGCTGCCTAAAATTAAAGCGGTTGCATTGGGCGCCATCGCTCCCGAATTTACAGAAGCCGACAGCAGCGGTCATATGGTTAGCCTTTCTTCGTTCAGGGGCAAATATGTATTGGTTGATTTTTGGGCGTCATGGTGCGGACCCTGCCGCCGGGAAAATCCGAATATTGCGAGGGCGTATAATCACTTTAAAGATCAAAAATTTACCATTCTTGGCGTATCATTAGATCAGCCGACCGGCAGAAAGAACTGGCTGGCGGCCATTAAAAAAGACGGGCTTAACTGGACGCAGGTTTCGGACCTGAAAGGCTGGGGGAGTAAAGACGCCGATCTTTATGCAGTCAGGGGGATACCGCAAAACTTTTTGCTTGATCCTGAAGGGAAGATCATTGCCAAAACACTTACCGGCGAAGAACTCGAAGCTAAGTTGGCTGAGATTTTTGCAAAGACAGAACCCGGGAAATCGAAGTAGTAAATCCGGAAGTCGGAAAAGTCAGTAAAGTCCGAAAGATGCCAGGTGGTGTTTTTCGGACTTTTTTATACGATTGCGTCAGTCAGCTCGTTATTACGCTGACTTTAGACCATATTTAATGCGCATGAAAAAAATCATAATATTCCTGCTGACTTATTTACCGGTTGCTGTTTTTGCGCAGGGCGGTAAATACACTATTGAAGGAACGGTCGGCGCCTATGGGCCGCCCGCCAAAGTTTACCTGCAATATAAAAAGGGGGGTGATCTCCTCACCGATTCAGCAACCGTTACAAACGGAAGATTTATGTTTGAGGGAACCTTGACAAACGACCCCCTGGCAGGCCAAATATCACTGAATCCAAATGGGAACGGAATGAACTATAGCGATTCGCGTAATATCTATATTGAGGCAGGTAAAACGACTATCAGGGGAAGCAATAAACTACGCGATGCCACCGTCAGCGGCTCTCAGGTTAACCTTGACTATGCGAGACGGGATACGGCGATGAAAGCCTTAAGTGGCGATTATGATGCGCTTTCTTTGAAGCGCAATACCACATCGCCTGAAGATCAGCAATCGGAAACTTATAAAAAAGAGGTCGACAGGCTTCAGAATGTTTTATTGGCACACAGGCAAGCGGTGTACAAGAAATTCATCCGGGACAACCCCGATTCTTATATCAGCCTGGTTACGCTTGATTCCTATGCTTATCTGGCAGATTATAACGATATCGTTCCATTATTTGACGGCCTGTCATCCAGGATAAAACAGACAGCGTTCGGAAAGCGATATGCGGACCGGCTTGTACACATTAAAGCGACCGCATTGGGGGCTATCGCTCCAGAAATTACCGAAGCGGATACTGCGGGTAAGATGATCAGCCTGTCGTCGTTTCGCGGGCAATATGTTTTGGTCGACTTTTGGGCATCGTGGTGCGGTCCCTGCCGGCAGGAAAACCCCAACCTGATAAAAGCATTTAACCGTTACAAAGGTCAAAAATTTACCGTGCTGGGCGTTTCGCTCGATCCGCCCGACGGCAAGGGAAGATGGATTGCAGCTATTCACAAAGATGGCCTGCCATGGACGCAGGTATCCGACCTTAAGTATTGGGACAGTGAAGCAGCAGTGTTGTATGGCGTACATGCAATCCCGCAAAACTTTTTAATAGATCCCAACGGAAAGATCGTTGCCAAAAACCTGAGAGGCGATGACCTGGAAAACAAGCTGGAAGAGATTTTTGGGAAGATTTAATTAGTCCGAAAGTTTCGCCGTCGCTAAAGCTATGGCGACCGATGCAGAAAGTCCGAAAGATGCTTCACGCTATTTTTCGGACTTTTTATTTAATTCATGAAGCTTGCCTGCCTGCCGGCAGGTTCTTCTTCATTCGTGAAAATTAGTGTCAATATCCAGATATAATGTATTTTTAGCGGTATGAAAAATTGGTTGATCGCATTGATTTGCTGCGTACCCACTTTGGTTTTTGCACAGTCGGAAAAATATACCATTAAAGGCAGTATCGGAACGCTGAATGCACCGGCGACGGTTTTTTTGGTTTATAATAATGCGATAGCTGCAAAGGCTGTTTTAAACCATGGCAGCTTTACTTTCAGCGGCGTTGTTGACCGGCCCACTGAGGCTTACCTGATGCTTAACCCAACGGGTGATAACAAACCCACCAATAACTATACGGTTATGTACCTTGAAGGGGGAGGCGTTATTTCGGTTTCCAGCACCGCTGATTTGACTGAAGCAAGCATTACCGGCACAAAAAATAACGATGCCCGTGCCCGTTACAGGGTATTGATGCGTCCGTTGCAAAAACGCGACCTCGACCTGGAGGTAAAGGACACAACTGCCAGCGAAGAGCAAAAACGATCCCCCAAATTTTTAAAAGCGCTCGAATTGGCAAACATGCGGCTGGAAAAAGATAAAAATGCCGCTAATAAAAAGTTCATCACCGAAAACCCTTCTTCGCTGGTTAGCCTGGAAGCGCTGTACTATTACGCCATGTATAATGATTACAGCACCGTTGCAGCGCTTTATAACGGTTTGTCGCCTGCAGTAAGGAACAGCCCCAAAGGCAAAGCGTATGCAGAAACATTAAAAGCCATGCGGCAGGTGGGTGTGGGTAGCATAGCGCCGGACTTTGCAATGCCCGATACCGCAAACAGGCTTATTAAACTATCATCCTATAGGGGAAAATATGTATTGCTTGATTTTTGGGCTTCGTGGTGCCCTATCTGCCGCGAATCTGCGCCGGGTGTGGTTAAGGCTTACAATATTTACAGTCGTAAAAATTTCAGTATACTCAGCGTATCGCTGGATAAGCCAGGCGACCGGCAGAAATGGCTGCAAGCCATCAGGCACGACGGTTTAAAGTGGACTCAGGTATCGGACCTCAGTTTTTGGAAAAGCCCCGTTGTGGGCCTTTATAAGCTAACCGCGCTGCCCCAAAACTTCCTGATCGATCCGAACGGAAAGATCATTGCCCGCGATTTGGACAGCGAGGCGCTGGCGACCCGTTTGGCGGGTATTTTTGGTGGTAAGAATTAAAAATAGTTAACAAAAAAGCTTTTGAGTATTTTAGTTGCGAAGTAGCAAAGCTGGTTCCATATTTCGACTTTGCCCCGTTACAAAAGGTCGAACCCGATATCCTTCCTAAAATACATCCCGTCGAAGTAAATACGGCTGGCATCCGCGGTTGCCTGCTGCAGGGCGGTGAACATATCATCTTGTAAGGAGGTGATCGCGATTACCCTTCCGCCTGATGTTTTAACAGCATCTCCATCCAGGTAAGTGCCTGCATGGAAAACCTGCGAGTCGCGCACATTCTCAATGCCCGTTATCGTTTTATGTTTCAGGTAGTCGCCGGGATAGCCGCCGGAAACCATCATCACCGTGGCAGCTATCTTATCTGAAATAATCAATTCTTTTTGATCCAGGTTGCCTTCGGCAACGCCAACCAACAGGTCAACCAGGTCTGATTCGATGCGCGGCATCACGCTTTCAGTTTCCGGGTCGCCCATGCGGCAGTTGTACTCGATCACCTGGGGCTCATCTTCGCAGTTCATCAGCCCTATAAAAATGAAACCTTTATAGGGAATATTTTCAGCCTTGAGACCTTCCACGGTGGGGATGATTACCCGCTCTTCCACCTTTTGCATAAAAGCGGCATCGGCGAACGGCACAGGGCTAACTGAACCCATACCGCCGGTGTTTAAGCCGGTATCACCTTCGCCAATACGTTTATAATCCTTGGCTTCAGGTAAAACTTTATAATGAGAACCGTCAGTCATCACAAAAACCGAAAGCTCAATCCCCTGCAGAAATTGTTCAACCACCACCATTGAACTGGCATCACCGAATTTGGCATCCATCAGCATGGCCCGAAGCTCTTCCTGCGCTTCCTCCAGGGAAAGGCAGATCAGCACACCCTTTCCGGCTGCAAGCCCATCTGCTTTCAGTACAACGGCAGGCCGGCGGTGGCGAGGTAATGGAGGCCATCTGCTAAAGTATCTTTGGTAAATGTTTTTGAAGCGGCGGTAGGGATGTTATGCCTTTGCATAAACTGCTTCGAAAAATCCTTGCTGCCTTCCAGTTGCGCGCCTTCGGCCTGGGGCCCGATAACCGGAATATGCTTTATCTTTTCGTCAGCCAGGAAAAAATCATGGATGCCTTTCACCAGCGGTTCCTCCGGGCCTACCAATACAAGGTCGATGCTATCCTCCAGCACGGCCTTTTTTATTCCTTCAAAATCAGTCACCTTAACATCCAGGTTTTTCCCATATTGACCGGTGCCGGCATTACCGGGTGCAATAAAAAGCCTGTTGCATTTGGGGCTTTGAGCTATTTTCCAGGCGAAGGCGCTTTCCCTTCCGCCTGAACCGAGGACCAGGATATTCATGGCGGTAAAGATATGCAAATGTGCGAATGTGCAGATGTGCGGATTACAAATGTACAAATGTGCAGATGTGCGGATGTGCACGGACGTGCAGATGTCCTATATGCATATCGAACGATCTGATAATTTTTGAATTTGTGCCGGACACTCCTGTCGGAAAAGATTTGAAAACACAGGCCGTCTCCAATTTTTCAAATCAGCACATCTTCAAATCATCCGCACATTTGCAAATCTGCACATTCGCACATCATCGTCGTATAAAACGTATCTTTGAAGCCAGTAACAAAGCCTACATGTCGCGCAGATTAGAAAAATGGGAGAAAATACCGGTCTATCAAAAAGCACAGGAGCTTTTTGATTTAGCCGAAATTATAGCCGATTCGTTGAAAGAAGATGAAATGAAGGAGCACCTGGCCGTGCAGATGCTGAGCAATGCCGCGCTGGTGCAGGCAAAGATAGCAGGCGCCGAAGGCGGCGGCTTATACTCGCTCCGGATGCAGAACGCCGTTTTGATCAAATTGGCTGTTCAGGATATGTTCAATGCCGTTTCATTTGCATCGATGGTGGAGATCAACGAAGAAGATTACGTCGATTTGATGCGTGATAAGGTGGATGAGTTCCGCCTGGTGTTTAATGAATGGGTTAGAGGTTTTGATAAAACCTATGATATCCCCGACAACTGGGCTATTCGCTTTGATACCAGCACACCCGAGCAGGAGAAGCTGGAAGACCTGATGTTTGACGAGGATCGCTTTTTTGAAGATTTTGAGGATGAGGATGAGGAAGAGAACGGCGAATCAGGAGAGGAAGAGTAAGCCCTCACCCAAACCCTCTCCAAAGAAGAGAGCTTTAAGAATTCATGGCAAAATGCTTTTTAAGTCCTCTCCTTTGGAAAGGATTAGGTGAGGCAAAAATCTCTAAACTTTTACCATAATCTTTCGTATAAAGCCTGTTAAGGTTGCCAATCCCTTGCAAAGATTGGGGATTTGCAGCCATTTTTCAGATCCTAATATTTTAAGCAACATGCTAACTGAAGAATTAGAGGTTAAACCGAGGTACAAACAGGTTACCGGTGTGGACAGGCGCACCAATCTTTCACATGAAGAATTTATTAATGATTATGTGAAAAAATCGCGCCCGGTGGTACTCACCGATGCAGCTAAGGACTGGAAGGCGATGGGGAAATTCACCCCGGCCTGGTTCAAGGAACATTATTCGCATATCAATAAAAACATCAATGGGGTTAATTATAACATGGGTGATTTTATCGACCAGATGCTCACGTCATCTGCTGAAAACCCGGCGCCATATCCCTACAATTTCGATGTAAAAAAGGTTTTCCCGGAACTGATGGCAGATTTCCTGCCGGAGATTATCTATGGCAAGATCGACCGGATCAACCATAAGCTGATGCCGAAAAAACTGCTGCAGGGCACTACTGTTTATGAGATATTTTTAGGGGGAGCAGGCTCCAGCTTCCCGTACCTCCACTACGATGCCTTGTTTATGCATACGCAGATTACGCAGATCTACGGCTCAAAGGTGTTTATTATGTACCCGCCTGACCAAACGCCAAGCATGTACCCTTATCCGGATAACCCCAAATTTTCGCAGGTAAATTTCCTTAACCCGGACTTTGACAAGTTTCCCTTATTCAAAGATGCGCAACCCATTGAGTTTACGCTGGAAGAAGGCGAAACCCTGCTTTTCCCGTCAGCATGGTGGCATACTACCAAAATTACCGAACCCTGCATCTCGCTTGGCCGCGCCCAACTGAACGGTTACAACTGGGACAATTTTATAAACGACCGGTATGTTAACTGGAAGAAAAAAATTTCCGTTGGCGCCCTGCCTGTGCTTGCTTACGGTAAAATTGTAGGCGGCATTATGAATGCGCAGGAACGCTAATTTGTGATTTCACTGATTATTTTTTGTGATTTCACCGATCACCGGTTGATTTCACCGATTTTTATTTAGAAAGCTGTTAACAGCAAAAATATTCCTTTAATCTGATTTGTTTTGGCTCATCAGGTTGAGGATTTTTTGTTTAATCCCCATCTGTATTACGCTAAATCAATTTACAATCCTAATCAAAATCGGTGAAATCAAAATTCAAATCGGAGAAATCAAACCAGAAAAATCCCTAAAATAAAGTACCTTTGCCTGCCATATTGGCTCAACCTGCGCTATGGCGCAATGTTTGATTAATGGCCATCATATACGATTAACATGTTAGACTTTATAAGCAAGCTGTTTGGTAATAAATCGCAAAGGGATGTTAAAAGCATCCTTCCGATCGTTGAAAAGATCAAAGCCGAATATGCCAAACTGGACGGGATAAGCAATGATGAGCTTCGGGCTAAATCGATTGGCTTTAAACAAACTATCGCGGCAGCGCTAACGGAAATTGACCGCGAGATAGCCGCCATAAAGGAACAAACCGAAGATACTGAGCTTGACGTAAACGAAAAGGTAAAACTTTATACGGAGCTGGATAAACTGGAAAAAGACCGGGACAAACAACTGGAGGAAGTGTTGCTGGAGATACTGCCCGAAGGTTTTGCAGTGATAAAAGAAACGGCACGCAGGTTTAAGGAAAATAAGGAAATTGAGGTTACAGCCACCCAGTTTGACCGCGATTTGGCTGCCCGCAAAAGCAATGTGGTGATAAAAGGCGAAAAAGCCATCCACCATAATACCTGGATCGCTGCCGGCAACGAGGTAACCTGGGATATGGTGCATTATGATGTACAGCTCATCGGCGGTTATGTGCTGCACAGCGGAAAAATTGCCGAAATGGCAACAGGCGAAGGTAAAACATTAGTTGCAACCCTGCCTGCATATCTTAACGCCCTCGCCGGCCAGGGTGTGCATATCGTAACGGTGAACGATTACCTGGCCCGCCGCGACTCGGAGTGGATGGGGCCGTTGTATGAGTTTCACGGGTTATCTGTCGACTGTATAGATAAACACGAGCCCAATTCGGAAGAGCGCCGCAAAGCGTACCTGGCCGATATTACATTCGGCACCAACAATGAGTTTGGTTTTGACTACCTGCGTGACAATATGACACGCAGCCCTGAAGAACTGGTTCAACGCAAACTGCATTACGCGATGGTGGACGAAGTTGACTCGGTATTGATTGACGACGCGCGTACGCCGCTGATCATTTCAGGCCCTATACCACGCGGCGATGAGCATGAATTTTATGATTTGAAACCGCGCATCGAGCGCCTGGTAAACGCGCAGAAAGCATACGTGAATAGCGCGCTGAACGAAGCGAAAAAACAGATCGCTGAAGGCAAAACCGGCCCTGAAGAGGGTGGTATGGCTTTATTGCGCGCCTTCCGCGGATTGCCGAAAAGCAAGGCCCTTATTAAATACCTGAGCGAAGGCGCCAACCGGCAAACCCTGCTCAAATCTGAAAACTTTTACATCCAGGACCAGGCCAAGCACATGCACAAGGTGGATGCGGAGTTGTTCTTCGTTATCGACGAAAAGAACAACCAGGTTGAATTGGCCGAAAAAGGGATCGAGCTGATCACCGCAGCCGGGGAAGACCCCAATTTTTTCGTGATGCCGGACGTAGGCACGGAAATATCAGAGATCGAAAAATCCAATCTGCCTGCCGAAGAAAAGATCGCCAAAAAAGACGCATTGATGCGCGATTTTTCGATCAAATCCGAGCGTATCCATTCGGTTAACCAGTTGTTGAAGGCGTATACACTTTTTGAAAGAGACACTGAATATATTGTCGACGAAGGAAAAGTAAAGATAGTTGATGAGCAAACAGGCCGCGTTTTGGACGGCCGCCGTTATTCCGACGGTTTGCACCAGGCCATTGAAGCGAAAGAAAATGTGAAGGTGGAAGATGCTACGCAGACCTTTGCCACCATTACCCTGCAAAACTATTTCAGGATGTACCACAAGCTTTGCGGTATGACCGGTACGGCCGTAACGGAAGCCGGCGAGTTTTGGGAGATATATAAACTGGATGTGGTGGAGATTCCAACCAATGCGACGGTTACCCGCGAAGACCGCCAGGATTTGGTTTACCGCACCGTTCGCGAAAAATATAATGCAGTTGCTGAAGAAATTGGAAAACTGACACAAGCCGGAAGGCCCGTGCTGGTAGGTACCACATCGGTAGAAATTTCGGAATTGATCAGCCGTATGCTCAAGCTGCGCGGTATCAAGCATAACGTACTGAACGCCAAGCTGCACCAAAAGGAGGCCGACATTGTAGCCGAAGCCGGTCAAAAAAGCACGGTAACGATAGCTACCAATATGGCCGGCCGCGGTACCGACATCAAGCTGGGCCCCGGCGTAAAAGATGCAGGCGGTTTGGCCATTGTAGGTACCGAACGCCATGAGTCGCGCCGTGTTGACCGCCAGTTGCGCGGTCGTGCCGGTCGCCAGGGCGACCCGGGCTCGTCACAGTTTTTTGTATCGCTGGAAGATAACCTGATGCGTTTGTTCGGCTCGGAAAGGATATCCAACCTGATGGTTAAAATGGGGATTGAGGAAGGGGAAGTGATACAGCATTCGATGATCTCCAACTCCATCGAGCGTGCGCAGAAGAAAGTGGAAGAAAACAACTTCGGTATCCGTAAGCGCCTGCTGGAATATGACGACGTGATGAACTCGCAGCGTACGGTGATCTACTCAAAACGTAAGAATGCTTTGTTTGGCGACCGCCTTGACGTAGATATCAACAATACCATTTTCGACGTTGCTGAAGATATTGTTACCGAGTACAAGGAATCGAATAATTACGAAGGTTTCGGCCTTGAGGTGATCCGTGTGTTCTCGGTTGACTTTGATCTTTCGCATGAAGAATTCACTGATACTTCTATCGCTAAGCTAACCGACCGGCTTTTTGAAGCCGTGACCGGATTTTATAAGCGGAAACAAGAGGCCATTGCGCAGCAGGCTTTCCCGGTTTTGAAGGAGGTTTTTGAAACACGCGGCGATTATGTGGAGAATGTGATGGTGCCGTTTACCGATGGCTCGACCGGGATACAGGTTGCGGTTCCGTTAAAAAAAGCGATAAAAAATAAGGGCCTCGAAGTGTTTAAGTCGTTTGAAAAGAATGTGACCCTCTTCCTGATCGACGACGCCTGGAAAGAGCACCTGCGTGAGATGGACGAGTTAAAACAGTCGGTGCAAAATGCGGTTTACGAACAAAAAGACCCTTTGCTGGTTTATAAGTTCGAGGCTTTTGAATTGTTCCGCCAGATGCTGGCCAGCGTAAACAAGGACCTGGTAAGCTTCCTGTTCCGTGGTGGTATTATGGCGCAGCAGCAACCTGATGAAGTGCGCGAAGCCCGCCCGCAGCCCAAGCTGGATTTGAAGAAATTACGTACTTCAAAACCTGAGCTGGTTGGTGAGTCAAGCGGCGCCCCGATGCAGGACATGCGCGAATTGCAAAAAACCATGCCGGTACGGGTGGAAAACAAAATAGGCCGGAATGACCCCTGCCCCTGCGGTAGCGGGAAAAAATATAAAAACTGCCACGGGGTAGGGCAGGGTTAAATGCCGCCCAAACCCTCTCCGCCAATTGGCGGATGGCGCTACGAAACTAAGATGAAGAAAGCAGCAACATACGTCGCTAAATTAAGTCTGCTATGTTGCTGCCTTTTTTTTATCCCTTTTATTTCGTCCGCCCAAACCCGCGGCAAGGTTCAGGTAGTTAAAGATCCGCTCATTGATTCGCTGATCGCCCGCAGGCCTTATTTAAATAAAACCGTCAGCAGCGGCGCCGAGATAAGCTCAAGTGGTTTTCGTGTACAAATTTACTTTGGCTCCAGCCGGCAGGCGGCCTACGATGCGCAGGCAAAGTTTATGAACGATTTCCCGGAGACGCCCACCTATATTTCCTATATCGAACCAAATTTCAAGGTACAGGTTGGTGACTTCAGGACAAGACTGGAAGCACAAAAACTCCAAAGTGAACTAAATGGAATGTTCACCACGCTTTTTATCATACCCACCAGGATAAATCCCCCCAAATCCGAAAACGCCGAATGATCAAAGAACAGATAAAACAGCTTTCGCAGGATATTTTTAACGATGTGGTGGCCAATCGCCGTCACTTGCACGCGCATCCCGAGCTTTCATTTCATGAAAAACAAACATCTGCATTTATCGCGGGTAAACTGGACGAGTTGGGATTGACCTACGAACATATGGCCGACAACGGCCTGGTTGCGTTGATAAAGGGTGAGAAATCATCCGGAAGTGTTGTTGCTTTAAGGGCCGACATGGACGCGCTGCCGATTACGGAGGCCAACGAAGTGCCATACAAATCGCAAAATACAGGCGTAATGCATGCCTGCGGGCACGATGCACATACCTCCTCGCTGTTGGGCACTGCAAAAATTTTGACCGGGTTAAAAAGCCAGTTTGGCGGAACGGTAAAGCTGATCTTTCAGCCTGCTGAAGAAAAGCTGCCCGGGGGGGCCAGCCTGATGATCAAAGAAGGCGTACTGGAAAATCCGAAGCCGCAGGCAGTACTGGGCCAGCACGTAATGCCCCTGATCGACGCGGGTAAGGTGGGTTTCAGGGCCGGTAAATACATGGCCTCCACCGATGAGATATACGTAACCGTGCGCGGCAAAGGCGGCCACGGCGCGCAGCCTCAAATGAATATCGACCCGGTAATGATCACCGCGCAAATATTGACCGCCTTACAGCAGGTGATCAGCCGTTTTGCTGACCCGAAGAATCCGTCAGTGCTGTCATTTGGCAAAGTGATCGCCAATGGCGCCACCAACGTAATACCGAATGAAGTTTACCTGGAAGGCACCTTTCGCACGATGGACGAAAAATGGCGCGACGACGCACACCGCCGCATGAAAAAAATGGCCGAAGGTATTGCCGAGGCCATGGGCGGCAGCTGCGAATTCAATATCATGCGGGGTTACCCGTTCCTGATCAACGAAGAAAAATTGACCGCCGCAACCCGCAGCCATGCCGAGGATTACCTGGGCAAAGAGAACGTCCTCGACCTGGATATTTGGATGGCGGCGGAAGATTTCGCCTATTACTCACAGGTTGCCGATTCCTGTTTTTACCGTTTGGGCACGCGCAATGAAAGCCGGGGGATTGTTTCATCTGTTCATACGCCTACTTTTGATGTGGAGGAGGATGCGTTCAAAATAAGTACCGGGTTGATGGCTTATTTGGCATTGAAGCAGTTGGGGAATTGATTAAGCAGGGATAAAACTTACGAAGTTTTGGAAACTTCGTAAGTTTCGCCGATCCAAATAAAATACGGAATGTTTCCAGGTAAACAACCTGGTGCGATAACTCGCCAAAATCGCGAAATGAATGAAGAAAACCATACTCTTAGCTTTCTGCTTTCTGATTTCCGCTTTCTGCTCCTCGGCCCAGCAGGTCAAACGCTTCAACCCCGATACCATCCGCACCATCGTAATCGATTCAGCTGTTAACATCCGCTCCCATCATTTAACCGCTCAGGATTTTATCGATGCGGTGCTGCGCGATACGGGGTTTTATAAGGCTTTTAAAGAAATGAAACGTTACTCCTTCATCGCAGAAAACCGTATTTACAGTTACGATAAAAGGAACCGGATCAACGGCAAAATATACCGCAAAGTAAAATATTCGCATATTGGCAATCATCATCACACCGAATATCTGGCCAAAAGCGACAGCGGCGCTGTCTTCAAATCGAACGGAAAATACCAGTTGTACACGATTGAAATGTTCGATTATATATTTAACGGCGCCTACAATTCCGATTATACCAAAGGGCCAGAGTTGCCCGGCGCCAATGGCAAAAACGAGACTTATAAGGGCAAGCTGAAAACGCTCATCTTCGCACCTGGCCATAAGGTAACCGGCCTGCCGTTTCTGAGCAGCAAGTCAGAGATATTTTCAAAAGATATGCGGCAGTATTACCTGTACCAGTTTGCCCGCGGCAAATATTTGGATACCATCCCGGTTTACCGTTTTAGGGTAGTGCGAAAACCAAGCACAGGCGACAATGACGTGGTGATTAAAGAGCTAACCACCATTTTTGATACCCGTACCTTTAAAATACTAGGCCGCTATGTCGACCTGAGCTATCACAATTTCCTGTTTAGCTTTGATGTGAAGATGAATATCGAGCTGACAAAGGCCGGCGACGAGTATGTGCCGGCAAAAATCACGTACCAGGGCAACTGGGATGTTCCCTTCCATAAGCTCGAAAAGTGCAGTTTTTTGATTATTCAAAAGGAGTATCAGCCTTAGATTGTAGTAAAAAGCGATGTCATTTCTCTCCGCCGAAGACGGAGAGAAATCTTATACACTATGCTTTCAGGTTGAGTCTGGCTAAACCCCGTCGCTCGTATAAGATTTCTCCTTGGGGTCGAAATGACAAATTCGCTATTTATTAATTGATCACCTTTAACATTTCCTTCACCGCCGTTTCCAACTGCTGGTCTTCTCCCGCTAAAACTTTGCTGTAATCATTGCTTACCATAATATCCGGTTCCAGCTGGTGATTTTCAGTTGGCTCGGTTTCCCCGGCACCCCAGGTGGATATCATTGGAATACCGAAATAAAGGCTATTATCTATCTGATCCTCCCACCAAACGGCCGTTCCCGTTCCGGCTACGGGCATGCCGATCAGCTTACCGATCTTCAACTCCTTGTAAATGTACGGAAACATAAACGCGTCTGAATAATTTCCCTCGCTCATCAGCACACAGCTGGGTTTGTTCCATTTATTCATTGACTCGCCGCCGAGGGTTTTATTGCCCTGCGGGCGTAAGGTCATATAAAGCTTTCCGCTCAGGAAGGTCGCCAGGTCATCATGCAGCCAGCCCCCGCCATTAAAGCGTGTATCAACGATCAGGGCTTTCTTATCTACATTACGTCCTAAAACTTTATCAAACGCTACGCGATAGCTGGGGTCGTCCATGCCGCGCACATGCACGTAACCCACCTGCCCGTTGGACAGGCTATCGGTCAGGGATTCCATGCGTTTTACCCACCGGTCGTACAGCAGCATGCCGCTTTCCATATCCGCGTCAATCGGTTTAATGGTTTCAACAAATTGTTCGTTCGTTTTAGGATTGTGGAAACTGATTTGGGTAAATACGCCCGCTTTATGGTTCAGCAGTTTCGCCCAGTCCTCGTCCGCAGTAACAGCGGCGCCATCAATCTTGTCGACCACGTCTCCTATCTTCATTTTTGTCCTTTCCGAATCGAAAGGCCCGCCCACAATAATATCCTGAACCTTCAACCCGGCGCCGCTTGCCGATTCGTCATACAAAAGGCCAAGCGCCGCAGTTTTGTCTCCATCAGGGAAACGTGCAATATAGCCGCTGCCGGTATGCGAGGCATTCAATTCGCCCAATAATTCGCTGGTTAACACATAAAAATCATAGTTATTGTTGATGTAAGGCAAAAACCTTGCATAGTTATCATGGTAATACTTCCAGTCAACCCCCTGCAGTTTCGGGTCGAACAATTTTTTGGGTACCTGTTTGCTGATATGCTCAAAAATATAAGCTCTTTCGGCGGCTGCATCCAGTTCCATACTGCCGTTGATATGAACCGGGCTTAGCTTTCCATCGGCCACATCTACTTTCATGATGTTACCGTCGGCCAATACAAAAAGCGACTTACCATCCTTCGACATCGCCAGCGAGCCGTTTGGCGCCTTCAATTCAGCCAGTACCTTGGTCTCGCCCGTGCGGGGCATGGTTTGCCACAAATTATAGCCTTTTTCGTAGCGGGCCAGGTAAAACAGTTTTTCGCCGTCGTTGGAAAGCTTGGCATCGGCAATATCGGCGGAACTGATGGTAAGCCGTTTAGTGCGCACATCAACGTCCTTTAAATCCGGCACAAAGGGTGGCGCCTTGACTTTTGTCGTATCCTTGTCTTTTCCTTTTTTATTTTTTTCTTCTGCTTTTTTCTTATCTGCGGTATCACGTTTGTCCTGTTCCTCCTTCAAGCCCAGGTCGTCCTTGCTCAGGTTATATTTGTCCCAGGCCGCTTTATCAAAAAACATCCCGAATACGTCCGACTGGCTGCCCCGGCTCAGGTTTTTCATGCCATTTTTGTCGTTCATCCAGTACATCATCTTCCCGTCCATCCCCCATTGCGGCTCGCCGTTATTAAAACCGCTTTGGGTTAGATTTACACGCTGGCCACTGCCGTCAGCTTTGATCAACACCACCTCGCTGCTAAAAATATGTCCCTCGCTTGATTGCGCCAGCAAATACTTGCTATCGGGCGACCATGCAAAATACTGATCACCGTCCTGGTAGGAATAGTTAACGCCCTCGGGCAATACGGTGGTGGTTGTTTTTGAAGCGATATCGTAAACCTTAACGGTATTTCTTTCCTCCAGGTAGGCTATTTTTTTACCATCGGGCGAATACACGCCCTGGAACTCGTCCTTGTCCGTCGCGATCACCGGCTCGGTAGTTAATGTAGTCGCCGCATAAAAATAGGGCTCGTTTTTGTTTGCGATGGAAACCTTGTAAATATCCCACGATTTATCATTCTCCACCGAATACAAAATGCTTCGGCCATCCGGGCTGAACTGGATCATCCTTTCCTGGTACGGCGTGTTGGTTATCCTTTTGGTGACGTTTCCATCAACGGCGGTAACAAAAATTTCGCCACGATAAACAAAGGCGATCTCCTTGCCGTCCGGGCAAACCGCCATTTCTGTAGCCTGGCCGGTTACTGGAATAGTTTTCACCTGGTCGCCATCAAAATCCGCGGTAACGTTTATCAATACCTTTTGCGGCTGACCACCCTCTTTCAGCGTATAAATTTCTCCGTTTTGGGTAAAAGCAAAAGTGCCATCGCCGGAGCGCGAAAGCCCGCGCACGGGGTCTTTTTCAAGATGAGTAAGCTGGGTGATGTTGTTCACATCGGCCAGGGATGCCCCATACAGGTTTTGATTACCGTTACGTTCGCTCAGGTAGTAAAATTTGTCGCCATCACCCCAAACGGGTTCACGGTCTTCGCCTTTAAAGGTCGAAACTTTGGTATAGGTCTTCGACTTCATATCGTACACCCAAATGTCGCGCGTAACGGCTGAAGTATGGTGCTTGCGGTAGGGGTTTTCATACCCCTTACGGTCCTGGAAAATGAATTTATCGCCTGCTTTGTTAAAATGCACGTTTTCCGTTCCGGCTGAATTCACCATCAGGCTGCGCCCACCCTTTGCGGGAACTTTGTATAGCTTGGTAAAATAATAATCATCGGGAAAGCGCACCGAAGCTGCGACATCGTACCGTTGGGTACCAAAATAAACGGTTTGGTCGTCGGCCGAAAAATCGTATGGATAATCTTTGTTTGAATTGAAAGTAAGCCGCGTGGCGTTACCACCGGCCGCCGGCATAATAAACACGTCGAAATTGCCATACCGGTCGGATGAGAAAGCAATAGATTTGCCATCATGGCTCCATACCGGGAAGCTGTTATAGGCGCTGTTGATGGTGAGCGGCACGGCCTGCCCACCGGATGCGGCCACTTTAAAAATGTTGCCCTTATATTCAAAGGCTATCCAGTTGCCATCCGGCGAAATAGCAGGCTGCTGCATCCACAGAATGTGATCCTGTGCATAGAGGCTGGAAATAAAGGTAAAAATTACGACAAGGGTAAGTAAGATTTTTTTCATCGGGTCAGTTATTTGAGCACCAAAATAATGATTTTTTTGAGATTACACTGATTAGCCCGGGATTGCACCTGGCCGGGAATAATTTAACCGGTAAGAAAGAACTCGGATGGGGAAGCGATTTTTAAGGCAAGGTTTCGGCCGCTTGCTTAATAATTTGATTTCTTTTCAGCAAAAGCTTTTTCATGTAACTTTTAAGAAAAAGCGCGTTTGCCACTTGCCCCAAAAAACCCAAAGGAGATTCAAAAGAAAAAATATCGGTGATCAACGTTTTACTGTCCTGTCGTCGGAACTTGTGCTCATGCCTAAAGGATTTAAACGCTCCGGTTACCTGTTCATCCACAAAATAGTTGGGGCAATCAAATTCGGTGATCTTTGAAGTTAACGTTTGCCGGATACCGAAATGTCTTGCCTCCCAGGTAACTGTTTCGCCTAACTCAATTAACCCGCTGGTGCGCCCGGCAATAGCTCTTTCGCCGGTATGCTTCATCGAGTCGGTGTGCAGGTCGATGCTTCGCGAAAGGTCAAAGCAGCGTTCGATGGGTGCGTTGATGAGGGTTTCGATAATTATTGATGGCATTGTTCAAAGGTTGAAATAATTTTGGAATTACCCGAATCACCACTTTTCCGGTATTGTGCGCGGGGCTCCTCTCTTGAGAGGGGCGGGGGTGTGTTATTCCGTGTCAGCGGAAAGCGTGATATAACAAAGTACCCCCAGGAACACACCCCTGCACCCCTCTCAAGAGGGGAATCGCACGGGGCCGCCGCTTTTTGGGCTTTGCGCGGTGGGCTCCCCTCTTGAGAGGGGCGGG
>Ga0134127_10000186_pt1 | contig 73025 bp, 56 predicted proteins | sample KB31753_FD_96459 | JGI IMG/M metagenome (GOLD analysis project Ga0134127, IMG submission 96459) | Terrestrial soil microbial communities with excess Nitrogen fertilizer from Kellogg Biological Station, Michigan, USA - KB3-175-3 | ecosystem: Environmental > Terrestrial > Soil > Unclassified ... | reverse complement strand
GCTGACGCGAGAGGGGGTCGAGTTACGAGACGGAAATCGTCGGAAAACGTTTCAAGTAGTACGCGAAGAAGAGGCGGCACGCACCTGAAGAGTTCCTGAAGTTCGGTTAAGGAAGAGCGTGATAAGTAAGTGTTGACGGCACGGATTCTGCCCCTCAGAACACCCAGAGGGGGTGTGTATGTTGCGCAGTGTTCTTTGTGTCGCCGCGCTGGTCGCTCTGCCGTCGCTTTCCTCTGCTCAACAGCCGTGCACCACCGATGCGCGGCAGGTCGTGAACGAGCTGTACCGCCACATCCTCGAGCGGTCCGCCGACGCGGGCAGCCAGGGATGGGTTGACAAGCTCCAAGGGGGCATGACGGTCCGCGAGCTGGTCCATGCGCTCGTCGATTCGCCCGAACATATGCAGCGTTTCCACAATCCAAACGAGGGCGCCGTCGCCAACGAGCGCGCCGTCGCGAACCTGTATCGCCATCTGCTCGGCCGTCAGCCTGATGCGGGTGGGCTCCGCGGCTATACCGATATGGCGGCGCGCCAGGGGCTCGAAGCTGTGGCGCATTCGATTCTCAATTCCAACGAATACAACCGGGCCTTCGGCGATTGGGGCGTGCCAGGCTCCGGCGGCCTCGTGTATTGTCGCAACGGCTCGTCCACACAGAGTCAGTCCACTGTCGGACAGGCTCAGTCCACTGTAGGAACGAGCGGCGCCACCAGTGCTCAGATGCGGTTTGCCGACCTCGACAGGAACCACGACGGCGTGATTGCGCGCAGAGAGTGGCGCGGCAGCCGGAACGCGTTCCGTATCCATGACTGGAATGAGGACGGCGTCCTGTCCGGGGACGAAGTGCGGGTCGGGGCCAGGCCGCCGGCCGACAGCCTCGAAGCGCGTGATTACCGCATGCCCACGAGCGACCGATTCAGCTATCTCGACGTGAACAACAACGGCTCCGTTGACAGGAACGAGTGGGACGGCAGCCTTGACACATTCTACCGGCTCGACCGGAACGACGACGGAAGGATCTCGAGGGCCGAGATGGGCTCGGGATCGAATCCGACTCCGTTCGCGTCGATGGACGCCAACCGCGACGGGCACATCTCCCTGGGCGAATGGCCGTATTCGCATCGCAGCTTCGATCAGCAGGATGCTGACGGTGACGGCCTGATCACGCCGCGGGAATTCAACGTCAACGCGCTGCCGGCGGCAACACGACGATAGCGGCAGCACGGCATGCGATAACCACGGATCGCTGCCATGAGGCCCGAACCCCTCCTCCTGAAGACGGGGTTCGGGCCGTTCCGGCCTGCGAGAATTGCGCCGCGACGAGCGCGATGACACCGCGAACGAACTGAACATCCGGGAATGGGCGGGATCTCCCACCAATACGCGAGGAGATCTACGGACGGTCCCCGGGAGCGTTACGAGCGCCGCCGCGCGGCCAGACGGAAAAGCCCGCGAATGCCGCGATCCGATCGCGTCCCGCACCGTCCGCGAGCCAGTCGCCGAACGCCTTCGCCGCGGCGCTCCCGGGCTGGCGAGGATCGACGATGACGGCGTACGTGTTGAGCAGCCGCGGATCGCCTTCGAACAGTGGCTTCAGGTCGAGCGAGTCCGCGAAATGAAGCCAGGTGGCGCGGTCCGTCAGCGTGTAGCCCTGCTGTGCGGCCGCCACCCGCAGCGTGACGGCCATCCCCTGCCCCGTCGGCAGGACATGCGACGGATGGGCGCCGCTTGTCCGCCACAATTCCTGCTCGCGCTCGTGCGTGCCGGATTGATCGGCGCGCGACACGAATTCCGTCCCCGAGGAGGCGATGCGCCGGAAGGCGTCCAGCGCGTCGCCTGCCTTGCGCACCTTCGCGGGATCGAGGGCGGGCCCCACGACCAGGAAGTCGTTGAACATGATCTTGCGATATGACCAGTCGGGGTGCTGTCGCAGCGCTTCGGCTTCGGCGGCGGGCGCATGGCTGATGGCGATGCCGCCCTGGCCGTCGGCGAGCATCTTGAGCGCCAGGCCGCTTCCGACCTGATGGACGCCGAACGTCACCCCATGCGTGCGCTCGTACTCGGGCAGGAGTTGCTCCAGCAATCCCGAGTTGCCGACGCTCGTCGTCGTCACCAGGACTATCCGCGGCGCCGCGGGCGCGCGGCATGCCGCCAGCGCAACGGCGAGCGCCGTGACGAATCGGGTTGCCCCGCGGAGTGCGACACGCACTACTATCAGCGTCCCCTGCCTCGTCTCCGGAGTGTCTTCGCGGCCGAACCCGAACGGCATCGGCGGTGCGTCAGAACGTCAGTCGAAGCGCGACCTGCGCCGTCCTCGGATCCCCGACCGCGGTCACCTGTCCGAACGGCGGCGACGGGCTCGACGGATACGCGCCGGTGCCGAAGTTGGTGTTGCGCGTCAGGTCGTTGCGCCGGTTCGTGACGTTGAACACCTCGACGAACGCCTCGACGCCCGCGCGTTCGTTGACCCGGAACGTACGCCCCGCCCGCACGTTCAGCGTGAAGAAATCGCTGCCGATGCCCGCGTTGCGATGAATGAACGCGCCGTTGACGACGGGCCGCGCCGCCGTGCCTTGGATGGTCGTGAGGCCCGACGTGATGTTGAACGGCAGCGCCGAGTAGGACTGCAGCATGCCGGACAGCTGCAGGTTGTGCGAGAGCCGCTCCCATGCCGTGGCCGCCGCCTCTGTCGAGCTGCGCAGCGCGCCGGTGACCACGAGCCGGTGGCGCTGGTCGTCGTCCGAGCGGCCCCGGTCCTTGGAGAGATCGAACGGATCGATCGGCCCGCTGAAGAAGTTCTCGCCGACGTCGTTCATCGACTTCGACAGCGTGTACGACACGCGATAGTTGCCCCACGCGGCCGGCCGCTGGATGAACGAAACCTGGAGGCCGTGGTAATCGGAGTCGCCGCGCGACGAGTACTGGTTGTTGTTCGCGTAGTCGGCGATCGGCCGGCACCCGTTGTTGGTCCCGGCGGCCACGCACGCGGGCACGTTCTGGTTGATCGACATGATGAGGTTGAGGCCGCGGACGTACTGATAGCCGACGCTGAATACGGCGCGGTCGCCGAGTTGCCGCTCGACCTCGACGCTCGCCTGCCGCGAATACGCGTTCTGCAGGCGTCGATCCATCGTCGTCAGGTTCACCAGCGTCACGGAGGGGACGGCGGCGCCGAGGACGTTCGGGAACAGTGGTGCGGCCGCCTGTGCGGGGGACAGGCTGACGCCAATCTGGCGGAGCTGATTCAGGTCGGTCGTGTTGCCGGCCGACAGCAGCGCGTTGGCCAGCGCGCGCAGCGGGACGCGATCGTAGAAGAGTCCCACGCTCCCGCGGACGATGGTCCGCCGCGATGCGGACGGCGTCCACGCGATGCCGAGCCGCGGCGAGATGTTGTTGATGTCGGTCTCGATCGTCTCGAGCCATTGCAGGTCGTAGCGGATGCCGGCGTTGACGGTCAGGCGCGACCCGACCTTCCACTCGTCCTGCGCGTAGAGGCCGAGGTTGGGGTTGCGCTGCGCGACGCGGCTCACGCCGAACGTCTGGGTGAAGCCGGCGTTGTTGTAGGTACCCGCGAGAAAATTCGCCAGCGACGAGAACGTGTACATCCCGCGGCTGGAGCGCGGGTAGGTGATCGCATCGCTGTTGACGAGCAGGTCCACGCCCGCCTTGAGCGCATGCTGCCCCGCCTGGTGCGCGAGGTTGTCGACGACCTGGTACATCCGGTTGATGCGGCGCGTCGGGCTGCCCGAGAGGGTGCCGAACGACGCGACGCCCGCGATGTTCACCGCCGGCCCGATCGGATCCGAGGGCGGTGCCCCCAGGTCGCCGTACGCGAACTGCGCGCGTGTCTCGTTGACCGTGCGCGCCGACAGCACCAGGGTGTTGCTCGCCGCGATGCTGTGGTCGACGTTGTCGAGGCCGGCCGAGGCGCTCGGCGCGTTCAGCGCGCCCACCCCGCGCGAGTTGTCCGACGTCACGTGATAGAGCGCGTAGCGGAGGCCGACCTGGTCCGAGGTGTTCACCTGGTGGTCGAACTTGCCGAGCGCGTTGGTCGACTCGACTGGGTTCGGATAGATGCCGGTGGCCACCGGCGCGCCGCGATATCCCACCTGCGCCAGCCGCGCGTTGATCGCAGCGACGCTGTCGGGCGCGATCGTGACGAGCCCCGTCTGATGGAGCCTGCGCTGCTCGACGTTGGCGAAGTAGAACGTGCGGTCGCGGCGCACCGGCCCGCCCGCGCTGGCGCCGTATTGCTTCTGGTTCAGCGGCAGCTTCGTCCCCGACAGCGCGTTCCGCGCGTTGAGCGCGGTGTCGCGGAAGTAGCCGTAGACGCTGCCGTGAAACGTGTTGGTGCCGCTGCGGGTCACGACGCTGACGTAGCCGCCGAGCGCGCGTCCGAGCTCCGCCTGCCCGCCGGAGGTCACCACCTGGAACTGATCGACCGCGTCCACGCCGTACGGAATGCCGGCGACCCCCGCTGCATCGTCGTTGGCAGAGAGACCGTCGACGATGAAGTTGTTCGACAGGTTGCGCTGCGCGCTCACCGAGATGCCCTGCCCCGGGACCGCCGAGGTTTCCGCGAACAGCTGCGTGCTCGACGTGTTGGTCGGCGACACCCCCGGCACGAGCAGCGCGAGATCGAGGAAGTTCCGCCCGTTGAGGGGAACGCTGCGTACCTCCGCCTGCTCCACCGTGCCGGCAATCTGCGTGCGCGCGGTTTCCAGCGCCGCGGTTTCCGCGCTGACCGTCACGCTGGCGTCGATGCCGCCGAGCATGAGGACGATCGGCAGCTCGAACGCGGACCCGACGCCAAGCGTCAGCGTACGCGTCGCGTCGGCGAAGCCCTGCTCGCGGACCGTGATTTCGTACGGCCCGACCTTGAGGAACGGGAACCGGAAGCGCCCGTCCTGATCGGTCGTGGCCGTCGCGGTCACGTTCGTGTCCACCTGCCGTACGGTCACGTCCGCGCCGGGCAGGACGCCGCCCTGCTGGTCCGTGACGCGGCCGCCGACACTGGCGTAGTTGATCGCCTCCTGCGCCGACGCGGGCATCGCCAGCGTGCAGCAGAGACACGCCAGCATGAGTCTTCCGTACATGGTCGAACCCCTCGCTTCCCCGGGATTGAGAGCTTGCCTCGCCGAAGCGCGTGAGCGCGAAGGCGGGGTTTGGGTTGTGAGTTGGGGAATTTCCTAGCGAGGAGGCGGGGGGTCGAGCGTGCGCGCGCAATCGGCGACGCAGGCGACAAACTGCGGAACGGGATGCGAGACGCGAGTGACGGTCAGTGAAACCGGCCGCTCGACCATGCCGTGGCCGAAGCCGAGCGACACCAGGGCGGGATCGAGCTTGCCGCAGTCGCCACGAATGGCGCAGTCACGTTGCGTCCCATCGTGGTGACTCTGCGCCGCATCGCGCGGTGCGTCCTTCGGTGCGTGCCGGTGCTTGTGCAGCGGGCACATCTGCCCGGGCGCCAGCCCTTCGCAGCACTCGTCCTCTTCGACCGCGTTGGCTTGCGCCGCGCAGCAGCTGACGAACGGCGACACGGCCAGCACGCCGGCCTGGAAGACCAGCCAGGCGACACCAATCGCCGTGAGATGCCGTCGAATCGAGTTCATGGGCGGAGGAACTGGATTGTACCGCTTTCACCGTCCCGCCGTCAGCTTCGTGACGGCCGCGGGCCGTCGATCGCCCTCGACGCCCACCCAGTCGGCGCTCGTCCCGTCCGCGAATTTCTGCCGCGCTTTCCAGCGAATCTGGCCCGATGCGGGGTTGCGGGCAAAAAAGACGAATTCGGCGACCTCGGCCGGTTTCACGTCCATCGTCCACGTGATGGCCACGATCCGGTTGCCCTCACGGCGGGCCTCGTAGGTGAATCCGCCCGTGACGAGCACGCTCGTGATCGTGACGTCCGCCGGCACCTCGAGCTCGACGGACACCGTGGTGACCTGACCCTCGGTCGGGACGCGCATCGTGTAGCGCTCGACCGCGCCGCCGCGCGACGATTCCGGCGCCACCGTGACGTGGGCGTGCGCCGTGGCGGCTGCCAGCAGCACGAGCGCCGCGCCGAGCGACGCGCGTATCCGCGCGGCGGTCACTTGACCGCCGGCTTCGCGGCGCCGACCTCGATCTCACGCGCGATTAATGGATCCTCGCCGTCGCCGATGTCGACGACGACGCGGCGGCCCGTCTGCACCTCGCCGTAGGTCGCCTTCTTCTTCGCCCGGACGACCGCCGTCTTGTCGTTGACGGCAATCGACAGCACCTCGCCGCTCGGCGTCTTCACCTCGACGTGCCGGTCGTCCCGCGCCATGACGGTGCCCATGATCTTGTGGACGTGACCGGCGTGCGCGTAGAGGGCCGCGGGCGCGGCCAGCGACAACGCGACCGCGCCGATGATCCATGTCGTCTTCATACCCGGCTCCTCGCGGCGCCGCGGCCGCGCTACTTCTTCTTCGCGAGCGACGACGCCACCACGCCGCCGACCTTCACCGTCTCGGCGGAAATCATCCCCTGCGCCTCGGGACCGGCCGCGACGACGCGATCGCCGACCTTCAGCGTCTTGACGTCGACTTTCTTCGCGCCCAGGGTGACCTTCGTCTTGGCGTCCATCATCACCATGATTTCCTTGCCATCGGCGCCCTTGACCATCAGGTTCATGCCGTCGATCTTCGTGATGTTCCCCATCACGGTCTTGTCGCCCTCGTGCGCGCGCGAGACGGCGGGGACCAGGGCGACGAGCGCGAAGAGAATGATGGCGATCGCTGACTTCTTCATGGATGTGCTCCTGTGTGTGCGTGTGTGTCCGGTTCCGGCGGCGCGGCGTCCCCGCCCTGCAGGAACTTCTCGGCCTCAATATCCTGACGTACTTCTGCCGGCGACTTCGGATTGAGTGACGCCATGTGCTCGAGCTCTTCCTCGGTCAGCTTAGGCAGGTGGCGGATGAAGTGCACCAAGTGCCATGACGAGGTTTCGCCGTCCTTTGTTCCGGTCGACCAGCCGGGCATGCCCGTCAGCCGCACGCCATTTTCGATGATATAGAACAGTTCCGCATCAGAAAGATTCTGGGTCGCCGGCAGGCGCATGTCGGGCGCCCGCGGATACAGGCCGCGCCCCATCTCGGTGTCGCCGCCGCCGTCGTTGCCGTGGCAGGACGCGCAGTGGTCGGCGAAATGCTCCATGCCCTCGGCGATCGTCGCGTCGGTGACGGAGACAGGATCGGTAAGGCCGCCGACCCTGAAACGGATGGCCATGCCGCGCACCGTCCGCGCCGTGAGCGCCTCGATCTGACTCGGCTGCGTCCGCGCGCTGACGCCGGTCGTGACGATATAGGCGCCGGCGAGGATGCCGATGCCGAGCACGGTGACGAGCAGCAGGATAAGCGTCCGCACGAACGACCTCGTTCTCACGTCAGCCTCACTGTTTCGGCGGCATCATCGACAGGCTCATCTTCGGGTCGGTGAGGAATGTATCCCGATCCGCTGCCGAGCAGAAGTAGTACGTGTTCCCCTCGTAAATGGTGCTCGGCGCGGTTGCCGGGTCGAAGCCGGCCCGACAGGTCAGCTTCCCCGGATCGAGTGCCGTCTGCACCATCACCATCGCCCGCCGGCCGGCGCCCGCCGAAGCCTGCTCCCCCACCGTGGCCATCATCGCGGGGCGCATCGTGAGGAACACGCCTATTCCGGTGTTCACGGTGCGCCCGTAGGCGGAACGCAGCCGCCCGGGAACGAAGTCAGCCGACACGACGAGACCCACGCCGGCTTTGAACGCGCGAGAGTCGAGGTAGTGCGTGTACCCGCCCTGAAGCTTGGACACCGTGAACGTCCCGGCATCGACGCAGTTCGTGCAGCCCGGGATCTCCGGCGCGATGTCGAGATCGTGGGCCGTCTTGCCGACGACCTCGAAGCGGCCATACCAGCTGTCGCGATCGTCGCGCGTGACGCTGGTCTCCGCCAGCAGCGCGTGCGTCGCGTGGTCGACTTCCGCGTTGACACCCCAGCCGAGCGTCGATGCCCATACGCGGTGTTCGCCGAGCCAATGATAGGTCGCGGTGGCGGTCGTCTTGGTGACATCGCGGCGTGGCCCGCCATCTTCCCCTGCTTCCGCTTCACGCAGATGCCCCGCCGAGACCTGCAGCGCGAGGCGCGGCGTCGGCAGGAGCCACGCGCGACCGGCCACGGAGTCGAGCGGGCCGAGGTCCAGGTTCTTTCGCCGTTCATCGGGTTCGCGGCCGTTGAACGCGGACGATTCGATCTTCCAGCGCGCGCTGTAGACGCCGGCGGTGATGACGCCGAACGACACGTGGGTCGAATCGAACCAGTGATGCGCGATGGGGGCAATCGGGTTCGGCATCGCCGAGATCCGATGCGGATAGGCAACCGGTCCGAGCGCGGGCTCGGCCGCCGGTCCACCGAACAACTGCCAGCGCGTGCCGCCCCGGAGCGGCCCGTCGTATTCAGCCGAGAGCTCCATCGCGAGGTCGTGCTGATGCTGCCGGTCGTGGATGACTTCGCCGCGGCACTCCTCGCCGGACGCGAGCAGATTTGGATAGCCGCACCCGCGAATGGTCCACGGCTCGATGCTGATCATCCCGCGCAGGCCGACGTGCCCGCGCCCGACGTTCCGGCCAGCCATCCCCATCGCCCAGTTGATGCTGCCGCCCTGGTCGTCGCCGCGACGTCCCGACTCGTGCAGGAATTGCAGATAGGCGTTCTCGTGGAACATCAGCGTCCACGGCCCGCGCTGCCTGTGGAGGGCGTACATCGGCGACGCGTCGGGGAGCCAGCTGGTCCCCGAGGCGTCGCGTGTCATGCCACCCATGCCGAGCCCGGCGGCCGCAGTCTCGCGCGCCGGCGCGGGGTCCTGGTGATCAGCCTGCACCTGCATCCCCTGCGCTCGAGCCGGCGCCAGAGCGCCGAACAACAAAAGGGCGACGGCGTACGCCAGCCGCCACCTGAAACGGAAACTGTGCACGGACCCACCTCTCCAGTCCTGCGGGCGGCTCAGGCGCGCGCCATGGGACGTCCCTCGAATCCGACAGGCTTCGCTCTTGCAACGCGGCAGGGACACGTCGCGTCGTGGGCCGATGAATGCCGGCAATCCCGGGGTTGACGGCACACGCCGTGACAATTGTTCGTCATGAGGCCGCATTTCGTAACCATCGCCGTCCTGTCCCTCGCAGCCGCCGCCTGCACGGCCCCGCACATCGCGCGGCCGCAGTCGGCGCCGCCGGCCGACGTCCAGCTCAAGCTCGCGACATTGCCGCGCGTGTGGGTCGCTGGATTCGCGACGGACAAGCCTGGATTCGATCTGAACACCGAGACCGTGCGCCTGGTCCGGGCGCACCTGCGCACGTGGTCGTCCGCGCAGGTGATCGAAGCCGAGCCACTCCCGATCGACTCCGAGCGGCGGCTGTCCGACGTCGCCTACTGGCGCGCGCTGGGCGAAGAGCATCGTCACCCGCTCATCGTCACCGGGTCCGTGAAGCTGCACATCGCGCCGGCGCGCGTGGTCCAGCGCGGCATTCGGACGGCGTACGCGTACGCGGACGGACGGGTGCTCGACGCCACCGTCGTGCTGATCGACGGGCGCACCGGAAAAGTGCTGTCGACCGACAAGCTGCCCAGCCGGATGCGCTACGGAGTCGGCCGCTTCTCGTCGGCGCTCTCGCTTTTCCTGCAGATGATGAACGCCGGCATGGCCGACTGGTTCGCCGCGATCACGCACGCCGCATCAGGCGCAACAGGCTGACCAGGGGCCGCGCGGTGACATAATGCTGCGCATGCGGCGCGCAGCGCTTGCGGCTCTCCTCGCCTCCGCCGCGCTTGCCTCGCCCGCCGCCCAGCCGCAGACCGCTCCACCGACCTTCCGCACCGGCGCCAACTACGTCCGCGTCGACGTCTACCCCACGCGCGACGGCATGCCGGTCGACGATCTGCGCCGCGACGACTTCGAACTGCTCGACGACAAGGTGCCGCAGGCGATCGACGAGTTCGAGCACGTCGTCATCCGCAGCGCGGGACCGCAGGATACGCGGCGCGAGCCGAACACGGTCGCCGAGTCGCGGCAGGCGCTGCTCGAGCCGCGCGCCCGCGTGTTCGTCCTGTTCCTCGACCTGCCGCATGTCGAGCTCGCGGCGTCGCGCAAGATCAGGATGCCGCTCGTCGAGGCGCTCAATCGCCTCATCGGGCAGGACGATCTGATCGCGGTGATGACGCCGGAGATGTCGCCGCGCGACATCACGTTCGCGCGGCGCACGACGACGATCGAGGGGTTTCTCACGCGCTACTGGTGGGGCGAGCGCGACCAGTTGAACTTCAGGGACCCCGTCGAGGATCTTTACGCACGCTGTTACCCCGGCATCCCGCGTCCCGGCGAAGCCACCGCCCCGGACCAGGGCATCGCGCAGGAGATGATCCTGCGCCACCGCGAGAAGCAGACGCTCGACGCGCTGGAAGATCTCGTCCGCTTCCTTGGCGGCGTGCGCGAGGAGCGCAAGGCGGTCATCGCCATCACCGACGGATGGCGGCTGTACGAGCGGAACGGCGTGCTGGCGCGGCCGATCGACGGCCTCGTGCCGACCGGCCCGGTCGTCGGCATCAACCCGGCGACCGGGACGCTCACGTCGCGTCCTCCGGATTCGACGGGCCGCACCGCGAACGCCGACTGCGAACGCGACCGATTCGCGCTGTCGCAGCTCGACGACGCGACGCAGTTCCGCTACATGCTGGACGAAGCGAACCGGGCGAACGCGTCGTTCTATCCGATCGATCCGCGCGGCTTGGCCGTCTTCGACGAGGACATCGTGCCGGCCGCGGGCGTCGGCATCGGCCCGAACGCGAATCCGACGATCACGCCTGCCGAGGACCGCGCGCGCCTGTTCGCCCGCAACACGTCGCTCCGCACGCTGGCAGAGGCCACCGACGGACTCGCCGTCGTCAACACCAACGACCTCTCGCGCGGCTTGCGGCGAATCGCGGACGACCTGAGCTCGTACTACCTGCTTGGGTATTACTCGACGGGCAAGCTGGACGGCCGCTTCCACGCGCTCACCGTCCGCGTCAAACGACCTGGCGTGCAGGTTCGCGCGCGGCGCGGGTACCTGGCGGCCACGGAAGCCGCGGCGGCAGCGGCGGCATCCGCCGCGGCGTCGCCGGCAGTGGCTCCCGCGGCGGCCGCGAACGCGCGGGCGATCGACTCCGCGCTCGCGTCGCTGAGCACCGCGGGACGCGAGCTGCCGATGCGGCTGCACGCGACCGCGGGCTGGACCCCGGCGAACGTCGCCACCGTGTGGGCCGTCGCAGAGGTCGGACGCACGACGCAGGAGGAGTGGGCCGGCGGAGGACAGGCCGATGCGATGCTCGTCGACGCGGCCGGCAGGACGGTCGCCACCGGCCGCGCGCAGATCGCGCCCGGCGGGACGAGTGCCCGCATCGCGCTGACGTCGAGCAGCCTTGCCGCGGGCGATTACCAGCTGCAGATCCGCACGAAGGGTGCTCGCGCCGCCGCGCCGGGCAGCGACGTGCTGCGTATCAGCGTCCCGGCGGCGCCGCAGGCGGCAAGCGCGCTGTTCTTCCGGCGAGGACCCGCGACAGCCAACCGCGACGTCGCGACCGCGGACCTGCGCTTCCGGCGCAGCGAGCGCCTGCGCGTCGACGTGCCCACGCCGTCCGCAGACGCCGTCACCGCGCGGGTGCTGGATCGAAACGGCAACGCGCTGCCGATTCCCGTCACCGCCGCGGTGCGCGACGATCCCGACGGGTCGCGCTGGCAGTCGGCGGAAGTCTCACTGGCGCCGCTGGCGCCGGCCGACTACCTCGTGGAGCTCTCAGCCGCCGGCAGCCGGACGCTGCTCGCGTTTCGCGTCATTCCCTAGGCCGACCTGAAGGTCGGCCTCTACGAGACGCCCCTCCCACCCGTAGGAGCCGACCTTCAGGTCGGCCGAAGGTGACTGGCGAATCTATACGAATTCATACGAATTGCTTCTCGATTCGCATCGATGTTAGCCTCACGGGCGTGTTTCCAACGGAGATGGCTGGTCCGAAAGGACCCGCCCTGCACGTGCTCGCTGTGCTCCTGCTTTGCGCCGAAGCCGCGTTCGCGCAGGTCGGTTCCGGCGTCGTCACCGGCGTCATCCGCGACCAGAGCGGCGCCGGTATTCCCGGCGTCACGATCGCGATTACGGACCTCGACACCTACCGGCAGCGCATCGCCGTCTCCAGCGCCGACGGCGTGTATGCCGCCGCCAGCCTGCCGCCCGGCCGGTACCGCATCGACATCGAGCTTCCCGGCTTCAAGGCCGTTACCCGCGACGGGATTCGCGTGACGACGGGCGAGATCACCCGCATCGACGTCGAGATGGCGGTCGGCGAACTCGCCGACCGCGTGATCGTGACGGCCGACGCGCCGGCGCTGCGGAATGAGACGGCGAGCCTGGGGCACGCCGTTCCGCAGGAGCGACTCGGACAGCTTCCGCTGGACGGACGCACGTTCATCACGCTCGCCGCGCTCGCTCCGGGCGTCGCGCTTCCACCGAACTCGCAGCTGCCACGCATCAACGGCGGACGGCCGCGCACCAACGAGTACCTCTTCGACGGCATCTCCGTCCTGCAGCCCGAGCCGGGGCAGGTCGCCTATTTCCCCGTCGTCGACGCCATCGAGGATTTCAGGATCGAGAGCAACAGCGTGCCCGCCGAGTTCGGGCGCTTCAACGGCGGCGTTGTCAACCTGACGACGAAGGCCGGCACCAACGAGATCCATGGCAGCGGCTTCGACTTCCTGCGCCACGAGGCGTTGAACGCGCGCAACTACTTTCAGCCGGCGCCCGCACCCAAGCCGGAGTACCGGCGCAACCAGTTCGGCGGCACGCTGGGCGGCCCCATCACGCGCGACCGCACGTTCTTCTTCGTCGACTACCAGGGTCAGCGCCAGGGAATCGGCCGCACCGCGATTTCGACGGTGCCGACGCTGCTGCAGCGGCAGGGGATCTTCACCGAAGCGATCGCGGGCCGCGTGCCGATCATCTACGACCCGTCCACCACCGCTCCGCGAACGTTCGCGCGCGTGCCGTTCCCTGGCAATGCGATTCCGGCGGGCCGCATCGATCCCGTTGCGGCGTCGCTGCTCGCGCGCTATCCCCTGCCGACGGCCGCGGGCACCGCGAACAACTACCGGCGCACGGCGAACGAGCGCGACGACCAGGATCAATGGGACGTGCGTGTCGATCACCGGTTTGCCGCGAACCGCGACTCGGTGTTCGCGAAGGTGACCGAGTTCCGGGATCGTTTCACGCCGGTGACGCCGCTTCCCGACGGCAGCGGCGTCACGTCCGGCACGCTCGGCCCGCAGCGCACGGTGGCGCGCGCGTTCGCGTCGAACTACCAGCACGCGTTCCCGGCGAGCGTGCTCAACGAGCTGCGCGCCGGCGACACGCGGCGCCGCGTGGGACGGGAGGCGACGCAGCTCGGCGCGCCGGCCAGCGCCGCGCTCGGCCTGCCGGGCATCCCGTCGAACGCGCAGTTCCCGGCCACGCTGCCGACGTTCCTCGTCGCCGGCTATCAGCAGCTCGGTTCGCCGCCGAACACCGCGTCGAACTTCAGCACGAACGTCACGGAGATCGCGGATACGCTCACGTGGGTCGTGGGCCGCCACACGTGGAAAGTGGGCGCCGACTGGCGGTGGGAGCGGCTCGACGTCATCCAGCCGCCGTCGCCGACCGGCTCGTTCAGGTTCAACGCGCTCGGAAGCGACCTGCCGGGCACGGCGAACACGGGCACCCCACTCGCCAGCTTCCTGCTCGGCCAGGTGCAGAACTTCTCCGTCGATCTGCAGCAGTCCGCCATCCGCGAGCGCGCGCACTTCGCCGAGCACTTCGTCCAGGACGACTGGAAGGTGGCCAACCGCCTTACCGTCAACGCCGGGCTGCGCTACACGCTCAACTTCCCGTCGAGGGAAATCAACGGGCAGACGGCCGTCTTCAATCTCGACACGCAGCAACTGGAGTACCCGGGCAGCGAGCCCGTGCGCTCGCTGAAGAAGGACAATTTCGGCCCGCGTCTCGGCCTCGTCTACCGGCCGACGGAGCGGACGATCGTCAGCAGCGGCTACGGCCTGGTCTGGATCGAGATGGCGGGCATCACGACGCCGTTCACGACGCCGACGTTCCCGTTCCTGCAGACGGTCTCGCAGCGCGCGCTCGATCCGATTTCTCCGGCCTTTGTCCTGCAGGATGGGCCGACGATTACGCCGCTGGCGCCGACGCCGGGCGCCGGCCTCGGCCAGGGGGTCTTCGCGGTCGATCGGACGCTGGGCTCGGGCTACGTGCAGCAGTGGAACGTCGCGCTCCAGCGCGAGCTGACGCGCAACACCGTGGTGGAGGTCGCCTACGTCGGCTCGAACATCACGCACGTCGGCGTTCCCGATACGAACCTGAATCAGCTAACGGCCAGTCAGCTGGCGCTCGGCACCGCGCTGCTCGAACGGGTGCCGAACCCGTACTTCGGCATCGTTCCCCGCTCGTCGACGCTCGGCGACCCGACCATCCCCGTCGCCCAGCTGCTGAAGCGGTTTCCCGCCTATACGACCGTCAGCCTCTATCGCAACAACGTCGGCACCACGCGCTATCACGGCTTGGAGGTGAGCGCGAGGCATCGGCTCGCGCACGGCCTCTCGTACTCGGCCTCTTATACCCGCTCGAAGCTGATGGACGATGCCTCGTCCGTGTTCGACGCGTCGATCCTCACCGGGCCGGTCGCGAACTACCCGGTGGCCGACAGCTTCAACCGCGCGCTCGAACGTGACTATTCGACCGGCGACATTCCCCACGCGTTCGTCTCGTCGCTGGTCTGGAACTTCGCGCGGAACTGGACCGTGGCCGGCATCGTCACGCTGCAGTCCGGCGTCCCGATCGCGGTAACGCAGGCGACGAACTTCAATGCCTTCGCCGGCTTCGGCGTGCAGCGGCCAAACCTCGCCGGCGAGCCGGCGCTGCCGGCCGGTGAGCGGACGCCTCAGCACTGGTTCAACACCGCGGCGTTTTCGGTGGCGCCGCAGTTCACGATCGGGAACGCGTCGCGGAACCCTGTCCGCGGGCCCTCGTATCGGAACGTGGATCTCGCCCTGATGCGCAGGATTCCCGTGCGAGCCGGCGCGCTCGAACTCCGCGCCGAGATCTTCAACCTGCTGAACACGCCTCCGCTCGGCGCGCCCGCGGCGGTCCTCGGGGCGGCGAACTTCGGCACGATTACGAGCGCGGGCGATCCGCGTGTCGGACAGGTGGCGGTGAAGTTCTTGTTCTGACGGTCAAGAACACGAAGACGGGAAGCCACAAAGGGCACGAAGAGCACAAAGTAAAAGCACACAAAGGCGGCCGGTCGCCGGGCCGCCGTCGGCGGCGACCTCCCCTTCTTCGTGGCTCTTCTTCTTCGTGTCCTTTGTGCTCTTCGTGGCTACCACACTTCGTGCTCTTTGATCTCAGAGCACGACCCGGCGGAGGCGCAGCGCGTTGGCAATCACCGACACCGAGCTGAAGCTCATGGCCGCCGCCGCAAGCACCGGACTGAGCAGCAGTCCGAAGAAGGGATAGAGGATGCCCGCGGCGATCGGCACGCCAAGCGCGTTGTAGACGAACGCGAAGAACAAGTTCTGCCTGATGTTCCCCATCGTCGCGCGGCTGAGGCGCCGCGCGCGCGCGATGCCGCGGAGGTCGCCTTTCACCAGCGTGACGCCGGCGCTCTGCATCGCCACGTCGGTCCCCGTACCCATCGCGATGCCGACGTGCGCCTGGGCAAGCGCGGGCGCGTCGTTGATGCCGTCACCGGCCATCGCCACGACACGTCCTTCGGCCTGCAGCCGCTGCACGAGCCCCGCCTTCTGATCCGGCAGCACTTCCGCCACGACCTCGTCGATGCCAAGCCGCTTCGCGACGGCCTCCGCGGTCGTCCGGTTGTCGCCGGTGAGCATCACGACGCGAATGCCTTCCCCGTGCAGCTGCCGAATCGCGTCGGCGGCCGTCTCCTTGATCGGATCGGCGACGCCGATGATGCCAGCCACCTCGCGATTGACGGCGACGAACATCACCGTCTGGCCGTCACGCCGCCACCGGCCGGCGGCGTCCGCCAGCGGGCCCGGCGCGATGTGGAGGTCTTCGAGCAGCGCGGCGTTCCCGAGCGCCACCTCCACGCCGTCCACGCGGCCGGTCACCCCTTTGCCCGTGTTCGACTGAAACGACTCCGCCTTCGCGGGCGCCACGCCGCGCTCGGCCGCTCCGCCGACAACGGCCGCCGCGAGCGGGTGCTCGCTTCCCCGCTCGATCGCCGCCGCGAGGCTGAGGACACGCGACGCGTCCCACCCCGCTGCAGGCTCGATCGCCGTCAACGCAGGCTTGCCAGCCGTCAGCGTGCCGGTCTTGTCGACGACGAGCGTGTTGACGCCGCGCAGCAACTCGATCGCTTCCGCGTCCTTGAACAGCACGCCCACGTCCGCACCCTTCCCCATCGCCACCATGATCGACATCGGCGTCGCGAGGCCGAGCGCGCACGGGCAGGCGATGATGAGCACCGCGACCGCGTTCACGACGGCGTGCGCCATCCGGGGTTCCGGTCCGAAGACCGCCCACGCGATCGCGGTGACGATGGCGATGCCGACGATCAGCGGCACGAAGTAGCCGGAGACGACATCCGCCAGCCTCTGGATGGGCGCGCGGCTGCGCTGCGCCCGCGCGACCATGTCGACGATCTGCGCGAGCAGCGTTTCGCTGCCCACGCGCTCGGCGCGCATGATGAGCGAGCCGGTGCCGTTCACGGTGGCGCCGATGACGCGATCGCCTGCCTGCTTTCCGACCGGCATCGATTCGCCCGTCATCATCGACTCGTCGACGGCGCTCGTGCCTTCCAGGACCACGCCGTCGACCGGTACTTTCTCGCCGGGCCGCACGCGCAAGGTGTCGCCATGACGCACCTGCTCGAGCGGCACGTCCTCCTCCGTTCCGCCGTCGCGCACGCGGCGCGCCGTCTTGGGCGCAAGGCCGAGCAGCGCGCGAATCGCGGAACCCGTCCGGCTGCGCGCGCGCAGCTCCAGGACCTGGCCGAGCAGCACGAGCGTGACAATCACCGCCGCGGCTTCGAAGTAGACGGCCACCCCGCCACTCTCGTCGCGGAACGCGGCCGGGAAGATGCCCGGCGCCAGCGTGGCGACGACGCTGTATGTGTAGGCGACGCCGACGCCGAGCGCGATCAGCGTGAACATGTTGAGGCTGCGGTTGACGAGCGACTGCCAGCCGCGCACGAAGAACGGCCACCCGCCCCAGAGGACCACGGGCGTCGCCAGCCCGAGCTCGACCCAGTGCAGCGACGCGAAGCCGCCCATCGAAATGGCGAGCAGCGCCAACGCCAGCACGGTGCACATCCAGAAGCGCCGCGTCATGTCGCGGAGCTCCTCGTTCTCCGGTTCCTGCGCGGTGATCGTCAACGGCTCGAGCGCCATGCCGCAGATCGGACAGGCGCCGGGGCCGTCGCGGATGATTTCCGGGTGCATGGGGCAGGTGAATTTGATGGCGCGGTAGGGATCGAGGACCGGGGATCGGGGATCAAGTGCTTTTGATCCCTGATCCCTGATCCCTGATCCCTGTACGTACTGCTCGGGATCCGCTTTGAATTTCTCGAGGCAGCTCTCCGCGCAGAAGTAGTACGTCGTGCCCTTGTAGTCGGCGTGGCCCGCCGCGTCGGCGGGATCGATCGTCATCCCGCAGACGGGATCGACGACCTCTCTACTTGCCGGCGTACTGACCGGGGTTGGCATCGAACTTCTTCTTGCAGATGGGCGAGCAGAAGTAATACGTCTTGCCGTTGTACTCGCTCTTCCCCGCGGCCTTCGCCGGGTCCACCTGCATCCCGCACACGACATCGCGTTCCATCAGCCCGTCCTCCCCGGCGAACCGCTCGCCCTCCACAGGTTAATTCGCTTTCCGCGCGACGTGTCAGACGGATCCTGACACGACGCGCGCGGCGTGGACACCTGCCGGCACTGGTGCTAGCCTTGGCTTCTCCCTGAATTCGCGCGCGACGAGGAGGTCGTCATGGCGACCATGTCTTTCACCGCCATGCCCCCCGAGGACGTGCTCCGCCGCATCTGCGGCGAGTACGCGGAGATGCCAGGACTGAGGGTCACGCAGCAGCAGGCGCAGCGCCTGTGGGCCCTCGATGCGTCAACCTGCCGGGCTGCCCTGGAGTTCCTGATCCACGCCGGATTTCTCGTGAAGACGCGGGCTGAACAGTACACGCGGCTGACGGAGGGCCCGTTCGCGTTTCCACCGTTCCGCATGGCGAAGGCCGATCGCGTGCGGACTCCACCGGTCGGGCGGGCCGTGTCAGGCTCGCCTCGCGAACCCGGCAGGATCACGGAGAAGTGAAATCCGTGCGACGGACTCAGTTCACGGCGAGCAGCATGACGTCGAACACGAGCGTCGAGTTCGGCGGAATGCTGTTGATCATCTGCGACCCGTAGGCGAGATTCGGCGGGATGACGAGTCGGCGCTGGCCGCCGACTTTCATCCCGACGACTCCCTGATCCCATCCGGCAATCACGCGTCCGACGCCGAGCTGGAAGGAGAAGTTCATCGAGGAATCGAACTGCGTCCCCTTCGATTCGGGCCTGGCGGGGTCGTATAGCCAGCCGGTGTACTGGACCGTGACCGTGCGCCCCTGCGTCGCGGTCGCACCGGTGCCTTCACGCAGGTCGGTCGCAGAGAACGGCGCCGACGGCGGCGCCGGTGTATTCGACGGCGAGCTCTCGCTGCCCCCGCCACACGCGGCCGCGCTCAACGCGATCGCGACGACGAGCGCGACGCGGATGGGTACGGTCAGCAGCGTCCGCAGCCGGCTCGTCAGCGCGAGCCAGTACACGTTGGCCCCGATGGCCGCGAAGACGATCACCAGGGGCGTCAGGCCGGCAATAGCCAGCATCAGGATTCCATAAGGCATGACGGCACGTGTCGCACAAACCGACAGCCATGCAAGAAACCGCGCCCATCCAGCTCCGCCGCTGACGAAGTGCGCCTTGCCGGCCGCGCCGAACCGTTCAGGCCGGGTCGCGGTCATCCGCTGCCGGAGCAGCAGCAGGAGAAATGCGGTGACGAGCGAGCCGCCGAGCGCCGCAAAGCCGAGGTCGTAGAAGGCGCGATGACCCGTCGAGCGGACCGCGCCGATCGTGATGCCGATGAAGATCGCGAAGTAGTAGGTATAGTCGCCGACCGTCTCGAGCCAGCAGCCGAACACCGACTCCTGGTACTTCAGGCGCGCGACCTCACCATCGCACCCGTCGAGAATGCTGGCGGCCAGCGACACGCAAGCGCCGATGAGGCTCGCCGCGTAGCTGCCGCGGCTGAAGAGCCACGCCGCCCACAAGCCGAGCCCGACGATCGCTAACGAAATCTGGTTGGCCGTGACCGGCGTCCGGATGAGGACGAGGCTGATCGGCAGCGAGATGCGGCGGTTGAAGCGCGCCAGCACGCCGTCGGTCGGCTTGAAGACGGCGCGCCGCAGCGCGAGCTCCGCCGCGGGCACGTCCTCCTGCCGCTGCACGCTGAGCGCGTGACCGGGGATCGATCCCGGGCCGATGACGCGGACGCTCGAGCCGGCCGGACGCTCGGCGTTGATCGCCTCGATCCATTCCGCGTCAGTCGTGGCGAGGACGAGCGGCGGCAGCGCGCCGCCGATGCGGCTGGCGACGGCGCGCAGATCGTCCGCGCTGCGCGGGGCCCACGCGATGATGCGGGCGCAGCCGTCGCGCGCCGCCGCGCGCAGCACGCGCTCGGCGATCGGCAGCCCGCCGATGCGCGTCATCGGCGACACCAGCGCCTGGCGCGCGCGAACATCGCGAGTCGACGGGGCTTGCCCCGGGCGAGCGGAGCCAGTCGAGGAGTCCGCGAGGTACAGCAGCGTGACGCCCGTGCGCTGTGCGTGGGGGACCCTCCGCGGATACACGGCGAAACCGACCCCCGCCCAGAAGAGACCGCGCGCCCGGCGGGCGACCGCCAGCGCCGCGCCCGCGGGCGCCAGGCCGACGGCCGACGCGACCGCGAGGTGCGACGCCTCGAGCGCGCCGAGGCTGCCCGGGACCGGCGCGAAGACGATGCTGACCACGCGCGTGAAGGTTTCGATCGTCAGCGCGGTCGCGAAGCTCGATGCGGCGCCGACGGCGCGCAGCACGACCCAGACTTCCGCCGCCATCAGCGCGTAGTTGACGGCGTCGAGCGCGACGACCCGCAGCACGCGGCGGCGATCGGTGCGTGCGAACTCGAGGAGCTGGCGTTCAGCCTGCACGAGGAAGCGCCCGGCCGCGTGTCCGCCAAGCAGGCCCCGCGTCCTGCGCGTGAGCCACTCGAGGAAGCGGCTCATATACGTCCCCTCGCCGCGCACGGCCGCCACGATGAGCAGGATGAAGAGCGCCGCGACGAACGCGAACCAGAAGAACATGTCGCGCCAGTACGGCGCCAGCGGCATCGTCATCAGCGTGACCGCGGCCCAAACGCCGACGAGCGCGAGCGTGACGATGGAGAACGACAGCCGTTCGAGGATGACCGAGGCCGTCACCGCGGGCGCCGGCGCTTCGTCCTTCAGCAGCACCACCTTCAGCGGCTCGCCGGCGACGCCGCTGACGGTGACGTAGCTGAACGCCTCGGCCGCGAGCCGGATGCGCAGCAGCCGCCGGAACGGACGCGCCACGCCCGGCGGAAAGCAGAACCGCCACGTCAGCGTCCGCAGCAGCTGCGAGACGCCGTTGATGAGGATGACGACGGGGAGCGCGACGCCGAGGCTGGCCGACATCCGTGCGAGCGCGTGGAGATCGAAGCGCGCGACCGCCGCCGCGAAGAGCGCGATGCCGACCACGAGCGGCGCCCAGCGCAGAAGCCGTCTCATGTAAACAGCGCGGCCGCTTCCCGCAGGTCGGCCACCGTGTCCACGTCGCACCACGCGGAGCCGTCGGTCTCGACGCCACGCATCAGGCCGCGCGCCGCCAGACGCCGCACACCGCCGCTCAGCGAGGTGTCGCCCGCCGCGACCGCTTCCTCCAGCGCCGCGAAAATGGACGAGGCGAAGACGAAGACGCCCGTGTCGAGCGCGTCGAACGGCTCGAGCTGCTTGCCGATCGCGGCGATCCGATCGCCGTCGAGCCTGACGCGCGTCGCTTCGTCCGCGCGCACCGCGGTGGCGGGGCCGCGGTCGACGGCCAGCAGCGACTCGCCCGGCGCCGACGGGTGCGTGAGGAGCCGCGCGAGAACCTGCCAGTTGAAGATGTGATCGCCCATCAGCAGCGCGAACCGTTCGTCGCCGACGTGCGGCTTCGCGACGAGCGCCGACACGCCGTTCTCCTCGTGCCAGCGGTCGTTCTGATGGAACCGCACGGTCACCCCCGGCGGCGCGCCGGCGGCGGCGGCCGCCCGGACCGCGCCGGCCTGGTAGCCGACGATGACGTCGATCAGCTGGATGCCGGCGCACGCGGCGGTCAGCAGGGTCCGGCTGATGAGCGGCATTCCGGCCACGGGCGCCAGAAGCTTTGAGGGGGTCGAGCTGCCGAGAAAGCGATCGCCATTGCCGGCGGCCAGTACGACCGCACGGCGCACAGGCACACTAGTACGCACGTCGCGTTGTCGAACCCCGCGCGTCCAGCCTCAGTGGCCGGATCAAACACGCGGCGTCTCAGTCGGATCGACTGTAACCCGGACGTGAAGGTGGTGTTACACCGAATTTGCGGATGAGGCGGCGCGAATGTTCATCGTGATTCCCGATAGAGATCGGTCAATGCCTTCACGTCGTTCATCGACAGTCCGGTGGCCCTCGGCGTGCCGATGTCGTCGGCCGTTTGCAGCAGCCGGCGGTAGTTGCCGAAATAGCGCGGGCCGTCGCCCGGCTGGCGGAACAGATACATGATGTCGTCGAAGTTCCGCGTGTGCTCCAGGCCGAGCGCGTGCCCGAGCTCGTGCAGCGCGGTCAGGTAGACGACGATGCCGCGCGTGAGCGGATCGACCTCGATGGGCGCGTCCGCCGCGATGTTGACCTCGGCCGCGTCGATCAGGCCGCGCGCATCGATGTGCGGCCGCGTCTCGCCGTAGTTGCCACCCGCGCCGTTGAAGTAGATGCGGATGCCGGCGCTGTCCGCCACGAACGTGCGCTGAAGCGTGAAGGCGCCGCCCGACGCGGTCGTCCAGGTCTTCAGCGCCTTTTCGACCAGCTGGTCTCCCTGCGGCGGCAGGTTCCGGCGGTCGACGAAGACTGGAATGACCGAGTGCATGGCCCAGTGCGCGTCGGGCGAGGCCGCGAAGAGGCCCTGCGGCGTGGGGACACCGACCAGGAAGGCGAGCAGAAGCAGCATCGCGGGGAAGAATAAATCGATTCGCCCACTGATACCTTCTTCTTTTCTTTGTCCGGTTGACAACCTACAAACTCGCCTGTAGGTTTTTCCTCATGCTCAAAACGGCTCTTTTCCTCCCCGTCCTGATCCTCGCCTCCGTGGCGCCCGCGTTCGCCCAGGCGGCGAGCGCCTCGATCTCCGGCACCATCACCGACACGCAGGGCGGCGTGCTGCCCGGCGTGACGCTCACGGTTCAAAACGCGGAAAACGGGGTCGTGCGCACGAGCGTCACCGAAGGCGACGGCAAGTACCGCGTTGCCGGCCTCAACCCCGGGCGCTACAACCTCACCGCCGATCTGACCGGCTTCCAGATGGTCGCGGTCAGGGACATCACGCTGCAGATCGGCCAGGACTACACGAAAGACTTCCAGCTCGCGCTGTCGACGCTGCAGGAATCGGTGACGGTCACCGGCGAGGCGCCAATTGTCGAAGCGACGAAGTCCGAGGTGGCGACGGTGGTCACGCAGGAGCAGATTGCGTCGCTGCCCGTCCAGGACCGGACGGCGCTGTCGCTGTCGCTGCTGCTGCCGGGCGTCGGCGCCGACACGACGCGCGCGAAACGGAACGCGACCAACGTCGGCGCCAGCGTGACGACGAGCGCGACGACCTACCTCGTGGACGGCCTGTCGAACTCGGTGAACAAGAGCGGCGAGCAGCGCCACGACATCCCCGAGGCGGCCATCCGCGAGTTCGCGGTCCACACCACGCAGCTGCCGGCGCAGTACGGCCAGCGCGTCGGCGGGGTGGTGAACATCGTCACCAAGAGCGGCACCAACGACCTGCATGGCGAGGCGTTCGAGTTCTTCCGCAACCAGCAGATGAACCGCAACGACATCTTCACGCAGCAGCAGATCGACGCCGGCCGCGCGGATCCGCGCTACAAGCGCAACCAGTACGGCTTCGCCGCGGGCGGTCCTGTCATCCGCAACAAACTGCACTACTTCGGCACGTTCGAGCGGACGCGGGAGCACTCCTTCTTCACGGTGCCGGCGCCGGTGCAGTTCTATCCGAGCCTGGTCGGCAGCTACGAGGGCGGGTCGTTCACCAACATCGCGTTCGTGCGCACCGACTACCAGATGAACGCGAAGCAGAACCTCTTCTACCGCTACATCAACCAGCACACCGAGTTCTTCTGCAGCAACTGCGGCGGCACCTCCTCATCGTTCAGCAACCTCGACAACCTGATCCCGCGCGACATGCATGCGCTCGGTCACACCTGGGTGCTGTCGAACCGCGTGCTGAACGAGTTCTACTTCATGCGCGCGACGGCGTCCGACCGCAACTACCAGAACAAGGACTACGTGCCCGCGAACATCCTGAACAACCCGGTGACGATGCCGGCTTCGCTCGGCGCGGGCCAGTACATCGGCACCCTGCAGTACCGCTTCCCGAGCGTCATCTGGGGGAACAACCAGTGCCTCTGGCCGTGCCGCACCGGCACGATGACGACCTTCACCGAGGCGCAGGAAACGCTGTCGATCGCCTCCGGCCCGCACAACTGGAAGATTGGCGGCAGCGTCCAGTTCTTCCCCACGCACGAGTGGGCGGCGAGCAACCCGGGCACCTGGACGTTCGGCCGCGACCAGTTCTTCGACCCGCTGAACCCAAGCTTCAACTTCAACTCGCTGACGGCGCCGACGCAGTTCCAGGCGGCCTTTCCCAACGTCTACCGCGACATCGTGAGCCACACCTACGCGGCGTACGTGGCGGACGAGTGGAAGCCCGCTGGCGGCGTGACGCTCAACCTCGGCCTGCGCTACGACCTCCAGACCGGCGTCTGGGACGAGCACCACACGCAGGCGGAATATCCGCGGCCGCTGCCGTACGTGAACTTCGCGTCGCGCGGAGACAGGAACAACGTCGGGCCGCGCGCCGGCATCGCGTGGGACGTCATGAAGACCGGCAAGCTGGTCGTGCGCGGCGGCTACGGGCTCGTCTACACCAACGTGACCAACGCGACGCAGGGGACCGAGATCACGGCGCTCAAGCAGAACACCATCATCATCAACAACCCGAGCTATCCCGATCCGTACCAGGGCCGCGATCCCGCGTCGTTCGCGTCAACGGCGCCGCCCAACATCAACATCCTGAGCAACGACCTCGTCAACGCGCCGGTGAACACCTACAGCGCGGGCTTCTCGCAGCAGCTGCTGGCGGACACCGCCATCAACGTCGACGGCGTCTACCAGAAGGCGAGCGACTACTTCACGCAGGAGAACGTCAACACGCCGCGCAACGGCGCGCGGCCGCTGCCCGAATGGGGGCAGATCGTCTCGACCGACCCGATCGGCAAGTGGAGCTACAAGGCGCTGCTCGTCCGCCTCGAGAAGCGGCTGTCGCACCGCTATCAGTACCAGGTCTCGTACACGCTGGCGAAGCAGGACGGCAACTACGGCTCGCCGGACCTGGTCGGCATCAACCAGGGCGGCGTGATCACCGACTTCTACAACCCGCAGTTCGATCTCGGCCCGCTGCCGAGCGACCGCCGCCACGCGCTCGTCGTCAGCGACGCGTTCCAGCTGCCGTACGACGTCGTCCTCGGGACGATCTTCAACTTCCGCACGACGACGCCGTTCAGCGCGCGCGCCGGCACCGACCTCAACGGGGACGGCAACAACACCGATTACGTGCCCGGCACGACCAAGAGCATGGGCAACCGCGACAATGAGGCGATGATGACGGCGGTCAACGCGTACCGGGCGACGCTCGGCCTGGCCGCGCTGCCCGTCAGCCAGATCGACGACAACACGCTCTATCGCTTCGACATCCGCGGCAGCAAGGCGATCAACCTGGGTGGCGGGCGCAGGGTGGAGTTGATCGGGCAGGTGTTCAACCTCTTCGGCCGCACCAATCTCGGCGGCGTCGGCAGCCAGTACCAGACCAACGCGCGCGCCGCGACGTTCGGTCAGATCCTCACAGCGCAACCACGCCAGCAGGGGGAAGTCGCTCTCCGCTTCGCCTGGTAGCGTTCGGCAGGCGCCGCTGCGAAGACAAAAGTCTTCCGCCGCGGCGCCTAATTTCTGCGCTGCTGTTCAAATCGGACCAGAAACCCGCGCCTCTTCTGGCACGTTCCTCGCCCCCGTGACGCGCCTCCGCCGGTTCCCCCCGAGGCATGGAAGTGGGCTATGGACAACAACGCGCAGCTGAAAGTCGTGCCGATTCAAGCGTCAGACGATGCGGCGCTGAACATATTTCCGACTGAATCGCCGGCGACGAACAAAGGGCGATCGAAGCTCGCGTCGATGGCGCTCATCGGCGGAGCGACCGCTGGCGTCGTGGCCGCGGCGGTCGGCGCCGCATTCTGGTTGAACGCCCACCCGAGTGCCGCCGCGCCCGCGACCGGCTCATTGACCGTCGAATCGGAACCGTCCGGCGCGCGCGTCTTCGTGGACGGCAGCGCGCGCGGCATGACGCCGCTCACCATCGCGCTGGTCGAAGGGAAGCACCAGCTCCGTCTCCAGGAGGGGACGCGCACGCAGGAGATCCCGCTGGCCATCAAGCCGGACGCGACGGTCGTGCACCACATCACCTGGCCCGCGGACGGCGCGGCCGCCGCGCTCGGCGCAACCGCCACGGGCAGCCTGCGCATCGTCAGCGAGCCGTCGGCGGCGGCCGTCACGATCGACTCGATCGATCGCGGCTCGACGCCGCTCACCGTCGCCGGGCTCAGCGTCGGCCAGCACGAGGTCCTGGTCCGGACCGGCGGGAAGACTCAGCGGCGGACGCTGCAGGTAGACGCGAACACGACGACATCGCTCGTCATCTCGGGCGTCGAGAGCGGCACGCCGTCAGGCTGGCTGTCTGCCGCGACGTCGGCGCCGCTGCGCATTTTCGAGTCGGGCAGGCTGGTGGGCAGCACCGAGAGCGATCGCATCATGCTGCCGGCCGGCGAGCACACCTTCGAGTTCAGCAGCGACGCGCTCGGCTTCTCCGCGACACGCACGGTGAGTATCGGCGCGGGCCAGACCGCGTCGGTCGCGCTGCCGATGCCGCAGGTGACGGTCAGCCTGAACGCGGTCCCGTGGGCGCAGGTGTGGGTGGACGGCCAGGCGCTCGGCGCGACGCCGATTGGCGATTTCAAGACGAACATCGGCACCCACGAAGTGATCTTCCGCCATCCGCAGCTCGGCGAACGGCGCCTGACGGCGCTGTTGACGCTCAAAGAGCCGGCGCGCGTCGCCATCGACATGACGAAACGGTGATGACGATGAAACGAAACATTGCGTTGCTTACGGTCGTCGCTTCCCTTTCGGCGGCCTCGGCCGCCTTCGCCGCCGACGAACCGCTCTCCGACGCCAAGGCGCTGTTTGCGGCCGCGTCGTTTGACGGCGCCCTGGCGGCGCTCGAACGGCTCGACTCGGCAAACGCGGCCCAGCCGGAGGCGCTCGAATACAAGGCGCTCTGCCTGCTCGCGCTCGGCCGATCGGCCGACGCGCAGAAAATCACCGAAACGCTCGTGGCGACGGTGCCGACGTTTGCGCCCGCCGACGGCGACCTGTCGCCGCGGTTCGCAGAGCTGCTGACCGACACGCGGCGCCGCATCGTGCCGGCGGTCGCCAAGCGCCTGTTCGCCGACGCGCGCGATCAGTACCGATCGAAGAAGGGCGCCGACGCCCGGCAGGCGTTCCAGCAGGTGATGACGCTGGCCGGCGATCGCGTGTGGCGCGACACCGCTGAAGCCGAGGACCTGCGGACGCTCGCGTCCGGCTTTCTCGAGCTGATCGACGGCGCCTCCGCGCCGGCGCCGAAAGCGGCGGCCGAGCCCCCACCGCCGGCCGCGCCAGCCGCTGTCGTCGCGGCGCCCCCAGTCGCGGCGGCGGCCGTCACGCCCGCGGGGCCGAAGGCCGTCGCGCCCGTCGCGACGAAGGCCGTTCAGCCCGCGTCGGCCGTGGCGGCGCTCGCCCAGGTCGAACCACCTGTGCCGATTCGCCAGGCGATGCCGAAATGGGTCGCTCCCGACCGCGTCAGCGCGATACGCACGTTTCACGGCGCCATCAGGCTGCGCATCGGCGCCGACGGCCACGTCATCGACGCGTCAATGGGCACGCCGACGCATCCCGACTACGACACGCTGCTGCTCGAGGCCGCCCGGAGCTGGGTCTACAAGCCCGCGACGCGGAACGGCCAGCCGATTGAGGTCGAGAAAGTGGTGGAGTTCTATCTGCAGTCGAAGTGATCGGACAATAGCCGGTCAGGTATCAGGTCTGGCCCGCCTGATACCTACCCGTCGCCCGACCCGAAGCCGATAATCTCTCCGTGGGCGATTTCGACGATGACCTCGATCATCTTGCGTCCGAACTGAACCTGGTCGCGCCGCAGCGCACCGCGGAAGCACCCGGCACCCATCGGTCGATTGAATCGTGGCTCCGCCGGCTGCGCGAGCTCCAGGGGAGCGACCTCCTGCTCGTCACCGGCGCGCCGCCGCTCGTACGGGTGCAGGGGCGGCTGCTGCCGACGTCGGAGCTCGTGCTCGGCAACGACGACATCACCGCGGCAATCGCGCCGCTCGTCTCGTCGCGGCTGCACGACGCGTATCAGCGCGGCGCGGCCATCGACCTCGCGTTCACCGTCCGCGGCCTCGGACGGTTCCGCATGAACTATCACCGCGAGCGCGGCCGCGCCGCGGCCGCCATCCGCGCGCTGCCGCTGCGCATTCCAAAGCTCGCCGACCTGCACTTCACGCACGAGATCGGCCTGCTGTCGACGGTGCCGCGCGGCCTCGTGCTGATCGCCGGTCCCACCGGGTCCGGCAAGACGACGACGGTGGCGGCGCTCGTCGCGGAGATCAACGCGCGCGACGCGCGGCACATCGTGACCGTGGAGGACCCGATCGAGTACGACCACGCCCACCAGCGCAGCGTGGTCGAGCAGATCGAAATCGGCGTGGATGCGCCCGACTTCCCCACCGCCCTGCGCTCGGCGCTGCGGCAGGCGCCCGACGTGATCGTCGTCGGCGAGATGCGCGACCCGGAGACGATGCGCATCGCGCTCGCCGCGGCGGAAACGGGCCACCTCGTGTTCGCGACGGTGCACGCGACCGACGTCGCCGCGGCGGTGGCGAGGATCGCCGACGGCTTCCCGGTGGAGCGCCAGAACGCGGTGCGCCAGGAGCTGGCGATGGCGCTCTCGGCGGTGCTGACGCAGACGCTGATTGCGACGGCCTCCGGCGCGGTGGTGCCGGCGGCGGAGCTGCTGGTGGTGAGCTACGGCGCCCGCCAGCACATTCGCAAGAACGCGCTGCAGCACCTGCACCAGGAGATCACGATTACGCGGAAGGCCGGATCGTTCAGCTTCGAGGAATCGCTGGCGAAGCTGGTGGAGCGGGGGACAATCGATCGGAACGAGGCGCGCCTGCGCGCGCCGCATCCCGAGGAGTTCGATTCGATTAAAACCTGACGCCCTACTTGGCGTCCCGCGCCTCGCGGGTGATCTGCGCCACGATCTTGTTGTACTCGGTCATCACCTCGGTCACCGTGCCGGTGACGGCGTCGACATCCGGCTTGGCCGGCATCAGCTGCCGCTCGATCGTGACCATGCCCTTTTCAATCGCGTCGTACGCCTCGCGCGAGCGCTCCTTGACGAGGTCCTCGATGTTGTCCCAGTTGTCGTTGAACGCGTCGAACGAGGCCTTCGCCTTCGCGAGGTTCCCCGCTTTCAGCGCCGGCGTGACCTCGCGCAGGTGCGCCCGCTCGATCCGCAGCCGCGCCACCTCGTCGTAGAGGCGATTGAGCGGCATCGACTTCTCGACCAACGCCAGCATCTCGTCGTACTTCGCCAGCATCGCCTTCGCGTCGGCGAGGATCGCGGCCGTGTCGGGATTCGGCTTGGTGAGCGCGTCGGTGACGGCTGTCTGGTAGTGATGCTCGATCTCGTTGTACAGATCCATGCTGCGCGTGCTGACGTACACCTCGACGCCGTTCCACGCGGAGTCGTAGTCGTCCATGTCGGCCTTCGCGGCCGCCGCGTTCTTCTTCTCCAGATCCGCGATCGTCTTGACGAGGATCGGCCGCACGGCACGCAGGCTCGTGACCTCGAAGCGAGCCGCGCCGCCCGCGCGCGCCTGCCCGGCAAAGGCGGGCAACGGAGCCAGCAGCAGGCCGATGACGATGAATGACACGTTGAAATGACGCATGACGTCCTTCTCCTTCGCGAGCCGCATGTTACACCCACGGTCATGAACGCGTCGCGAAGCGCGGGGCCTGGCCGCAATCATGCCCGGTGGAGACGGACCCGCCTGAGATGCCGCGCGCCGATACTCCTCCGGCTGGACAAACGCCCGCGTTCGGACAATATTCTTCGCGGAAAGGAACGTTGCCCATGAACAGACTCCATACATCCGTACTTGCCGGCGCCGCGCTGCTCTGCGCGACGACGGTCCTCGCGCAGGCGCCGATCCAGCCGGTCACGATGAAGCAGCTGAAGCCCGACGTGTGGGCGGGCCTCGGCGGCTCTGGCGGCAACAGCACGATCTACATCGGCAAGACGAGCGTCATCGTCGTCGACGCGAAGCAGACCGAGGCGGGCGCCAAGGACCTGCTCGCCGAGATCGCGAAGATCACGCCGAAGCCGGTGACGACCGTGTTCCTGACGCACAGTGACGGCGATCACGTCAACGGGCTGGTTGCCTACCCCGCCGGCGTCAAGGTGATCTCGCACGAGAACAACAAGAAGGAGCTGCAGGCCGCGCTCGCCGCGGGCGGCCGCGGCGCGCCGCCGCCGGATCGCCTGCCGTCGCAGGTCACGACGAAGCAGAAGGAGACGATGACCATCGACGGCGTGAAGCTGGAGCTCTATCACTGGGCGCCCGCGCACACCAGCGGCGACCTGATCGTCTACTCGCCGCAGAACAAGATCGTCTCGACCGGCGACATCGTCGTCACCAACCGCGCGGACGACAATCCGAACATCCACATGGAGAAGAACGGATCGGTCGAGGGCTGGATGGCGAACGTGAAGGGGATGATCGGCCTCAACGCCGACATGTACGTGACGGGCCACGGCGACGTCCTCACCAAGGCCGACCTGCAGCGGAAGCTGGCGGCGGTGACCGAGCGGCGCAACAAGATTGCCGCGATGGTCAAGGAAGGCAAATCGCTCGCGGATATCAAGGCAGCGCTGCCCGATGCGCCGGCGCCTGGCGCCCGTGCGGCAGCTCCACCGGCAGCGGCGAACGCCGCCCCGGCCGCGGCGCGCGGTCCGGTCCCGGGGTTCGTCGACGCGGTCTACGCGGAGCTGACGAAAAAGAAAGCGACGTAGGACGAACGCTCACGACCCCATCGATTCCTTCGACCTGAGCGGGATTCGGGCACCAACCTTGCGCCTGCAGCTGGGTGGAGGAATCGATGGGTATCGAGCGCCGCGAAAAGGGACGACGTGCGGAGGTCGTGAAGGCCGTCGTGGACCACGTCGTTCACAAAGCGGAAACTACAGTCACCCTCGAGGGGCTGCAGGACTTCCTCCATATTCCACAAGAGGCCGCCGGACGGATCGTGTCGAGCCTGGTCAACGCCGGAATCGTGCGCGAGGTGCGAGACGGCGTGTGGAGCCGCGTGCCCGACCTCCCTCCAACCGCCACGTAAGTTGTTTGCCGTCCTCAAATTGAGCACGGGATTTCCCTCGGAAATTCAGGCCTGAGCTCGTCAGGGCCGCCGGCCTTTCGTGAGAGCGACACAGCCGTAATCGTGTACCATCCGGCCATGCCGACACACGATTCCGCTCGCATGCTCGCCCGCCGGTCGTTTTTCTCGAAACTTGGCTTCGGCCTCGCCGGGGGCGCCGCCGTTGGCGCGGCTGGTTCGCCGGCGCAGGCGCAGTCCTCGTCGGAAGGCTTCCAGCCGGCGCGCCACGCGCAGGACGACTGGTACGGCCAGGTGCCCGGCAAGCATCGCTTCGTCTTCGACGCGCCGTATGCTGACGGGATGTCCAGCGCGCTGCAGTTCGTCAACAACTACTACAACCTGAACGTCAGCGAGTACGGTCTGAAGGACAGCGACCTCGCGGTCATCCTCGTCGCGCGGCATCAGTCCACGATGTTCGCCTACACCGATGCCGTCTGGGCGAAATACGGCAAGCCGATCGCGGACCGTATCAACCTCGTCGATGCGAAGACGAAACAGCCGCCGACGGCCAACATGTACAAGGATCGCCTCGACACGCTGATCAAGCGTGGGGTGCAGATCGCCGTGTGCCAGCAGGCGACGCGCGGCAACGCGGGCGCCATCGCCATGGCGACCAGTCAGACGCAGGAGGCGGTGTTCGAGGAGTTGAAGGCGAACCTGCTTCCGAATGCGCGGCTGGTGCCGGTCGGCATCCTCGCGGTCAACCGCGCACAGGAGCACGGCTACTCGCTGGCGGTGAGCGAGCGCGCGTAGGGGCCGGCTTTAGCCGGCCCTAGTTCGTGTTTCCCGCCTTCGCGAAGATCTTCGCGAACTCGTCGTTGGCGCCCACGCGCCCGTGCGTCGGCACGTGCTGCGCCACGTCGAGCTTCAGCTTGACGATGTTCTGATACAGCGTCTTTGCCGCCGCCGTCGGTGCGGGCACGGCCGCGCCCTGCGCCGGCGGTGAGTAGAGATCGGCGTTGTAGAGGATCTTCTCCTTCGGCAGGTACGCCATCAGCATGTCCTGGCTGTGGTTCCCCTGCCGCAGCGACGGGTCGCCGAGCTCGTACGCCATGTCCTGCACGTGGAACACCTCGAGCATCCGCACGCCGTCGGTGACGACGTAGGGCGCCGTGGCGCGCGTGTCGCCGCCGACGGTCTCGATCGGCGCCGGCCGCCGGCTGATCATGTACATCGGCGAGTACTTCGCCATGCGATCCGGATCGAGCTCCCGCGGCGCCGGGTAGAACATGATGTCGAGGTAGTACTGCTTGTTCGATTCATGCGTGACGATCGCCGTCCCCATCGAGAGGAACGTGCGCAGGCCGCCGGCGTGGTCGAAATGGTGGTGCGTGTTGACGAGGTACCTGATCGGCTTGTTCGGGGCGAGCCGGCTGGCCTCGGCGATGACCGCGAGTGAGCGCGCCTCGTTGTTCGGCGCCTCGACGGCGGCGACGAAGTCCTTGAACTCGACGACCATGCTGTTGTGCGTGCCGCCGGTCACCGCCCACACGCCGTCGGCGAGCTTCTGGCTCGCGGCTCTCACCGGCGCGATCGTCGCGTTGCGCACGGCGTCGGGCACCGGCATCGTCTGCACCGGCACGTTCCCCTTCACGTCGGCGATCTTGTACTCGTAGTAGTTGTGCGCCGGGTTGAGCCGCGGGTCGCCCTGGTGCACGTGCACGAGCTGCGGAAACTTGATGCCGCTGAAGTCCTTGTACTGCGTGTAGCGCATCTCGTAGTCCATGTCGCCGTACACCGGGTTCGGAAACCAGGTGTCGACGAGCTCCACGAGATTCTGATCGTTGACGGTGACGTTCATCTTGTAGCCGCGCGCCGGCGTCCGGGCTGCAGGATCCGCGATCGGGATGGTGAACGAGACGATCGTCACCTTGCGGCCGAACTGCGACAGGCCGAAGTCCGACGGACCGACGATGGGCGTCGTGATGGCGGTGGCATCGGTCGCCGCGAGGCCGGCCTTGAGCGCCCCGTGCGGCGTCAGCGCCAGTTCGAGCTGGCGAAGGATGGCGTACGGGACCCCGTCGAGATACATGCGCGTGAACGGTACCGGCGTGCTGCCATTCACGTCCCACGCGTAGCCGCTGCCGAGAATCGACGTGACGTGCGCTTCGGGCATCGGTACCCGGCCGAACGTCGGATAGCTCCCCTGCCGGCGCGTGTAGTCCTCGCGCGACCACTTCGCGTCGTAGTCGATGACGCGCGTGTAGCCGGCGACCTCGAAGTGCGGCCAGTCGCCGTCGACGGCGCCGTAGGTCTGGCCGATCTGCGACGACCAGCCGGCGCCCGAGTACTGGATGGTCCTGAGGTTCTCGCCGCCCATCGCCTTCAGCGACGCCTGCAGCACCGCGCGGGCATCCTGCGCCGACGCGGGTCCCGCCATCAGCGCGAACGCCGCCGCCACGATCGCAATTCTTTTCAACATAAGTGCCCCCACACGGCGGGCGAAGTGTGACATGGCCGTATAATCCCCCGCAACTCTCGCAACCACGAAGGCGCTGGCGCGCCAGCACGAAGCACACGAAGCGCACGAAGAAGACGAAGACTAGGAGATGTGCGATGAGGATGAAGAAGTGGGCCTGCCTTGGACTCCTGTCGGCTCTTGCCGCCTGCTCGTCGCCGCAGGCGCCCGCGTCGAACAACCAGGCGCAATCCGCGGCGGACCCGCGCGCCGACGCCGCGGAAAACGTGCGCCTCGTCGGCTTCAACGACATGCAGGGCCGCCAGGCACTGCAGCTGACCGCGAAGTCCGACCCCGCCAACGGCAACTGGCTCTACGTCGGCCTCACGCCGAACGATCGTAACGATCCGCAGGCGTCCGACGACGGCGAAGGAAACGATGAACCCATCATGAACCCGATCACGGGCAAGATGGAATGGAACGGCACGGCGATCGTCAACATCGACGACCCCGCGAACCCGAAGTTCGTCTGGCACATCCCGAACGAGGAGGCGCACGTCAACTCGCGCTCGGTCTCGGTCGTCTACGACTACGGCTTCAACTCGAACCCGGCGGGACGCGACTATCTCATTCGCAGCTGGGACACCGGCAAGAAGTTCAAGTTCGAAATCTGGGACATCACCGACCGCGGCACCGACCCGTCGAAGATCTCCAAGGTGAGCGAGATCACCGGCACGCCGCCCAACAACTGCGGACCCGGCTGCGGCGGCACGTTCATCCGCCGCGCCCATAAAGGATGGTGGTCGAACAAGACGGGTTACTTCTATTCGAGCTCGGGCGAACCGGGCTATCGCGGGCTGACGATCATCCACATCTGGGACCTGAAGGACCCGAAGAACCCGAAGTTCGTCAGCCGCATCGCCTCGCCGAGCCAGAAGGACGGATTGCCGGGGTATCAGAACGAGTACGCGCATCACCCGCTGGTGGACGAGGACAACCACCGCCTCTACATCGGCTTCCGCGGCGCCGGCCTCGCCGGCGGCTGGGACATCTCGGACATCAAGAACCCGAAGATGGTCTGGCTGATCGACACCAACCCGCCCGGGCGCGGCCCGCACACGGTGTCGCCGATCAAGTACGAGGAGGTGCCGAACTTCAAGGGGCCCGACGGCCTGCCGCGCACCTACGCGTTCATCACCGACGAAGCGGCGGGCAACGCCGACATGAAGCCGTGCGCCAGCGGCATCCGGTCGAAATCGTACATGGTGGACATCACCGACGAAACGCACCCGTTCCCCGTCTCGACGTGGCAGGTGCCGGTCGGCACCTTCTGCGACAAGGGCGGTCGCTTCGGCCCGCATCAGCACGCGGAAAAAGTGAACAGCGAGCTCAACCGCTTCGAGGACAAGCTGGCGTGGGTCGCCTACTTCAACGCGGGCATCCGCGTGGTCGATCTCTCCGACCCGTACAACCTGAAAGAAGTCGGCTACTACCTGCCGAAGACCAACTCGCAGTCGCATCCGATTGCGAAGGGACAGCCGACGGCGATTCAGATCAACGACGTCACCATCGACCACCACGGCCTCGCGTACGCGTCCGACCGCGTGGGCACCGGCCTGTTCGTGCTGGAGTACACGGGCAAGAAGCCGGCGACGGCTACGCGGTAGGGATCGGGGATCGGGGATCGGGGATCAGGGATCAAAAGCGTTGCTGGACGGGATCCGGCAACGTTCTTGATCCCTGCGATCCGCCCGCGCTACGCGAGCTGCTCGTTCGTGGCCTCCGGGCTCGACGCCGCGGAAAATCGCCGGCGTCGGCCCGCAGACCTACCTCGTGAGCGAAGATGCACCTTTCGATGCTCGACCGACTCGATCTCTACGGCCTCCGCCGCGATTTACCGTCTGACGCCGATGGCGGCGCTCGCAGTCGGCCGCTCACGAACAGCTCGGACGGCGGTAAGCGCGCCATGTCTCGGGAACGTACACCCGATCCCCGATCCCCGATCCCCTGCTACCTACTGCCACCTGCCCCCTGCCACCTGCCCCCTAGAATCGCGTAATCACCTCGAACGTCGCCGCGCGCGGCGTCTGCGGGTTCGTATAGGTGGCGAACGTCTGCGGGTTGTAGATCCGGTTCGCCCCCTGGCGGCTGTACTCGGTGAAGTGGCCGGCGTTGAGGAGGTTGAACACCTCGAAGCCGAGCTCCACGTTGCGGCCGGCGCCGAAGGGGATGCGCTTGCCCAGCTTCACGCCCACGCTGTGCACGTCCGGCGCGCGCGGCTGCCCTTCGCCGCGCGTCGGGTAGAAGAAGCGGATGCGCGTGGCCAGCGGATTGGACTGCCGTACGCCCGTCGATGACACGACCGTCGACGGCCCGAACGCCGCGATGGCCGGGCTGTTGGCCGGCAGCTGATCGATCACCGCGCCCGTCCAGTTGCCCGCCACGATCGTGTAGCTCCCCGAGGCCACCAGGTCCCACGGCGCGTGCCACGTGCCCGCCATGCGGATCGAGTACGGGTTCCACATCGGGTTGTTGACCAGCGAGTTGCCGGTCGCGAGGCTGTTCTGGTCCACCACGCCGTCGGTACGCCAGATGTTCTTGTTGTTCGGGAAGGCATCCGGCTGGATGAACCGCGCGGGGTCGGTCGGGTTCCACGTCCCCTCGAGGTGCTGCCACTGCCGTTGCACCGTGAAGAGCGCCTGGAAGCCGTGCGTCATGTTCTTCGTCAGCGTCGCCTGCAGCGCGCGGTAGTGCGTCGTGCTCCACGAGTTGTTCGTCAGGCGGTACAGCAGCCCCTGGTTCGGATCCACCTTGCCGAAGCCGATGAACGGCTTGAACGGCGCGTCCGGGTAGATGCCGTTGATGTCGACCTGCGCGAACTGATCGTGGTTGACCTTCACGATGCCCGCCACGTCCATGGCGATCTGGCCCGGGAACTGGCGGCGGTAGCCGAGCGACCACTCGTCGAAACTCGGCTGGTGCAGCTCGGGATCGAACTGCAGGCTCGAGATCGACGTCGCCACCGGCGGCGTCGTGATCACTGTCTCGAAGACTCCATCCGCGTTCAGGTCGTAGGTGTTGCGCAGCCCCTGCGCATCGTTGCCGCCGAAGGACGGGACCGGGTTGCGCGTCCCCATCAGCTGCTGGTGGTACTTGCCGTAGGTGCCGCGCAGCACGTTCTTCGCGTCCGCGGTGAGCACGTACGAGAAGCCGAGGCGCGGCGCGATCTCGGTGCTCGACTGCCGCTGCAGGCTCCGCAGCACGTCGAAGCGGCGCACCACATCCACCCGCAGGCCGAACGTCGTCGTCAGGCGGCCGGCCTTCCAGCTGTCCTGGCCGTAGAAGCCGATGTCCTTGTCGCGCCCGCTCGACTGATCGAGATTCAGGTCGCCGAGCACGAACTGCCGCGCGAACGGAATGGTGCCGGCCGCCGCGTTGTTCGGGTCGACCATCCGCCGCTCCTCGACGACGAAACCGTCGTTGAGGTAGTGGACGTTCTTGGTGTAGATGCTCCGCGGCATCGCCAGGAAGCCGGCCTGGAACTCGTGCGAGCCGAGCCAGTTTTCCTTGTAGTACATGATGTCGCCGCGAAACATCGTGATCGACGAGGTGTCGAGGTCGAAGCAGGCGCTGCACGCGGTGGACGACCACTGGCCGCCGCGCAGGATCAGCCCCGAGCCCTGCAGGATGCCCTGATTCGGGAACGCCTCGCGGTGGATGTTGATGAGCGGTCCCTGCTTGTCGTACTTGTAGCTGTCGGTGTTGTTGCCGCCCTTCGTGTTGTAGCTCACGTAGAACGTGGATGTGACGCGCTGTCCCCACACCGACGTCAGCTTGCCGCCGTACATCGGGCCGCCGGTGGAAAGCACTTCCACCTGCTCGTAGTCTTCTGCGCCGACGACGTTCAGCAGCAGGCGATCACCCTGGTAGACGAGCGCGAGATCGTGCTTCGGGCTCAGCTTGGTCGAGACCTTCACCCACGGCTGGTAGCCGGTGATGGTGTTGTTCTCGAGCGGCTTGTCCGGGAAGAACGCGCGGTGCGCGGCCAGCTGCTCGGGCGTGCGGCCGGTGCCGCTCTTGTTCTGCGTGTAGCGGAGCGCGCCGAAGAACCACGTCTTGTCGCGCTTGATCGGTCCGCCGAACGCCACATCGTACTGGTGCACCTGGCGCGTCGCCGGCGAGCCGGTGCCGACGTTGTTCGCGTTCCACTTGAACGGCTGGTACGACACGACGCCGGTGCCGTGGAAGTCGTTGCCGCCGCTCTTGCTCACCATGTTGATCACCAGGCCGTAGCCCATCGGTGAGGCGGCATCGACGCCGCCGGTCTTCACCTCGGTGTCCTGGATCGCCTCGGAGCTCAGGCCCGTGCGGTTGATGTTGAAGTCGTTGTAGTTGCCGGCGTAGAGCCCTTCCATCAGCGTCACCGCGTCACGGTGCTCGACGGCGTTGCCGAAATAGTTCTGGCGGCCGCTCGCGTCGTTGTGCGGGCGCGAGATCACGCCCGGCGTCAGCATCAGGAAGTCGCTCCAGAACTTCCCTTCGACGACCGGCGCTTCCTTCTGGAACTCGGCGTCGATGGTGAGCACGTTGCTCGGCTTGGTGACCTCGAGCATCGGGGCGTCGCCGGAGACGGTGATCGACTCCTCGAGCGTCCCCAGCTCCATCGTGACGTCGACCTGGAAGTTGCTGCCGGCGCGGAGCAGGATGCCCTGGCGGCGCGACACCGAGAAGCCCGACAGCTGCGCCGTCACCTCGAAGGTGCCCGGCGGCAGGTTGATGAGCCGGTACTCACCGGCCGTGTCAGTCACGGTGACGCGCGGACTGAGGAGAACATCGCTCGTGGCGGTGACGGTGACGCCGGGCAGCGCGCCGCCCTGGCTGTCCCGGACGGTTCCACGCAGGCTGCCATCTCCTCCCTGGGCCAGCACCTGGCTCGCCGTCATGAGACTCGTCACGACGGTCAGAGCCACAATCATCGTTTTCATGGTCGGCTCCCTTGTGTGCGACGGACGCGGGTGTGTTGCGAGGTCGGGCGGGAGTATACTCCGCCCCATACGCGAAGTCCGACGCTCGAGGTGTGAGGGATGAACTCGGAGGCCGGCCCGCGGGGCGGCCTTGAAGGAGGCGGAAGTGAGACGCTCAATCATCGTTCTTGTCGCGCTGCTGCTCGTGGTGGTCGCCGCCCAGGCGCCGCAGGGCCAGGGTCAAGCGAGTCCTGAACAGCAGGCGGCCATCGCCAAGCAGGAAGCGCTCGAGAAAGCGACGCCGCAGCTGCAGGTCACCGAAGAGGTCCTCAGGCTGACCGTTCCCGGCCACACGATCGGAGAGGCGGTCGGCGTCGCCAAGAACTCCAAGGGCAATCTCTTCGTCTTCACGCGCAGCGGCAACGTGGGCCCGGCGCGCGGTTCCACCGCGTCGCAGCTGTTCGAGTTCGACCAGAATCTCAAGTTCGTCAAGCAGTGGGGGCAGGACAACTACGCCGCGTCGTTCGCGCACAACGTGCGCGTGGACAAGTACGACAACGTGTGGATGACCGACGAAGGGTCAAACATGATCGTCAAGTTCAACCCGCAGGGCGCGGTGCAGATGGTTCTCGGCCGCAAGCCGGAAGCGATCGATTTCCTCGAGCGCTACCTCGAGCGCGGCGAGCGCGAGCCTGAGAATCAGCGCTACCCGGTCGGCGGCGTCGGCACGTTCGGGCGGCCGACGGACGTGGCGTTCGACAGCAACGACAACATCTTCGTCTCCGACGGCTACAAGAACTCGCGCGTCGTGAAAGTGAACAAGGACGGGAGCTGGAACAAGGCCGTCGGCACGCGCGGCGGCGGCATGAACCAGTTCAACACGGTCCACGGGATCACGACCGACGCGAAGAACAACGTCTACGTCGCGGACCGCGGCAACCGCCGCATCCAGGTGTACGACGATAACCTGAACTTCGTGAAGTCGATCGCCAACGTCGGCGCGCCGTGGAGCGTCTGCACGTCGCCGATGCCGAACCAGTACCTGTTCAGCGGCGACGGCAACGGGAAGATCTACAAGCTCGATATGAGCGGGAACCTCGTCGGCTGGGCGCAGACGAGCCAGGGCCATGGGCAGACGGGCTGCCTCATCCACGAGATCCACTGCGAGTCGGATACCGTGATCTACAAGGGTGACTGCTCGACGTGGACCGTCGAGAAGATCACGATCAAGGGCGGCGGCCGCACGGCGACTCAGTAAAGTTCCAAGCTCCAAGCTCCAAGCTCCAAATCGTTTTTTGGGGGCTTGGAGCTTATTGGAGCTTGGAACCTATTGGAGCTTGGATCTTGGATCTTGGACCTTGGAGCTTTGCCGTAGCTCGCGCCCGCCGAATCTCCAAATCAAAAACGCGGCGACCACGCCGAAAGCTACGAGCAACTGGCGCTCGGTTCCCGGGTCGAACGGGTCGCCGGCCACCTTCAGCTCGAGGCGTGTCCGCGTCCAGCCACCCCTGTTGTACAGCTCGTCGTACATCCGCGTCTGGAGATCGTGTTCGTTGACCGCCTGCAGGTCGTCCCCTTCACCCGGTCCATACGGCGGAGGCAGCGTCGGCAGGCGGTCGCCGGGATCAACCGCCCAGTTGACGAACTTCATCGCCAGACTGCGGCTATCAGCCGGCGGCCATGCGGCAACGATTAGTAGCGCGACGATTAGAAGCGTCCACCATTGAGCGTTGCCCGGCTGCCACACACGCGGCAGCATATCAGCAGGCAACGGGCAACAGGCAGCGGGCAACGGAGAACGGCAGCAGGCAGCGGCAGGCACGAAGCGGGCGGCAGCCGCTCAAAAAGTCGGGCGAAATGCGCAGCTGACACTCCCAGCTGCCGGGTGCAGTTGCCGGCCGCCAACTGCCTCGAGGCGGCGTGCCGTTTGCTTTTGCTACTGCCGGCATGACACCACCGCTTGCGCCGGCCTCCGACCTGCGCGCGTCCGACGACGTGGCGCTCCGTCTCGAGTCGATGAACGCGCTGGCAGCGCTGCTGCTCGACTGGCGCGTGGACTGCGAGCGTCACCTCCGGGCGCTGACGTCGATTCAACGCTGGCTCGAGCGCGTCCGATGCGGCGCCGCCGGCGATGGCGAGCGCGAACTGCTGCTCCAGGAGATCGGCCGGCTGCTGCACGATGCGCCGCCCGCGCACGACGACTGGACCCGGCGGGCGGAAACACACCTCAACAACATTTCACGGTGAGCAGGATGGCACGGGGCGGCCGCGGCGAACGCTGATCGCCACGCGCCGAGTGGAAGAGGACCGGCCTCCGAGGCCGGCGAGCGGCTACCGCCGCGCGAACTGCTCGGTTTCGGCGTCAGGCTCGCTCGTGAGGCGGCGCAGCTTGTTCACGTCACCCAGGATCTCCACCACCCCGCAGTTGCGGCACATCGTCGCCTTGGTCATCACGTCGCCGGTCTCGAGCGTCAGGAACTTGGAATCCTGGGGACGGAAAGACGTGCGCATGCCCGAGTACAGCGCGCCGACGATGACCATATCGCCCTTACATCGATAGCACGTCGCCATAGGCTTCACCCGAAAATGGAGATCACGCTCACCAAACCGAAACCCGCATCGAGCTGACGCTGCACGCCGTTACGCATCGGCGCACGGTGAGCGTGCGCCGATGTAAACATGCTTCACAAACCGCGCCGATCTCATGCGCACTGTCCGCATACCGCGGCGCGGTGTCCGCGCACGGTCCGGAGACGCCAGCGACGCTTTCGGACCCGCGGCCGCGAAAGTTGTGATTGGCCACCTCTGCCATGGACGCGCGCGAGGGGACGGCAACGGACTGCACCGGCAACGATTCACCGGCGTAGCTCTTGCCACCGGCCACGGGCGCGGAGACTCAAAATGAGTGCAAATTCAGCCCAGAAGCAGGACGGACCCGTTCGTGACGAATGGGGCATCTTCGACCCGCGGCGCGCGGGCGTGCCGGCGGTGATGGACGCGTTGCGCGGCGAGGCGACCGGCGATCCGGGAAAGACGACGCAGGCACCGGCGGCCACGAGCGCGGCGGCGCCGCGTCAAGAGGCGGCCGACGCCGCGAACGTGGCACAGGCCATGGCCCGGGCGCAGTCGGGCGCGGGCGCGCTCTACACGCTGGAGGCGGCGGTGCAGTGTCCGCAGTGCGAGCAGGAAATCCGCACGCTGCGCGTGCTGCGCGTGCTGCGCACGCAGGCGTCCTTCACGTCCACGCTTCCCCGCAAGGGATACGTGGTCGTCTGCCCGGAGTGCGAGCGGATGCTGTCGGCCGAACTGTCCGGCCTCGTGTAACCGGCAGCGTCACGCAGTGCCATGAGTCAGCCCGCAGATCTCACCGAACTGTCCCGGTGCCTGGCGACTGAAATCGCCGCGCTGACGAACCGGCTCGTCAGCGCGCGGGCGCAGGAAGTCATCCGCGGTCTCGACGCGGCGCGCCGGGCCGTCGAGGCGGCGGCGATGCCGATCGACGAGCAGCTGAACGTGCCCGGCATCGCGGACGAGGAACTGCAGCGCATCCGGGAGCGGCTGTCGTCGAACGCGGCGATCGCCGCGATCCGGAAACAGCTGCACGACCGCAGCGCGGTGGCCGGCCGCATGAAGGACGCGCTCGATCGGGCCAACGCCGATCTCGCGGCCGTACGCGCCGACCTCGACGCCGAACGCGAACGCCCGCAGGCGGCGCCGGCCGACGTGGCGCGCATGGCGGCGGAGTTCGAGTCGACCATCGAGGAGATGCGCCGGGAACACGCCGCGGCGATCGGCGAGCAGGCGATCGCCTGCACGTCGCTGCCGCTCGACGCGCTGCTGACGGTCTTCAACACGGTAAAGCGCGCCACCACGGCGTCCGGGATTCTCGGCTCGGTCGTGGACGGGCTCGCGCGCGAGTTCTCGCGCGTCGCGCTCTTCACCGTCCAGGAGAACCGGCTCGAGGGCGCCCGGCAAAGCGGGTTTACCTTCGAGAGCGATATCTCGAAGCTGCGCGTGCCGCTGACGCCGGAGTCGCTGCTGTCGCGCGCGATCGGGTCGGGGCGGCTGGAGACCTGCTTTCCCTCGATGCACGGCGAGGCCGCCGTCGGCCTTCCCTTCGGAGGCACGCCATCGTGCGCCATGGCCATCCCGTTCACCGTCGACGGCGCGACGGTGGCGATGATCTACGCGGACGACTCGGACATGCCGGAGTTCGCGACGGCGGCGCCGCAGACGCGCGCCAAGTTCGCGGAACTCGTGCAGCAGCATGCGGCGCTGGCGCTGCTCGGGCTGCGGGCGGCGGAGACGAAAACGGCCGACCTGCGCCGGTTCGCCGGGCTGCTCGTCGATGAGATCGAGTACGCGCATGCCACCGACGTCAAGGCCGGCCGCAACGCGCTCGAACGGCAGCAGACGATGCGGCACCAGGTCGAGCACGCGCGGCGGCTGCACGCCGAGCGCACCAGCCAGGACGCCGCCGCGGCCGCCGTCTTCGAGGAGCAGCTGGCGGGGCTCATCGAGGCGCGGCGCCACAGCGTCTTCGGCACCGACCTCGGTCACGTGCTCGGGGTCGCCGCGAAGGGCCAGCGCGCGTCGATCCTGACCATGCGCCGCTGACACTGGTTTTTCCTTGCGACCGGGGCGCCCGCGACCCGCTGGTCGCCGCGGGAAGCGAAGTCGCCGGGCCGGGCCACCAATAGTCCGTCTCGCGCGCGACTATTGAAAAACTCCGTGCAACTCCTGCGTTCCTCTTCGCAGATTGGCATTGGTACATGCGTTGCGCATTGGAGACGCACCGTGGCCCCCAGCAATGCGATCGTCCTGGAATTCCGCCGCATCACCGACGATGCGACGCCGGCGCTGCTCGAGAACCTGATCCGGTTCGAGGCCGTGCATCGCATGCGGAACTGGCGCGAGCTGCAGCGGAGGCTCAAGTCCGACCGCCGCTGCTACGGCCTCTTCGAGCCGGAGGTGCCGGACGCGCCGGTCATCTTCACCGAAATCGCGTTGACGACCGAGGTGAGCGAACGGGTGCAGCCGCTGATCGATCCGGACTCGCCCGTCCTCAACCCGCGCGCGTGCGATGCCGCGATGTTCTATTCGATCTCCAACTGCCACGACGGCTTCCGCGGGATGGGGCTGGGAGGCACGCTCATCCAGAAGGCGGTGCGGTCGATGCGCGCGGAGCTGCCGCAGCTGCGGACGTTCGCCACGCTGTCGCCGATTCCGGGCTTTCGCGAGTGGCTGGAAGGGGTCGCGCAGCGGGACCAGGCGATTGGCGGCCTCGTCTCGCTGCTCGAGGACAACAAGTGGGTGAACCAGCCGTCGCTGGCGCGGCTCCTGAAACGGCAGCTCATTCCGCTCTGCTCCTACTACCTGCTGTACGCGCGCCGCGGGACGCAGCCGTCGGATGCCGTGGCCCGTTTCCACCTCGGCAACGGAGCGCGGCTCGAACGCGTCAACTGGCTCGGTGACGTCTCGGAGGCTGGCCTCACCCGGTCGGCAGGCCTCGCGGCGAACTATCGCTACTCGCTCAAGCAGCTGCAGCGGAACCAGGAGTCGTACATCTCGCGCGGGACCATCGCGGCCTCGCGACGCATCGAGCGCTGGGCGACGCTCGCGTCGTGTGAAGGACGCGAACCGGTGCTCGACTACCGGCAGTTCGGCGTCAATTAAGCTGCGCCACACAATAGACCTAGAGGCGGACCTTCAGGTCCGCCTGGCGCATCAGTTGCTCGATGAGACCTGTACCGACCCGGCCTCGGCCTTGATCCTGCGGCCGTCCGATTCCGTCAGCCATCGCTCCCGAACCAGCCGATCGACCGACTGCGCCACCTTCGCACGGTAGTTCTGCGGGGTGCCGTACAGGCTGTTGAGCCGCGCCCAGTCGAACGGGACCGTGTGCGCGAGCTCGGGACAGAACGTCTCCCCTTTCGAGGTCGTGAAGTAGCTGGCGGTCGGCACGTCGAGGTACGGCGAGCGAACGCCGCCGATGGCGTTGCCGAACTGGTCGACGGCGATGCGCGCCTGCGGCGTCCCCGGGTTCTCGATCTTGATCCGCTCCGCCTTCGGCGGCGGCACCCCGTCGCGAACCCAGCGGGTGAGGTTCGCCAGGGCGGCATCGAGCGCGTAGGTGTTGATCGGCGTCTTCGCCAGCGTCTGCTCCGGCTCGCACTGGTTGGCAAACGGCCACGAGGCGAGGAACGGATAGGGGCTGCCGATCTTTCTCAGGTCCGCGACGGCCGGAATGTAGGGATAGAACGCCGCGTCCGCGTGCGCGCCGCCCGCGATCTCGTACAGGCGGTAGCGATCGCCGGGCGCGTCGCTGTCCTCCCGGCGCTGCGTGTACGTCGCCAGGATGTCGGTCTGGCCGATGATGCGCATCAGCGGAACGTCGAGGTTCCGGAGGATCTGGCGGGGATCGCCGGCCGCCGGCGCCGCGCCGCAGCGGCGGAGCCGCGTGAGCGCGGGATGGCGGTTGAGGATGTAGCCGTCGTAAATCGGCGCGCCACCCGTCAGCCTCACGCGTGAATGCACCGCGGCGATGTAGGTGGGCAGCGCCCCGTCGTAGGCGATCATGTACAGCCGCTGCACGCGGAATCCGCCCAGCGGGCCGGTTGCGCGTCCCGCCTTGAGCAGCGCCCCCGCCTGCGCGAGGATATCGAACTGCAGCCCTTCCTCGCCGGGCGCGATCTGCGGCGGACCGCCAACCCTCCCGGCGGTGCACGTCTCATCCGGCGTCGGGTTGGCGAGCGCCAGCGGCGCATAGCGCATCGGGTCGAACGCCTTCAGCCCCTCGAGGTTGGCCTGCGCCAGCGTGATCATCGCGAACGCATCGCCGTTCCCCATGAAGTGGTCGTGGGAGACGCCCCACGCGAACGGAAAGTCATAGCGCCGCGCCGAGTTGACGATTTCGACGATCACGGTGCCGCTGAACCGCCCCGCGTCCGCGGGCCGGCGCAGCATCAGTCGCGTGGTGTACGGCGCGTTCGGCGTCTTCACCACCGGCTGGCCGTCCGCCGACCAGTCATAGACGTTCGCGCGCCCCGCCAGGAAGAACTCCTCCTCGACGTAGCCCGCCTTCGGCAGATCGACAACCGTCTGGAGCCTGCTCGACATCATCAACGGGACCGCTGTCGCCGTGACGGCAATCGGCCCGGTGACCTCGGGGATCGGCGCGACCGCCGGCGCCGTCTGCGCACGCACCGGCGCGACGCCGCACGTGACAGCGAGGAGCAGAACCATCAGGGCCGGCCGTCGAGCAAGGCGTTGCATGTGACCTCTCCTTCGCACCGGAACGCGCGTGAGTGTAACTCACAGCGGTCCGGCTTATGATCGCGAACCGGATCGAAACCAGGAGGCGTGCCGTGAGCCATCACATGAGTCGTCGAGACGCGTTGGGCCGTGTGGCCGCCGCCGGCCTCGGCATCGCGTCGGTGTTCAAGGGAGAGGCCGCTTCGGCTGCTGCGGCACAGCGTGCCGCCGGCGCCTCCGCCGCTCGACGCACGAGCGTGAACACGGTGCTGGGTCCGATCGAGAGCTCGAAGCTCGGGTTGACGCTGTCGCACGAGCACATCAACGCCAGCTCCGCCGGCATCTCGCAGGCGTGGCCGGAACTGCTCGGCGGCCGCGCGAAGTTCGTCGCCGCCGCCGTGGATCAATTGAAGCGCGCGAAGGACGAAGGCGTCAGCTCCATCATCGATTGCACGACGATCGATCTCGGGCGCGACATCCGCCTGATGGAGGAAATCTCCCGCAAATCGGGCATGCAGGTCATCGCGGCGACAGGGCACTGGCTCGATCCGTCCAACACGATGCGCGCGCGCACCATCGAGGAGCTGACGGATTTCTTCGTGCGCGAGATCACGGTCGGTATCGAGGGGACCGGCATCAAGGCGGGCGTCATCAAGGTCGCCAACGGCGCGATGATCGACGCCTTCGGCGAGAAACTGCTGCGCGCCGCGTCGCGCGCGAGCAAGGCGACGGGCCTGCCGATGACGACGCACTCGCCGGGGGCGCAGCGGGTCGGCGAAAAGCAGGCGGTCATCTTCGAGGAAGAAGGCGTCAGCCCGTCGAAGGTCTGCATCGGCCACACCGACAACAGCCCCGCCGATTACCAGTCGGGGCTCGCGCGCCGCGGCTACTACCTCGGCATGGACCAGTTGCCGCGCGGCGGCCCGGCGCCGCCGGGGACGCCGCTGCAGGGGCCCGGCGCGCTGACGTGGGAGCAGCGCTACGCGCAGATCAAGGCGCTCGTCGACGCGGGTTTCGCCAACCGGCTGATGCTCGGCAACGATCACTCGCTCGGCATGACGCTGCAGACGACCGCCTCGGATCCGCTCCGTGTCGCGCAGAACCCCGACGGGATGCTGTTCGTCGTCCGCAAGGCGATTCCAGCGCTCAGGAAGATCGGGATCCCGGACGAGGCAATCCGAACGATGAGCGTCGAGGTCCCGAGGCGCTTCCTCGAGGCTGGCACGTAGCGCGTGGGCGGGACGCGCGTCCTCGTCGCCGGGGGCGGTGCAATCGGCTCGGCGATCGCCTTCGACCTCGCTCGCGACGGGACGCACGAGGTCACCATCGCCGATGTCGACGCGGACAGGCTCCAGCGAGCCAGTGCGCAGTCCGGTGCGAAAACGGTCGTCGCCGACCTCTCACGAGACGACACGCTGCGACGCCTGGCGTCCGGCTACGACCTGGTCGTGGGCGCGCTGCCGAGCGTCCTCGGGTATCGGTCGCTGAGCGCGGTAGTCGATGCGGGGCGTCCGCTGGTCGACGTCAGTTTCATGGCGCAAGACCCGCTCGCGCTCGATGCGCGCGCACGCGACCGCGGCGTCGCGGCGATCGTCGACTGCGGCGTCGCGCCGGGACTCAGTCACATGATCGTCGGCTTTGCGGCCACCCGGATGTCCAGCGTGGAGCGCGTGGCCATCTACGTTGGCGGATTGCCGGCCGCGCGCGGCTCCCTCTTCGACTACAAGGCTCCCTTCTCGCCGTTCGACGTCATCGAGGAGTGCGTGCGCCCGGCGCGCATTGTCGAGGACGGCCGCGTGGCGGTTCGAGATGCGCTCGAGGAGCCTGAATTGCTCCACATCGACGGGTTCGGCGAGGTCGAAGCGTTCCTCACCGACGGACTCCGCACGCTGACGCACACCATTCAGTCCCGATTCATGGTCGAGAAGACGCTGCGCTATCCGGGTCATCGAGCGGCGATGGCGGCGCTGCGCGATGCGGGGATGTTTTCGACGACCGCCGTCGAAGCCGGCGGCCGCATCGTCCGGCCGCTCGATGTCACGGCGGCGCTGTTGTTTCCGCGCTGGCAATACGAAGACGGTGAGCCGGATGTCACCATTCTCCGCGTCGTCGTGGAAGGCAAGGAGGCCGAGTCGAGGGCCGACATCCGCTGCACGGCAAGTCTCGTCGATCGCTACGACCCGGCCACCGCCATGCGCAGCATGTCGCGGACGACAGCCTTCCCCGCGGCAAGTGTCGTGCGCCTGGTCGAACGCGGCCTGTTCCGCCCCGGCGTCCATCCGCCGGAAGCAATCGGACGCCTGGGACTGCTGGACGAGGTGTTGAAGGACCTCGCGGCGCGCGGCGTGCACTGCGACGTGCGCTTTGACTGACGGGGCGCGTGGCCCAGCGACAGCGGCGGGGAGGAGACACGGACGCGGCGGTTCTGAAACTTGGTTGGACGCGCCTATGCGGCGGGCGCGTGTCCCGCGTCCGACCCGGGCATGGCGGCCACCACTTTCTCGAGCGCGTCCACGAGTGAGCCGTCGCGCCATCCCTTCCGTACTTCGTCTCGCAGCTCCTCGAATACTTTGTCGCGCGCGAAGGCGTTCTTGTAGGGGCGATCGGTAATCATCGCGTCGTAGGCATCGACGACCCCGATGATGCACGCCAGCAGCGGAATGGCCTCGCCGGCGAGCCGGTCGGGGTAACCGGTGCCATCCAGCCGCTCGTGATGATGGCGGACGATCGGCACCACGTCCTCGAGTGAGCGCAGCGTGGCGCAGATGCCGGCGCCGATGACCGTGTGCTGCTGCATCAAGGCGTACTCCGGTTCGGTCAGGCGGCCTGCCTTCAGCAGCACCGCGTCCGGGACACCGATCTTGCCGACATCGTGCAGGAATGCGCCGCGGCGCAGGGCGTAGAGTTGGCGTCGGTCGAGGTCAAGCTGCTCGCCAACCGCGACCGCCAGCGACGCCAGCCGCTCGCAGTGACCCAGCGTGTACGGATCCCGCGCCTCGATCGTCAACGCGAGGAAGACGATGAGCGATTCCGCGGAGTCGAGGTCGTCGAGATGCTGTTTCGCTCGCATGAGCGACTGCACCCGTGCCCGTAGCTCGGCGATCGCTGGCGGCTTGGTCAGAAATCCGTCCGCGCCCGCTTCGATCCCCCGGACACGATCCCCGGTCGAGGTCAGCCCGGTCACGAGCATGACGCGAACGAGCCGCGTCTTCGGATTGTTCTTCAACCGCCGGCACGCTTCGAAGCCGTCCATGCCGCGCATCTTGACGTCCATGATCACGACGTCGGGGCACCTGAGCGCCGCCGACTTCAGCGCCGCCTCGCCGCTCGTGACGACCGAGACGTCGTAGCCGAGCGCGGTCATGAGGCGCCCGAACATCTCGGCGGTCGTCAGGTCGTCGTCCACGACCAGGACGTATCCGTTGCTCTCTGCGGGCATCGGCTCACCTCACCGGGAACAGCGGGAGCGGGCGGGCCGGCAGTTGATGCTCGCGCTCGGCGAACGACCAGCGCGCGGCCTCATCAACGGCGCGGATCAACGCCTGACGGTTCAGCGGCTTCACCAGGTAGGCAATCACGCCGTGACGGAGGCTTTCGGACGGCGGAATGTCCGCATCACCGGTCACGAGCAGGATGGCCGTCGCCGGGGCCTGCACGCGGATCTGATCCGCCAGCCACAGCCCGCTCGGGCCGGGCATGTGCACGTCGCAGAGCGCGACCGCCGGAGCCGACTCCGCGATTTCCGTCAGGGCTTCGGCGGCGTTGGCGGCCTCGCGCACCCAATATCCTGCCGGCTCGAGAAGCCTGCGGAGTACGCAGCGCGTGGGCGGGTCATCGTCGATGACGAGGACGTCCGACAGACTCGGGCTTCCGGTCATTTGAGCCCCGCTCGCACCGATGCATTGTTGGCAGCCACAGCCGCCATGATGCCGTTGGTGATCGCCATCAGGACGACGGCCTGCCGCTTCTGGCCCCGGCGCCACAGACGCTCGGACGCGAGGATCGACACCGCGGTGACGCCGCCCTTCACCGCCCACAGCGCAGCCGGACGCGCCGCCATGCCGCTCAGAAGCGGGTTGGCTTCGACGGCACCATGTTTCACCGCGTCAATCGTGCTGGCGGCGTCGTAGGCATTGAGTCCAGCGAAGCTCACGTAGAGAGCGGGAAGCACAAGCCCGCGCGACGGCGCACCCGGACCATCGGCCGCCCAGGCCGGAACCGCGCAGGTAAGAAGGATGAAGACGGACGCGAACCACTGACGAATCATTTCGCCACTCTCCCGAACGACCTCGCGCACTATTGCGCCGGTCGATGTCGAGAAAGCCAGGTCGGTGCCCGCCGGGCCAGAATCAGTAACTGGCGTTGTGCCAGAGCTTTGGACGAAATGTGCGGCTTCTGAATCGGCGCGGCTGTGCCAACATGCGCGCGCCGCGGCGGGCGCTAGCGCTCAGTGCTGGACGTCGAGGCGCTCGAGCCACCGGTAGAGCGAGCGTCGGCTCATGCCGAGCATTTTGGCCGCCGCCGCCTTGTTGCCCCCCGCCTGGCGCAGCACGCGCTCGATTTGCTCACGCTGTGCCGTCGACAGCAGGTTCCCGTTCGCTTCCGGCAGTTCGGGCGTCGCGGGGACGCCGCCGGGAAGCGAGGACGGTTCCGCGGTCGACATGGCGCGGGAGATGTCGCGTTCGCTGAGCATCCGCCCCTCGCCCATGATGCACGCCCGTTCGATCACATTCCGGAGTTCACGGATGTTTCCAGGCCACGGCGCCCGCTGCAGCAGCCGCTCCGCCGCCGGCGTCACACCGGTGATCGTCCGACCGGTGCGCGCCCCGAATTCGGAGACGAAGCTGGCAGTCAGGTAAGAGATGTCTTCGCGCCGTTCGCGAAGCGGTGGAATAGGAACCTCGATGATGCTCAACCTGTAGAAGAGGTCCGACCGGAAGCGGCGGGCGTCGATTTCGGCTCTCAGATTGCGGTTTGTGGCGGCGACAACGTGCACGTCGACCTTGCGCGTCTCCAGCGAACCGACCCGCTGCACTTCGCCGTATTCGACCGCGCGCAGGAGCTTCGCCTGCAACGCCAGCGGCAATTCGCCGGCCTCGTCGAGGAAGAGCGTGCCACCGCTGGCGTGCTCGAACAGGCCCACCTTGGTGTCGGTCGCGCCGGTAAACGCGCCGCGGACGTGGCCGAACAGCTCGCTTTCGAAAAGCGTTTCGACGACCGCCGAGCAGTTCACGGTGATGAATCGCTTCGATCGGCGTGGCCCGAGCGCATGAATGGCGCGCGCGACAAGCTCCTTCCCGGTGCCGGTTTCACCCGACACCGTCACGGTCCGGGCGTGCGGCGCCAGCCGGCGCAGCGAGTCGAACAGCTCCTGCATCACCGGGCTGCGGCCGATCATGCCGTGGAACTCGAACTGCTTTGCCGCGTCCACGTCCACCCGCAGGAAGCGTTCGCGGCGGTCGATGCTGTCGCGGACCCCGCCGAGCAGGGCGGTCAGGCGTTCGAAGTCGAGCGGTTTGGACAGGTAGTCGAGGGCGCCAGCCTTTACCGCTTCGATCGCGGTCTCAACGGTCGCGTTGCCAGTCATGAGAATGACCTGGCAGTCGGGGTCGGCGGCGCGGATGGCGCGCAGCACGTCGATGCCGCCGATTTCGGGCATCTGGAGATCGACGAGCGCGGCATCGGGCTTGGCGGCCTCCAGCACCGCCAGCGCCTCGCGCCCGCCGCGGCGGGTCACGACGTCGAACCCGAGCTCGGTCGCGAACCGTTCGATGATCACCAGGACGGTCGGATCGTCGTCCACGACGAGGAGACGCGAGCGGTCTTCCGCACGTCCGTTCGGCTGCACCCTTTGGCTTATCGGATCCTGACGTCCGTTGGCACAGTCGGCTCAGGTCCGTGCGCGGCGCTGGCACACCCTCCTGGGACAGTGGCCCAGATTGCGCCATTTTCATTAGATTCCGGCGTGGCCGTCCGCTTGCCCTCCACCCCGGCCGTGAATAGAAGTCCTCTCGTCATCGTGCAATCAGGCGTCGGCCGCGCCGGGTTCCCCGGCCTCCTGGTGGAGGCGGGGCTCATCAGCCGACACGATCTTTCGCTGGCCGAGCAACACGCCAGCCGGGAGCAACTGCCGCTGGCGGACGCGGTCGTGACGCTCGGCTTCGTCCCCGAGGAAGACAGCTACACCCTGCTCGCGCGGGCGGCAGGTCTGGCGCTGGTCGATCTCGAGACCGCGGCGTTCAGCGCACTGGCCGTGCGCCTGGTGCCCGAGCGCATCGCGCGCCGGCATCTGGCCGTGCCGCTGCAGGTGGACAACCGGACGCTCACCTACGCGACGTCGCAGCCATTCGACGTGGAGGCCGAGCGCGACATCGCGTTCGCGTCCGGGCGCCGGCCGGTGACGTTCGTGGCGAGCCGCTCCGCGGTCCGCGCGGCGCTCGATCACTCGTATCCGAAGCTGCGCGAGCTGGACGTGCTCGCCGAACGGCTGCAGGTCGAGCGCGGCGCGGCGCACCGGTCCGAGGTCGACGATGGCGAGCAATCCGAATCCGTCGTCGTCAACTTGTGCAATCACCTGATTGCACGCGCCGTCGAGGTCGGCGCAAGCGACGTACACATCGAGTGCGGACGCGAGGGAACCCTCGTCCGCTATCGAATTTGCGGAGTGCTCGAACCGGTGCTCACACTGCCGGCGAGCGTGTCGCAGCCGATTCGCAACCGCTTCAAAATCATGGGCCGCGCCGACATCGCGGTCCGTCACAAGCCGCAGGACGGCGCCTTCCGCACGACGGTCGGCGGCCGCCCGATCGACATCAGGCTGTCCACGCAGCCGACGGTTGACGGAGAGAAGCTCGTCATGCGGGTCATCGACAGCCACAGTCCGCTGCAGACGCTGGACCGCCTCGGCTACGACCACCATACCCTGGCCCGGTTCGAACACGCGCTGTCGCGTCCCGACGGGCTGATCCTCGTGACCGGCCCGACCGGTTCGGGCAAGACGACGGCGCTCTACGCCGCACTCGGGCACTTGCGCACCGGCCGGACCAACATCGTCACCGTCGAGGATCCGGTCGAGCGGACGGTGCCCGGCGTCACCCAGATCCCCGTGAACACGCGTGCGGGCAACAGCTTTACCGCCGTCGTCAAGTCGATGCTGCGGCAGGACCCGAACGTCATCATGGTCGGGGAGGTCCGCGACCCCGAGGTCGCGCAGATCGTCGGACAGGCGGCCTACACGGGCCATCTCGTGCTCAGCTCGCTGCACACGGTGGACGCGGCGACCGCCATCACGCGCCTGACGAACCTGGGCCTCGAACCCTACAAGGTCGCCGAGTCGCTCTGCGCCGTGCTCGCGCAGCGGCTGCTTCGATCGCTGTGTCCGCGGTGCAAGGTGCAGCACGAGGAGCTCGAGGCGCGGCGCCGCGGTGTCGAGCACCACCTGCCGTCGGTGCCGGCCTCCGCCGGCCCCGGCTGCGACCACTGCTCGCATACCGGCTACGCGGGGCGCGTTCCGATCGTGGAGCTGCTCACGCCGTCCGACGAGCTGCGCGATGCGATCATGCGCGGCGCCACCGCGCACGAGATACGCGCGGCGATGCGCGCCGCCGGCACACCGACGATGCGGGATCACGCGATGCGGCTCGTCGCGGAGGGGATGACGTCGATCGAGGAAGTGAACCGGGTGCTGGCCGAGGACGCCGAGGCCGTCCAGGCGAAGGGACGCACGCGAACGCGCGTTCTGGTCACCGACGACGAGCCGATTACGCGGATGCTGGTCAAGCTGCTGCTCGAGCGGGAGAACTTCGAGGTACTCGAAGCCGCCAATGGCAGACAGGCGGTCGAAATCGCGACGCGCGAACGCCCCGACCTCCTGATTGCGGATCTCAACATGCCCGAGATGGACGGGTACGAGGCGATCGCGCGGCTGCGCCGCGACATGACCCTCGCGACGCTGCCGATCATGGTGCTCACCTCGGAAGAAGGACCGGGCGTCGAACGCCGCGTCCTCGAGCTCGGCGCGGACGACTACATCCTCAAGCCGTTCGATCCGGCGGTGCTGCTCTCGCGCGTGCACGCGGTCTTCCGGCGGCTCAAGGTGATGGCGGCATAGAAACACCATGAAACACTTCATGCGACTCTTGTGCGTGGCGCTGCTGGCGGCGAGCCCGGCGCGCGCGTGGGCGCAGGCGGCGGAACTCCCGCCGGATCTCGGCCGCGCGACGCTCGAAGACCTCCTGAACATCCGCATCACCACCGCGACGCGATCGGCCGAGGGGGCTGCGGCGGCGCCGGCGCGCGTGCAAGTCGTGACGAGCGCCCAGATTCAACGGCGCGGCTATGTGTCGCTCGCCGACCTGCTGAAGGACCTGCCGGACTTCAAGGTCGACATCGGCGGCGACCCCAACTACGCCACCGAGCTCACGGTGGACGGCACGCGCGGCGCGACGAATATCGTGCTGCTGCTCGACGGCATCCGGATCTCGTCGCCCACCAACGAGCCGATGGCCATTCTCGCGAACTACCCGGTCCACAGCGCCCGGCAGGTTGAAATCGTCTACGGTCCGGCGTCGGCGCTCTACGGCGCGGACGCGTTTTCAGCGGTCATCAACATCATCAGCAAGGACGTGGGCGACGCGCCGGGCCTCGCCTTGACGACGTCGATTGGCCAGTTTGGCCGTTACAACGAGGCGGGTTCCTACGGGGTCCGGCTCGGTTCACGCGCCGCGCTGATGCTCTCCGGACAGGCGTACGCCGATCGCCAGCCGGATCTCAGTCAGTACTACCCGTCGGATTTCCGCGGTCTCACGGCACAGCGCAGCGGAACGTTCCCCACGATCTTCGGGCCCATGACGCCGCTCCGCCCGATCTCGCCACGGTTCGAGAATCCGGTGTCGGCCCGCTCGTTTCACGCGGCCCTGCACGACGGTCCATTCCAGGCGATGGTCTTCCAGAACTATTCGCGCCTGTCCACCACGCCGCCCAAGACACCCGACAACGGCATCTACAACGCCGATGTCTTCAACGCCAACGCGCTTGTCGTCGCCGCGGCGAGCTACACCAGGCCGATTCGCCGGGTGACGACCGTCTCGACCTTCACGTTCAGCCGCCACGAGATGGACCCCGAATCGGGCTTCCGCAACAACAACACGCGCATGGAACGGAACTACAAATACGCGTACGGGTCGATGGCGAAGGCCGAGGAGCAGGTGTCGTGGACTCTCGCGCGGTCGGTCACCATGACGACCGGCGGCACGTTCGAGCGCTTCTACTCGATTCCGCAGACGGCGGGCCTGAACGAACCGCTCGTGTCGGTCCACGCGCCCGGTACCATCCTCGGCACCAACATCACCGACGACATCGTCCGGCTTCGATACGCCAACAGCGGGGCATTCGGGCAGGTGCAGTACGCCCGGAGCCCCGCCGTCGCGCTGACCGTCGGCGCGCGCGCCGACTACAACACCCGGTATGGCGCGACGTTCAATCCCCGCATCGGCGTCGTGACGAAAACCGCCCACGGCACGATGGTCAAGCTCCTGTACGGGAGCGCGTTCCTGGCGCCGTCGCCGTTCCAGGCCTATCACCACTACGGGTCGTTCTACTCGACCGACGGCGGCAGGACCTACGCGTCGAGGTTCTGGCACGTGCCGAATCCGGATCTCGAGCCGCAGCGGAAAAAGACCGTCGAGCTCAACCTGCTCCAGCCGCTTGGCAGCCCGGTGCAACTGTCCGCCAGTGCGTTCTATTCGCGGTTCACCAATCTCGTGCAGGATGACGATGACGATCCCAACGACGGCGGCTTCTATCACGGTTGGCCCGTCGCCGACCTCGATTCCTCGGTGAATGAAGGGCGTTCCACGACCTACGGGGTGACGGTGGCGCTCGACTTCTTGCATTCGTTCGATGCGGAGCGCCGCGTCGAGGCCCGCGCCGCGCTGACGCTCGTCGACGGTCGCGAGGAACACAAACACACAAGCATGGACAGAACTCTCCCGCTCGGGGCTATGGTCCCCGTCCAGCTCCGGGTCGGGGCCGACGTGGACTGGCGGCGCTGGAGCCTTGCGCCGCGCCTGTCGATCGTCGGCGCGCAGCGGCTGCTGGCGATGACGACGCCCGATTCGCTCGAACGCCGGACACTCGACGGATACGCGACGGTCGACGCGACGCTGCGGCGGCGCCAGGTCTTCAGGAACGTCGACCTGTTCGCAATCGTCGAGAACGCGCTCGACCGCCGGTATCGCGCGATCAACCCGAGCGCGTACATCAGCCTCGATGAGCTGATTGGCGTGCCACAGAACCCGCGGCGCCTGATGGTAGGTGTCGATGTGCACGTCAGGTAGACGGTAGTGGCCCTTGCCGCCCGCTCACCGTCCCTCGCCGCCGTCTTGGCGATCGTCGCGGCCCTCCTCGTGGCGCCGGCGAGCCGCGCCGCCGGGTCCGCCGCGCAGGCAGGCGCGGCGGCAAGCGAACTGAAAGCCGCGTTCCTGTTCAACTTCGCGAAGTTCACCGAGTGGCCGGCGGACGCCATCCGCCCCGCGCAGCGGCTGATGATCTGCGTCACACGCGACACGCCGGTGGCGGCGGCGGCCGAGCGGTTCGTCAAGGGAAAGACGATCGACGGACACGAGGTGGCGATCGTGATCGTCGGTGTGGAGCGGCCGGTTGACTGGTGTCACGTGCTGTATCTGGACGGCCTCGACGGAAAAGAGACGACGCGATTGCTCGAGTCCATGAAGAGCGTGCCCGTCCTGACCGTCGGCGACGGCGAAGCGTTCGCCAGGCAGGGCGGCGTCGCGGGGCTGGTGGTGGAGATCGACCGGATGCGCTTCGTCATCAACGTCACGGCGGCCAGACGCGCGCGCCTGACGCTCAGCTCGAGGCTGCTCGGTCTGGCCTCAATCGTCAAGGATGAACCCGATGTCGAGCATTAAGCGCTGGATCCGCAACCTGTCGCTGGCGCGGAAACTGACGGCCATCGGCGTCACCGCGTCGGCGGCGTCGCTGCTTATCGCGGGGACCGGGCTGCTGGCCTTCGATCTGATCGCGGAGAGCCGCGACCAGATCCGCGAGATGGAGGTTGTCGCCAGGGTGCAGGGGACCAACAGCACGGCGGCACTCACCTTCGGCGACGCGAAGGCCGCCACCGAGACGCTGGCGGCATTGCGCTCGAACCCGCACGTCGTGACGGCGGCCATCCGCCGCCCCGACGGCACGGCGCTGGCGAGGTTCGAGCGCGATTCGCAGCAGCCGCATCCCCTCCCGCTCCCGGACATCGAATCTCCCGCAACGGCCGGGTGGCACCGCCTCGACCTGCGCGCTGGATCGTTGACCGTGGTCCAACCGATCGTGCTCGGCGACGAACCCATCGGCACCGTCTACGTGCAAACGGACCTGAACGAACTGCGGGCGAGGACGAAGGCCTATCTCGAGGCACTGGTGGTGGTGCTGTGTGCGGGCTTCGGACTGTCGTTGGCGCTCTCCACCTGGCTGCAACGCGTCGTCTCGACGCCGCTGTTGCGTCTGACGAACGCGACGCGTGTCGTGACGCGCGACCACAGGTTCGACGTCCGCGTCGAAGAGTCCGGCCGCGACGAGGTCGGCGAGCTCGTCGACGCCTTCAACGACATGCTCGGCGAAATCCAGGATCGTGATCGGCGCCTGCTGGGCCACCAGGAGGAGCTCGAGCGCACCGTCGAGGAGCGCACCACGGAGCTGCGTGAGACCAATGCGCACCTGATTACTGCGCGCGACAAGGCGATGGAGGCAAGCCGCGCGAAGAGCGAGTTCCTCGCCAACATGAGCCACGAAATCCGCACGCCGATGAACGGCATCATCGGCATGAGCGAGCTCGCGCTCGACACTGACCTCACGGCCCAGCAGCGCGACTACCTGGAGACCGTGAAATCGTCCGCCGATTCGCTGCTCGCGATTCTCAACGACATCCTCGACTTCTCGAAGATCGAGTCGCGCCGGCTGGAGCTCGAAGCGATTGCCTTCTCGCTTCCCGAGCTCGTGGGCCGGCTGCTGAAGCCGCTGGCGGTCAAGGCGGACCAGAAGGGACTCGAGCTGCTCTGTGACATCGATCCGTCCGTCCCCGCGGGCATTGTCGGCGACCCGGGGCGACTGCAGCAGGTGCTGACCAACCTGGTGGCCAATGCGATCAAGTTCACGGCCCGCGGCCACGTGCTCATCGAGGTGCGCGAAGATGCCCGCGTCGAAGGGTGCACGAGGCTCCACTTCCAGGTGACCGATACCGGGATCGGCATCCCGGCGGACAAGCACAAGACCATCTTCGAGGCGTTCAGCCAGGCGGACGGGTCGACCACGCGGCGGTTCGGCGGCACCGGCCTCGGACTGACGATTTCATCCACGCTCGTGCAGCTGATGGGCGGGCGCATGTGGGTGCAGAGCGAGCCGGGCCGCGGCAGCACGTTCCACTTCACGGCCTCGTTCGACACCACGGACCTCTCGAAGTCGGAGCCCGGTCCCGAGCCGCTGCTCGCGGAACTGCCGGTACTGATCGTGGACGACAACCCCGTCAACCGGCGCATCCTGCACGCGCAGCTGACCCGCTGGCACATGCGACCGTCGGTGGTGGAGAACGGGCGCGCGGCGCTCGAATCGCTCTCGGCGGCTGCGCTCGCAGGCTCGCCGTTCGTGCTCGTCCTGCTCGACGTCCACATGCCGGGATTCGACGGTTTCCAGGTCGCGGAGCAAATCGCCGCGCGGCCCGAACTGGCCGGCGCGACCATCATGATGCTCAGCTCATCGTGCGATCAGACCGAGACCGGCCGCTGCCGCGAGCTTGGCATCGCGGCGTACCTGGCGAAACCCATCCAGGCGGCGGACCTGCACGAAGCTGTCTGCCGCGTCCTCGCCAACGCGGCCACGGTGGGCTCCACGGGCGCGATGCGGCGACCGTCGGCCGGCCGGGCTGTCCGCGCCCTCCGCCTGCTGCTCGCCGAGGACAACGCCGTGAACCAGCAGGTCGCGGTCGGCCTGCTGTCGAAACGCGGCCACACTGTCGCTGTCGCCAACAACGGCGTCGAAGCACTCGCGATGCTCGAGCGTGACACGTTCGACGCCGTGCTGATGGACGTTCAAATGCCCGAGATGGGCGGCCTCGAAGCGACGGCGGCGATTCGAGCGCGAGAACGGACGACCGGCGGCCACATGCGGATCATCGCCATGACCGCGCATGCGATGACGGGCGATCGCGAACGGTGCCTGTCGGCGGGGATGGACGGCTACCTCTCGAAGCCAATCGACCCGGCGCTGCTGTATGCGGGGATCGAGCACGAGACCGCGGCCGTGCCGACACCGACCGCCACCGCCGGCGCAGGCTCCGGTCTGCCGATCGATCACGCCAGGCTGATGGAGCGGCTCGGCGGCGACGAGCACCTGCGCGCACGGGTCATCAAGGTGTTCCTCGAAGACTGCCCTGCGCGGCTGGCGGCCATCAAGACGGCGGTCGACGGGCGCGACGCGGAGCAGATTCGCCGGGCCGCGCATGCGTTGAAAGGAGCGGCGGCGAATCTGTCGGCCGACGGGCTGGTCCGCGCGACGCAGGTGCTCGAACGAATCGGCGGCGAAGCGCGCCTCGACGCCGCGGATGCGGCGTGGCGTCAGTTGTCGGTGGAAGCCGTCCAGGTCATCGACGAGCTGCGCCGCTTGGAGCCGAGCAACGGGCGGGAGGAGCTGTCGTGCGCATCCTAGTCGCGGACGACGATCGTAGCGGCGCGGCCATTCTCGCGGCCTGGCTCGAGCGCCGCGGCCTCGACCCGCGTGTGGTCAATGACGGCGCCGACGCGCTCCGCATCATCCAGAGCGAGGAGCGACTGGGGATGGCCATCCTCGACTGGGAAATGCCTGGTGTCGACGGCCCTGCGTTGTGCCGGGCGATCAGACAGCGGCCGGAGCGTGCGTCGATGTACGTGGTCCTTCTGACGGCGCGAGACGCGAGGGCCGACATCGTGGCCGGCCTCGACGCAGGCGCCGACGACTACCTGACCAAGCCATTCGATCCCGAGGAACTTCGCGCGCGCGTCGATGTCGGTATTCGCGTCGTGTCGCTGCAGGACAAGCTCGCCGAACAGGTCGTCGAGCTGCAGGGGGCGCTGTCAAAGGTCAAGCAGCTGAGCGGCCTGCTGCCGATCTGCTGCTACTGCAAGCGTATCCGCGGCGACCAGAATTACTGGCAGCAGGTCGAGATGTACATCACCGAGCATTCCGGCGCGCGATTCAGCCACGGGATTTGTCCCAGCTGCGCGGACAAGGTGATGGCTGAGCTCACCTAAGCGTCGAGTGTCTCACGCACCTTGCGCTGCAGCGCCTGCGGTGTGAACGGCTTCTGCAGGAACGGTGTGCCCTCCGTCAGGATGCCGTGGCGGACGATCGCCTCATCGGCGTAGCCGGAGATGTAGAGCACGCGGATCCGCGGACGTGACGGCAGCAAGCGGTCCAACAGCGGCGCGCCTTCGGATTCGGGCATGATCACGTCGCTGACCAGCAGCTCAATCGGTCCGTCGAATGCGCCGGCCACCCGCAGCGCTTCCTTGGGATCGCCCGCCTCGATGATCCGGTAGCCAGCACGCTCGAGGCTCACGCGCGCCAACAGCCGAACGGCATCGTCGTCTTCGACGAGCAGTATGGTTTCCGATCCCTGCAGCGACACGGGCGCCGCGGACCGCTTCTCGCGCCGTGACGGGACGTCGCCCGTGAACTGCGGCAGGTAAATCTTGAACGTGGTGCCGCGCCCGGGCTCGCTGTACACCCAGATGTCGCCGCCGCTCTGCTTCACGATACCGTGGACGGTGGACAGTCCGAGACCGGTTCCCTTGCCGGGTTCCTTCGTGGTGAAAAACGGTTCGAAGATGCGCGTCCGCGTCGCCTCGTCCATCCCGCTGCCGGTGTCGGTCACCGCGAGCATGGCGTAACGACCCGGCGATACCGGCAGGTGGCGCTGCCGGTACTGCTCGTCGAGCAGCACGTGGCCCGTTTCGATCGTGAGCTTGCCCCCGCGCGGCATCGCGTCGGCGGCGTTGACCGCCAGGTTGACGAGGATCTGTTCGAGCTGCGACGGGTCCATCTTGATGCGTCCCGCGTCGGGCGGGAGCACCATGGCCATGTCGACATGCTCCGGGATGAGCCGTCGCAGCATGGGTTCGATCCCCGACACCAGCGCGTTGATCTCGAGGACGCGTGGCTGCAGGATCTGCTTGCGGCTGAAGGCGAGCAGTTGCCGCGTGAGCCCCGCGGCCCGTTCGCCGGCTCTGCGGATTTCAACCAGGTCGCGGCGAAGCGGATCGTCCGGGGAGAACCTTCCGATCAGGAGCTCGCTGAAGCCGAGGATGGCGGTGAGCACGTTGTTGAAGTCGTGCGCGACGCCGCCGGCGAGCTGTCCGATCCCTTCCAGCTTCTGCGCCTGCCGGAGTTGATCCTCGAGCAGCCGCTGTTCGGTGATGTCGCGTCCAATGGAGAAGAGAAGACGTTCGCCTCCCACCGCGATCGTCGTGGTCGCAAACTCCATCAGCACGATCGACGCGTCGTGGCGAACAATCTCGATGGGCGGCGTCCGGCTCGCGCCCGCAGCGACCGCGTCGTTGTAGAGTCGGACGGTCTGATCCGCCTTGGCTGCCGGGACGAATTGCCCGATATGCCGCCCCACGAGCTGATCGTGACGCAGGCCGGTGATCTCCATCCAGCGCTGGTTCATCTCCCGGACCACGCCGTCGAGCGTGATGACCGCGATGGCGTCATTGGCATGCTCGAGCAGCGTTCGATACCGCTCCTCCGACGCAGCGAGACGGGCCACTGATCGTGACAGCTCGAGCGACTGGACGATCTGATTGCCCATCGCCCTGGCGAACGCGACCGAATCCGTGGTGCTCACATCGGTGCGCGTCGCGCCGATGATCATCGCTCCCACGCCCTGCCCTTCGGAGAGGAGCGGCACGATCTGCGCGGATGCGACACCCGCCCCGTCGAGGATGGTGCCCCCCACGGCCGCGGGAATCGAGCCGGACGGCACGGCGACGCTGCCTGTTTCGTCCACGATCTGCTCCAGGACTTCGAGGTGCCCGAAGAACGTCTCCAGTCTGGCGCGCTCGGCGACGGAGAAGCCGACGTCCTGGCGCAGCCGCAGCCTCCCGCCAGCATCGCGCGTGAAGAGTGCGCCCTTCGAGATGCCCGCCGCGTCGAGCGTCGCCGCCAGCACGTCGCGCAGCGTCTTGTCCACGTTCTGCTCGCGCGTCAGGGCGTCGGCGACGCCGCTCAGCAACGAGAGCTGGGCGGCCTGGACGCTGCACTGCTGCGCCAGCCCCGTCATCGCGGCCAGCTGCCGTTCGAGCTGGCTGATGACGAGCCGCGCGTGCTTCAACTGCACCCCGGCGCCGGGCTCCTCGGCGCCAACGGGAGCGCCCTGCTCCAGCGCGTCCACGACGGCCGCATAGGCGTCGGCAAAATCGGGGGTGCGCGCGACGAGGGCGTTGGCACCGACGCGGTGCGCGAGGTCCTGATCGGTCGGCGACCCGTAGTGCCCCGAGATCAGGACGACGGGGATGTCGCCCAGCCCGGGATCCCGGCGGAGCTCGAGGCACAACTGGAACCCGTCGCCATCGGGCATGAACACGTCGCTCAGGATCACGTCGGGGTGTTCACGCCGCGCGGCCGCGACCGCCGTCGACATGCCGAGCGCTGTCGTGGTCTCGAAGCCGAATTGCGAAAAACGCAGCCGCGTCAACTTGAGCTGAACTGGGTCGTCGTCCACTACGAGGACCCGTCGTCCTTTGCCGCGTGCGGTGCCCGTTGGCCGCGGCCGCGGCAGATAGATCCGGACCGACTCGACGAGGCGGCTCGGCTCGATCGGTTTGACGAGCAGTGCCGTGAAGCCTTCTTCGCTGGTCTGCAGCTGTTCGAGACGGCTCAGGAAGCCCGAAAGCGCCAGCACAGGCAGCTCGGCGCCGGTGACCGCACGGAGCCGCCGCAGGAGCTCGACGCCGTCCATGTCGGGGAGAATCAGGTCCTGGAGCACGAGATCGGGACGGGCCTCTTCGACCGCCGCCAGCGCCTCACGGCCGTCAGTCGCCTCGACGACGGAGTAGCCCTCGGCCTGGAGCACCACCCGCAGCATCTTTCGCGTAATCGGGTTGTCCTCGACGACGAGAATCGTGCCGACGTCGCTCATGCGCCGCCGCCGCGCACGATGCGGCGCGCCAGGTGGTCGGCCACGACGCGCGGCAGCGCATTGGTGTCGATCGGCTTCGACATGTAGCCGTCGCATCCCGCCGCATAGGCCTTCTCCTCGTCGCCCTTCATCGCGTACGCGGTGAGCGCGATGACGATCGTGCCGCGGCGTTCGGGATCGGCCTTGAGCCGTCGCGTCAGCTCGAGGCCGTCCATGCCCGGCAGCTGCACGTCCATCAGGATGAGCGCCGGTGCAAAGGTGGAAAGGACCCTCAGCGCGTCTTCGGCATCGGTGGCCGTGCGCACCTCGTAGCCTTCCGCCGCGAGGATCACCTTGGCCAGTTTCAGGTTCTGCAGGTTGTCGTCGACGATCAGGATCGGATCAGACGCCATGGACACCCTCGGACGGGGCCGACGTGACCCGCGGAAGGACGACCGAGAAGACACTCCCCTTCCCCGGCGTGCTGCGCACGGCGACCCGGCCGCCGTGCGCCTCGGCGAGCCGTTTGGTCAGGGCAAGGCCAAGACCGGTACCCTGGTACTTCTTCGAGATGCTGCCATCGAGCTGCTGAAACTCGACGAAGAGCTTGCCGAGGTCCTCATCCGAGATGCCGACGCCGGTGTCCTCGACGTCGATGCGGAACATGTCGGGTCCTTCGGGACTGATACGGATATCGATGCGGCCGCCTTCCGGCGTGAATTTAATCGCGTTCGAGAGGTAGTTGTAGAGAATCTGCTTCACCCTCGCGGGGTCGATCACCACGCGGGCGACGTCCGCTTCGACGTGCGTGTGCACCTGCAGGCGTTTGCTGGCGGCGAGACCCCGCAGGATGTCGCGCACCTCGCCACAGACCTTCGCGAGCTCGACCGGCTCGGGACGGAACTCCATCTTGCCGGATTCGACCTTGGAGAGATCGAGCACGTCGTTGATCAACTGCAGGAGGTGGCGTGAGCTCGTGAGGATGTCGCCGAGGTATTCTTCGTGCTCCGCCGAGACAGGTCCGACCTTCCCCTTGTGCATCAATTCCGCGAAGCCGATGATCGCGTTGAGCGGCGTGCGCAGCTCGTGCGACATGTTGGCGAGGAACTCGCTCTTCAGCCGGCTGGCTTCCTGCATCCGCACCTCGAGACGCTTTCGTTCCGTGATGTCGCGGATGGCGCTCGAGACGAGCGTCCCGTCCTCGGTCTCGAGCGGGCTGAGGCTGATTTCGACCGGAAACTCGCTGCCGTCCTTCCGCAATCCGTACAGCTCCAGCCCCGAGCCCATCGCGCGCGGCCGCGGCGCCGCGAAATAGTGATCGCGGTGCGACGGATGCACGCGGCGGAACCGGGCCGGCACCAGCAGCTCCACCCACTGGCCGATCAGCTCCTGGCGGGTGTAGCCGAACAGCTTTTCGGTCTGCGCATTGACGAGCTGAATGCGCCCGTCCTTCCCGACGATGACCATCGCATCGGGCGCCGACTCCAGCAGTTCCTTGAACTTGTCTTCCGCCTTCTTGCGCGCGCTGATGTCGCGGATGGCGCTCGACACCAGCATTTCGTCCTCGGTCTGCAGGGGGCTGAGGCTGATCTCGACGGGGAACTCGGTGCCGTCCTTGCGCCGGCCGAGGAGCTCGAGCCCGGAGCCCATGGCGCGCGTGCGCGGCTCGTAGAAGAACCTCGCGCGGTGGGCCGGATGCTTGGCCCGCACACGCTCGGGAACCAGCATCTCCACGGTCTGTCCCACCAGCTCGTCGCGCGTGTACCCGAACAGCTTCTCCGTCTGCGCGTTGACGATGGCGATGTTGCCGTAGCGGTTCACGATGACGATGGCATCGGGCGCCGCCTCGAGGAGGCTGCGAAACTTCGCCTCGCTGGTCTGCAGCTCGCGCAGGCGCTCGAGCGGGGTGATGTCCTTCTTGCTGACCGCGACGAACGTGTCGCCGCCGGGCATCTCGACGCGCCGCTTCGAGACCGCCATCTGAATCGTGGTCCCGTCTTTGCGCCGCCGTTCGGTCTCGTACACGCAGGTGCCGTCGCGCATGGCGCGGTCGAGGTTGACACGCGCCTCCTCGCGCCTGTCCGCGGGGACGACGAGATCGCTCAGCAGGCGGCCGACGGCTTCGCGCGGGCTGTAGCCGAAGACGGTTTCCGCGCCGCGGCTCCAGTACAGCACCCGACCGTCGGGAGACAGCGCGATCAGCGCGTCCGGCGACTCGTCGGCCAGCAGTTGCGCGAACGAAGCAGCGGAGTGGTTCGTATCTGTGTCCGTCATCCGTCGGAGCGCCGAGGCTCGCGGGGAGGGAGAGTCGCGCGAACGCTACGACAGGCGCGGGCGTTATGTACGATAGACGCCGGCAACCGTCAATGGTCTCAACGATGCGTCGGCAGGTGCGAGAATGCTGATTCGGTTGTCAGCAATTGCCTGACAACCGGCCCGCTGGGTGCCGGCCGCCTCACTCTCCGAGCTGATTTCGCACCACGTAGGCGGCGAGCTCCGCCACGGTCTTCATGGCCATTTTTTCGAAAATACGCGTGCGATAGGTGCCGATCGTCTTGACGCTCAGTGACAGCGTCGCGGAGATTTCGCGGGTGCTCTTGCCGGCGGCGATGAGGCGAAACACCTCGTACTCGCGGTCGGACAATCGTTCGTGCGGCGGCTTGTCCGTATCGTCGGCCAGATGCCTCGCGAGCCCTTCGGCCACCTCCATGCTGATGTACCGCCCGCCGGCGGCGACGCGCCGCACGGCGCCGATCAGCTCCGCCGGCTCGCAGGCCTTCACGACGTATCCGCTGGCGCCCGCCTTGAGCGCGCGGATCGCGAACTGATCTTCCGCATACATCGTCAGGATGAGGACCGGGATCTTGGGCCGCTCGCGCCGCAGCTGTTTCAGCACGTCGAGGCCATTGGTGCCGGGCATCGACAGGTCGAGGAGCACGATGTCGTGCTCGACGGCGCGAGCTTTCTCGAGCAGCGTGCGGGCATCGATGGCGTCGTCCACGACGCGGAGGTCGTCGGTGCCGGACGCGATCTGCCGGACGCCCTGCCGGATGACAGGATGATCGTCGGCGATGAGGATGCGGATCATCGGCGGCGACCCGACCGGCTGGTGGTGCGCCGGGTGGTGAGCGGGACGGTCAACGTGACGACGGTGCCTCCGGACTTCCCCGGCGTGATGTCCAGCGTTCCGCCAAGCAGCGCCGCGCGCTCGCGCATGCCGACCAGTCCAAGCGCGTCGCGGCTCGTGATCCGCTCCTCCGAAATGCCCCGGCCGTTGTCCGCCACCGAGACGACGAGCGCTTTGCCGGATCGGTGCACCGACACGATGACGAGCGTGGCTTGCGCGTGGCGCTGCACGTTGCTCAGCGCCTCCTGGACGACGCGGAAGATCCATGTCGCCCGCCCCCGTTCCAGATCGATCTCTGCGGCGTCCCGCTCGACGCGGCACTGGATTCCGAAGTGGCGTTCGAACTCCGCGGCCTGCCAATCGATGGCGGCGGCGAGCCCGAGCTGGTCCAGCACAGCGGGCCGCAGATCGCTGGCGATCCTGCGCACAGAGTCGAGTGTATCGCCGACAATGCCGAGCATCGACTCGATACGTTGCTCCACGGCGGTCCGCCGATCGTCAGACCACGTCGCCACGTCCGCGCGGAGCCCGTAGAGGTCGGTCTTCAGGCCCGCGAGCGTCTGGCCGAGTCGGTCGTGCAGCGTCCGTGAGAGACGTGAACGCTCTTCCTCCCGTACTCGCTGCGTGCGTTCGGATAACCGGCGGTGGTCCGTCTCGAGCAGCGCGATGCGGCGGTGCAGTTCCTGCAGCCGGGTGGCGCGTTCATACGCGATCCCCGCATGCGCACTCAACGTCATCGCTGCGTCTTCATCCGCCGCGGTGAATTCATCGGCACCCAGCTTGTTCCTGAGGTTCAACCAGCCGTAGACGCACGCTGCCGACCGGATAGGAACGCTCAGCAGCGATGCAACACGCGGCCCGTCGGAAGGCAGGCCCAGTGCCTCCGGCCGGCCACCAGGATTTCTGACGCGATACGCGCGACTTTCGTTGACAACCGTCGCGAGAAAGGATTCTGTCAGCGACGGCACCCGAAGGTGATTTCCGGTGTCGTCCGCAAACCCGCTGGTGATGAGTCGCGGTTGCTCGGCGTCCCTGCGCGGAATCAGACCAACGACCGCTTGCTGCGCCAGCGTGACTCGGCGCGCTTCCGTGCAGACTCTGTCGAGCAATGCGCGCGGATCGTCTTCTCCCGCCAGCTGCTGCGCGGCCTCCATCACGGCGGACATGCGATCGGCCGCTGCCGAAAACCGTTCGATCCGATCCGCGAGCGTGGCGCTCACCAGCTCGAGACGCTCACGATCGAAGCTCTCGCGACGTGGCGGCGCAGGGGGAGCGGACGCGGGCGCGGCGAGCGCGGCCGCGACCGTCGACAGAATCTGCTCTACGGGACTCGGCTTGGTGAGAATCTCCACGACACCGCATTGCAGCGCCAGCGCACGCGCCTCGTGCTCGTGATAGGTCGCGGTGTAGAAGATGACGGGTGTAGCCGCCAACGCCGGTTGTTCGCGCATGCGCCGCACGAACTCGTAGCCGTCGATCGTCGGCATCATGATGTCGCTGATGACCAGATCGGGATGAGCGTCGGCGAGCACGTGGAGGGCATCTCCCCCGTCCGTGGCCGAGAGGACCTCGTAGCCGGCGGAGCGAAGGATAGTGGTAAGAAGGTTTCGGTCAGCTGGCCTGTCTTCAATGATCAGAATAGTTGGCATTCCACTGGGGGCATTCCGATCACCGCTCGGGTTATCGCAACTGATCTTGGTGCGTACCAGACAATAGGGCGTCCGGCGCGCACGCCGGTATCCGCCTTTCGCTCTTTTCTACATCGGCTGTATGCCCGAGTCTAGTATCGGCAAACGACTGAGCCCGTCGTTATCGAGGCGGCGTTGAACCCACCCTCGAACAGTCGATGAACTGGCGTCGAGGTCGGAGGGCGGCTCCGCCGCGCCCGCGCACGGCCAGGTGGCTCATCGCCCCTTGACGGCCGGACACGGCGGGACTGTTGCTCAGTTACGCCGAGGAGGACTTTCTTACGTCGTCAGCCGCAGCAGCTTGACCAGGTTGCCGCCGAGAATCGCCTCTTTGTCGGCGTTGCTCAGCGCGGGGTTGTTGACGATCGGATCCACCGTCACGGGCCAGCCAAAGGGCGTGTCGGTTCCGAACACGACCTGGCTCGTCCCCATTTCCGCGACCAGGTGGCGGACGCCTTCCGGCGAGAACACCATCGCGTCCGCGAGGATGTTCGTGTGCATGTAGTCGCTCGGCTTCCGCTTGATGATGCACTGCTGGCCGTTGCGCTGACAGGCGACTTCCGTCCGCCCGAGGTACGACGGCAGGTAGCCGCCGCCGTGGGCGCCGCACACTTTCAGCGCCGGGAACTTGTCGAACGTCCCGTCGAAGATCAGCCGCGAGAGAAACACGGTCGTCTCGAGCGGGTTGCCGACGATGTTACCGAGACCGCCGCGACCGGCGAGCGCTCCCTGCTGGATCAGGTTCCCCGAGCCGTTGGGATGCATGAACGCCAGCTCGCCGAGCTGCGCTACCTTGGCCCAGAACACGTCGAACTTCGGCGACGAGAGGCTCTCGCCGTTGACGTGCCCGCCGACGGCGACGCCGCGCGCGCCGAGGCGCTTCACGGCGTCCTCGAGCATCTCCGCCGCCACGTCCGGGAACTGGAGCGGGATCGACGCCATCCCGACGAAGCGGTCGGGATGCTGCCTGCTCCACGCCGCCAGCGTCTCGTTGTGCTTGCTGCAGATCGCCTTCGCGAGCCCCTGGTCCTTGATCTCCCACCACCAGAAGTCGTTGACGCTGATCGCCTCGACGTCGACGCCGATCTTGTCCATCATCGGGATGCGGTCGTCGAGCCCCGGCCCAGTGGCGCGATCCTTCTCGAACGGCGTCCCCTTGACGACGTCGCCGAGCGGCATGTCCCAATGACAGTGGACGTCGACCACCTTGACGCGCTTGCCGGCGACGCTGACCTGCAGGCGTGACGGCGCCTGCGCGAGCAGCGCCTCGCCGCGCCGACCAATGTAGAGACCCGCGGTCGCCCCGGCGACGGTCTTGACGAACTGTCTTCGATTCTGCACCGTGTTCTCCTTGTCAGAGGCGGGTCCGCCTGCGCGTGGCTTCTCTGCTCGGCGGGACCCGCCCTACGTACCTCTCTGCCCGGCGGAAGCCGCCCTGCGCAGCGCGTGCGGCGGGGAGCAGGCGGCACAGTAAGACAGTCCCGCCTGCGCGGTCAATGTCCGGGCGATACGCCCGCCTTCAAGGCGACGCCGGACCTGCGCTGTGCAAGCGTGCGCCCCACTGTGCGTGCAATCTCCTCCGCCGCCGCCTGCGGCGGCTTCCCTTTCGGGTGAATTCCGCAGATGGCGGTCGTTGCGGAATGATCGAGCGCACGGCTCCAGCGCGACTGCCCCGCCTCGTCGCGGCCGTAGGTGACATACGCCGAAGCCGTATTCAGCCCGGTGCCCGGCCGCTCGCCCACGACGTGCACGACGACGGCGGCGCCGACAAGACCGCCAATCTCGTAGCCGGCGCGCACGCGGCCGTTCTGCACGACGACATCGGTTTCGCCGACGTGGCATCCCTCGTCCACGAGGAGCCGCCGAAGCGGCGGCAGCAGCGCGCGCAGCTGTTCGTTGATCGCATCGGCGTTCAGGCCGTCGGACACAACGAGCTGCACCTGAGGCGATCGCCGGTACAGCGTCGCGATCGCAGGAACATCGTCTTCGCGGATTCGTTCGCCGAGCGGCGGGTGCTCCAGGTACTCGTCACGGCTCGCGGCGGCGCTCCGCACGCGCATGTGGCGCGCACACGCATGCCGCAGGACGCCTTCGTCGAGCGACGCGTACAGCGCGCGCCGGGCGTGGGCGTAGATACGTTCGAGGCGCGCATCGGCCTCGGGCGCATCGAGCGCGACGTCCAGGCCGCGCTCCTGCAGCTCGCCGAGCCGACGCGCTGCCTCCTCCTCGAGCAGCGAAGCCTGGCGGCGATCGCCGCTGCCGCGTGCACAGGCGGCGTAGAGTCGCGCGATCGTGTTTCGTCCCGGACGCGGCTCACCACCGGGCCCGAGCGCGCCGAGCTCGATCAACCGCCGCTCCATGGCCGACGTCATCTGCCGCCCCGCGCGCCGGCGCAGGGCTGGATGCTGGCGGAACGAGGTCGTCAGGTAGCCGAGCATCGGATCGGCGTTGCCCGCCACCGCCATCAGGTACGCGGGGGCGGCGCGCTCGACAATCCGCTCCGTCACGCGCTCCAGCTCGCGCGGCGCGATGCCCATGTGAAACGTCGCGCACACGTCGAGCCCCATCGTCAGGCCGTGCAGCTTCGCCATCGCCGCGTCCTCGAGGCAGACGCGCTCGAGTTGCGCCGCGTTCCTGAAGACTTCCGGCCCGATGAACCCGGCCACGTCGTTCACGATCGTCCATGTGTGGGACGGGTTCCGCCGCACACCGCGCTCACGTGAGGCGGACCCGCCGACCAGCTCCAGCCGAATGTGACGCGCCACTCCGTAGGTGCGCGCCTCGAGCGTTCCCATGTCGATCCCCTCGGCCGCGCCGTTGGTCACCTCCGACCCCTGGCCCGTCTCGAAATAGAGGCCGTCGAAATCGCGCGCCACGTCGATCACACCCTCGACGTCGAGGCCGACCATCCCGGCGAGCCCGCGCGAGGTGCCGGCGAGGCTCTGGAAGCCGACGTCGACGCGCGCCTGCGTCCGCGCCGCGTGCTGCTTGACGATGTCCGACAGCACGCAGTAGCGCGTGGGCAACTCGAGACTCCGCACCACCCGTTCGAGCAGCGCCTCGAGCCGCGCGATCGTGTCGAGGTCGTCGGCGGCTGGATTGAGCCCGAGAATGACGTCGCCGCAGCCGTGGGAGAGGCCGTCGAGGATCGAGAACAGGATTTCGCGTTCGTCGTCGCCCGCGCTGTTCGGCTGGATGCGTGAGCCGAAATGCCGCGGATGCCCGATGCCGATTCCCGGACCGGGGAGCGGGTTGAACAACGCACACGACAGCGCCGACAGCTCGTCGTCGCTCATGACCTTCACGACCGCGCCGATCGCCTCGCTCGCGAGCGCGTCGCGGTACTGCGCCACCCACTCGGCAGCGCGCGGGCCCGCCAGCGCCTCTTTCAGGCGGGCGATCGTCATCGGGTCCAGCTCGGGGTCGGCGCGGCGGTCGCGGGAGCGATCGAGCGCTGCGGTCACCCCATCGTCGATCGGCGGAGCGCGCCGGATATCGCCCACCGTCGTGGCCAGCAGCGCCTGGCGCGCGTCCTCGCGCAGCCGGTCGTCCGCGGTGCCGCCGACGGCGAGGTCGCCTTGCTTGAACGCACTGGCAAGCGTGAAGGTTCTGCGCAGTTCCTGACCGGTCATGGGCCTCGGCCGCTGTGGCACCCCTGGTGCCGGAGCATAATACTCAGCCTTCGAATGTCTAGCCTGGCCACGCTGTTCGAGCCGCCTGACGATGCGACGGCTGAAGACCTGCGGGGACGCCTGCGCGCGATGGCGGACCTCGTGGCGCGCGCGCCCGTCCCCATCGCCGTCGCGCACGACGCGGACTGCCGCTTCATCTCCGCGAACGATGCCCTGGGCCGCCTGCTCGGCGTGCCGCCCGAGGTCAACATCTCGATGACGCCGCGCGCCGGCGAGCACCCGCTCTACCGGATCCAGCACAACGGGCGCGACCTCCCGCCGAACGAGCTGCCGATGCAGTACGCCATCGCGCACCGCACGCACGTGACCAACGACATCGAGATCGTGCGCGCGGACGCGTCGGTGGTGTACGTGCAGAACGACGTGGAGCCGCTCTACGACCGGCGCGGCCAGGTCTGCGGCTGCGTCAGCGTGTGCGTGGACCTCACCGACCGCCGGCGCGTCGAGATGGTCCTGCGCGAGGCGGACCGGCGCAAGGACGAATTCCTCGCCACGCTCTCGCACGAGCTGCGCAACCCGCTGGCGCCCATCCGCAACGCCGTGGAGTTGATGCGCCGGGCCGGCCACGACCCGCACATCGCCGAGCGCGCGCTCGCCATCATGGAACGCCAGCTCCACCAGCTGGTGCGGCTGACCGACGACCTGCTCGACGTGTCGCGCATCACCCGCGACACCATCGAGCTCCGCCGCGACCGCATCGATCTGCGGGCGGTGCTGCGCAGCGCGCTCGAAACGATCGATCCGCTCAGTCACGCGGCCGGGCACGACCTCACGGTCGATCTCCCGCAGACCGCGCTCTGGGTCTATGCCGACTTCACGCGGCTGGCGCAGGCCTTCGTCAACCTGCTGAACAACGCGGTGAAGTACACGGATCGCGGCGGGCACATCTCCCTGGACGTCTTGGTCGAGGGGGGCGGGGCCGTCGTCTCGCTGCGCGACACGGGCATCGGCATCGAGCCGGCGCTCCTCCCGCGCATTTTCGACATGTTCGTCCAGATCGACCCGGGCTCCACGCGCGCGCGCAGCGGCCTCGGCATCGGCCTCGCCCTCACCAGGCGGCTGATCGAGCTGCACGAGGGATCGATCGAGGCGCGCAGTGACGGCGCGGGCGCGGGAACCACGTTCGTCGTGCGGCTGCCGCTCGTCGCCGCCGCCGAGCGGCACGACCACGTCGACGAACTCGTACCCACGCCCACCGCCAGCCGGTGCCGCGTGCTCGTCGCCGAAGACATCCCCGACGCGGCTGAAATGATGCGCATGATGATCGACTGCATGGGCCACGACGTGCGCGTGGCCACCGATGGCATCGAGGCCGTCGCCATCGCGGAGGACTTCAGCCCGCAGATTGCGCTGCTCGACATCGGGATGCCGCGGATGGACGGTTACGAGGCCGCTCGGCGCATCCGTCTCGCCCTCGGCAACCAGGTGATGCTGGTGGCGCTCACCGGCTGGGGACAGGAGGACGACCAGCGACGCGCCTTTGCCGCCGGCTTCGATCGCCATCTCACCAAGCCGGCGGAGCCGGACGTCCTCGAGGATCTCATCGCGTCGGCGATGCACTGATCCGGCATTGACGAAAATCTCTTAGACCGCTGCCGGCGTTCCCCAGACCTGCCGTGTCACTTCGAGAATCCGCTCCAGCTTCGCCCACTGGTCGGCCTCGGTGATCTGATTGCCCTGCACGGTGCTCGCAAAACCGCACTGCGGGCTGAGGCACAGGCGCT
>Ga0134127_10000184_pt1 | contig 73261 bp, 67 predicted proteins | sample KB31753_FD_96459 | JGI IMG/M metagenome (GOLD analysis project Ga0134127, IMG submission 96459) | Terrestrial soil microbial communities with excess Nitrogen fertilizer from Kellogg Biological Station, Michigan, USA - KB3-175-3 | ecosystem: Environmental > Terrestrial > Soil > Unclassified ... | reverse complement strand
GGCGGCCAAGCAAGGCTTCAAGCTGGTCTCGCTCCAACTGCAAGCACCACCTACCGGAGGCACTGCATGAACTCCAAATAACGGCATTTCAAAGAGAGGTTACTGGGCAGGGAGCGCGACGGACGTCCAAACCATGACGAAGCATTCTCCGCGCTTGGCTAGTGAGACCGTGGGCCAGTTGTCAAGAAACTGAGTTGTGCCCCGGGAGCGTGCTTCGGAAAAAAACCATCGCCTTGCCGGGACGTTCATGGCAGATCAGCCGGGCTGCGCGCGGGAAGGAATCCGCATCAGGCGGTCCGCGCGCGTCTTGCAGGACGCCGGATGAGCAACAAGAAGCAAAAGAAACTGAAATTTGGACTGCCCAAGGGCAGTTTGCAGGAGGCCACCATCGAAAAGATGGCCAAGGCCGGTTGGAACATTTCCGTGAGCAGCCGCTCGTATGTCCCCTACGTGGACGACCACGAGCTGGAGATCCGGATGATTCGAGCGCAGGAGATCAGCCGCTATGTCGAGTTGGGCTATCTGGATTGCGGCATCACCGGGCTCGACTGGGTGCACGAAAACGGCTCGCGCGTCCACGAGGTGGGCGAGTTTCTGTTCAGCAAGGCGACGCGCCAGCCGACCCGCTGGGTGCTGGCGGTGCCGGAGGATTCGCCCATCCGATCGGTCAAGGATCTCAAGGGCAAACGAATCGCCACGGAAGTGGTGAACCTCACCAAGAAATACCTTCGCAAGCACGGGGTGAAGGCGGAGGTGGAGTTTTCGTGGGGTGCGACCGAGGTCAAAGCCCATGAGTTGGTCGATGCCATCGTGGAAATCACCGAGACGGGCTCCTCGCTGCGAGCCAACAAGCTTCGGATTGTCGACGAGTTGATGGTCTCCACGCCAAGGCTCATTGCCAATCACGCCGCTTGGAAGGATGCGTGGAAACGGCGAAAGATCGAAACCATGGCTCTCATGCTCAAGGGCGCTCTCGAGGCCGAGGCGAAGGTCGGCCTCAAGATGAACCTCGAGCAACGCAACCTCGCCTCCCTCCTGGAGAACCTGCCGGCCTTGCGGCGTCCGACCATTTCGAGCCTCAGCCAGCCGGGCTGGGTGGCGGTCGAGACCATCATTGACGAGCACGTCGTCCGCGAACTCATTCCCCAACTCAAGGCCGCCGGCGCCGAAGGAATCATTGAATACCCTCTTAACAAGGTCGTATACTGACCGACAGAAAACGAAATGGGGTGTGGGAGTAATGGAGTTAGGGTCCGGACAGCGGCATCCAACACCCCATTACTCCATCACCCCAATCCCGAACATCTATGGGTTCACTGAAAAAACGGCGTAAAGCGAAAATCAACAAACACAAACGGCGCAAGAAACTCCGCGCCCATCGCCACAAGAAGCGCACCTGGCAGAAGTAGGCTTTGTCGGCACTCGCATTGCCGGCTCCGATTGGCAGTTGAACGTGAGGCGCCGCCGCCTGCAATCGCAAGGGCCAATCGCTTGCAACGGCTTCCGACTGCGGAAGGCTCAGCCATTGCCGATAAGCATTCAGCGTTGTGCACCGTTTGTGGGAAATTTGACAACTGGCAATAGCGCTGTTGCGCGGGGCTCGTTCGCTTGTATCCTGTCTCATGTTGTTGCGCATTCAAATCAGCGCGGTCCTGGGGGCCGTCGCGCTTGGCCTGGCGGGCTGTGCCGTGCCGTCGGCTTCGCGGCAAGGAGCCTCTTCCAGGGCCGCGGAAGATAAGCAGGCAAGACCGGCGGATGACTATTCGCCGGCAGCCGTGCAGGCGCGGACTGCCGCTCACGCCCTTTACGCGTCGGCGGAACTGCTCCGGCTGGATGATCAACCCGAACGCGCCGCCGAAGAGTTTTTCAAGGCCGCGATGTCGGACTTGTCCAACGAATCGCTCGCGGTCGAAGCCAGCTCGCGGCTGCTGGAGTTGCGAAAGACGGATCGGGCCATCGAAGTGCTCACCAACGCCACTGGGCGCGCCGGAGCCGGCGGGGCCGTCTATGCCCGGCTGGGACGCGCGTACGCGATAGCCGGCAAGCGCGACCCGGCCATCGAAGCCAGCCGCAAGGCCGTCAAAAGGAGTCCCGAGCTGTTCGCCGGGTACCAGAACCTGGCGCTCATTTATTTCCAAAACAAGCAGACCGACGCGGCGCTGAGCGTGCTTGAGGAGGCGGGCCGTCAAACCAAAGTCGAAGCCACCTTTCTCATCGAACTCGCCGAAACCTACGGCTTGCTCTTTCAGCGTTCGGGACGGACCGACGCCGTGAAGGCCCGTGCACTCGACGCGCTCAAGCGCGCCGCGGCCTTGAATCCGACGAACCGCATACACGTCCTCCGGCTGGCGGACGGCTTCTTCGAGTTTGGCGCGGCGGATCGGGCGGCCGAAACTCTGGGCCCGTTGGTCGACGAGGAGCCCGACGACCAGCGGTTGCGCGAGCATCTGGTCGATTTCCTGGTGCGCACGGATGACCGAACCAATGCCATCAAGCATCTCCGCATCCTGGTCGGGGACAACCCGCGCAGCCTGCCGATTAACTCCCTTTTAGGCCGGCTGCTGCTGTTCGATCGAAAGCCGAAGGAGGCGGTCGAGTACCTCAATCAGGCGCTGCGGCTCAATGCCGGGGCGGAACCCGAGTACTTTTTCGATCTGGCTCGCGCCCAGACCGGCGCGGACGATCCCAAGGCGGCCCTGGAGACGCTGGACCGGGCCCGCAAACGCTTTCCCGAAAACTTCATCTGCGAGTTCTACTCCGCCCTCGCCTGTTCGAAGATGAAGGACCACACCAATACCCTCAAATATCTCGAGGCCGCCGAGATCATCGCCCGGGTCAAGGAAACCAACCGGCTAAACGATGAATTCTTCTTCCACCTGGGCGCGGCGTACGAGCGAAACCACAAGTTCAAGGAAGCCGAATCCTATTTCCGCAAGAGCCTCGCGCTGACACCCGACTTCCCGGAGGCGCTCAATTATTTGGGCTACATGTGGGCCGAGCGTGGCGAGAACTTGAAGGAGGCCCATGAACTGATCGAGAAGGCCGTGAAGCTCGAACCCAAAAACGCGGCGTTCCTCGACAGCCTCGGCTGGGTGCTCTTCCGGCTCGACCAACCGGAGGATGCGCTCAAGTGGATCCAGAAGGCTATCGAACATGCCGAGGAACCGGATGCAACGTTGTTCGATCACCTGGGTGACATTTTTGCCGCGCTCAAGAAACAGGAGCAGGCCCGGCAAGCCTGGCAAAGGGCGTACTCGATCGAACCGAGCGACCAGATTCAGCGCAAGCTCAACGCGGTGACCGCGCCCGGCGAGGCCCCGCGTTGAACATGCGGTTCAAGAAACACTACACGCTCGAGGAGGCGCGCGCCTTGTTGCCGCAAATCCGCAAGTGGCTTGCGGAACTCAACACAGCCCGCCAGCGAATCATCCACCACGACAAGCGCGTCGCCGGCGAACTGGCCTCTGGAGCCGACCTGGGCAACGAGTCCGTGAACGACTGGGTTCGCAGTTGGGTGCGGCTTCAGAAAGTGCTGTTCCAGTTTCACAAGCGGGAGATTCAACTCAAGGATCTCGACCGCGGCCTCCTTGATTTCCCGGCCATCCTCGGCGGTCGCGAAGTGTTTCTCTGCTGGGAGCAGGACGAGGACGACATCGAGTACTGGCACGACCTGGACTCCGGCTACGCGGGGAGGGAGAAGCTCCAGGATTAGTCTAGAGTGATTGCCAAAAGTCATTTCCGAAATGGTGGGCGGCGCCCTGCTGGGCGCCGCGGCAAACCGGCAGGTTTGCCCCACCATTTCGGAAATGACTTTTGGCAACCAGTCTAGGACTGGCGAAGAAAGCTCAAACAAACTTCCAGGCTTCAAGGGCCAATTCCAACAACGCACGCCTCGGCTGGATTTTGGAAGCTGGCATTTGGTTCTTTGTTTTGAACTTTGAACTTCGAACTTTGAACTTCGAAGCATCTCGTTCCTACGAGAACGTCGAGGGAGCTACTTTTTGTAGATCGGCTTGGCGACCACTACCGCCGGATTGCGCCGCCCGCGAATCTCGATTTCGAGCTCGGTTCCGGGCTTGGCGAACTCGGGCGGCACATAGCCCAGGCCGATGCCCACGTTGAGTGACGGGCTTTGCGTTCCGCTGACGACTTCGCCTAGCTTTGCCGCGTTTTCGCATTTGCTCCAGATGGAATACCCGGGCCGGGGCGGGGCGGATTTGTCGGTCATCTGAAAGGCAGCGCATTTGCGACTCGTGCCGCTGGCCTTTTGCTCCGCAAGCCTGGCGCGTCCGATGAACTCGCCCTTGTCGAGCGCGATGAAGAAGCCCAGGCCCGCTTCGATGGGCGTCGTGTTCTCGTCCAGTTCGTGGCCGTAGAGCGGGTAACACATCTCGGTGCGCAGGGTGTCCCGGGCCCCCAGCCCGGCGGGCTGGAGCCCGTGCGGGCGGCCCAACTCCAGCAGGCGGGCCCAAATTGCCTCGATCCTTTCGGCAGGCGCGATGATCTCGAAGCCGTCCTCCCCCGTGTAGCCCGTGCATCCAACATGGACTGGACTGCCGCCCAATTGGGTCAGGACGATTTCATTTTTCTTCAGCTCGCTTGCCCTGGCGACAGGCGCGCCGTCCGTGAACGGCCCTGGAAACGCTTGGTCAATGAAGCCCCGCACCTTCGGCCCTTGCATCGCGACGGCACCGAGCCTGTCCGAGAGGTTTTCCAAACCTACTTCCGTGCGTCCTGGCCACAGCCCGAGTTGTTGCTCCATCCATGCCACGTCGGCATCGATGCGCGAGGCATTGATGACGAGAAGGAACCGCTGCCCGGCGGTGCGATAGGCGTAGAGGTCGTCGATGACGCCGCCTCGTTCATTGCACAGGAGCGTGTATTGCCCCTGGCCGGCTTCGAGTTTGGCGGCGTTGTTGGTGAGGAGATGATTGAGGAACGTCGCCGCGCCCGCCCCGCTCACGCCGACCTCGCCCATGTGCGAGATGTCGAACAACCCGCCCGCGCGTCGCACGGCCAGATGTTCATCGACGATGCTGGAGTACTGGACGGGCATCTCCCAGCCGCCGAACTCGACGAGCCGTCCGCCAAGCCGTTGATGGGCGGAAAAGAGGGGCGTGCGCTTGAGCATAAATGAACGGGCGGCCAAGCTAACAAGCGCGGAGAAACCGTCAACGTTTCGTGGTTGAAGAATCCGCTTGACTGAGTTCGGGAAACACTGGCACAAAGACGCGCAGACGGTGTTGAGGAAGAGGTTTAGTCCTGCATTCGAGCGGCTGTTCCGCTTGATGTGTTTCTTCCTGCGCCACCAAGGAGTCAATTTATGCCAGCCAAGCCGGACAAAATGGTAGCGCTCCGATGAAGAGGCGTTTGTCCAATTATTGCGGCAGTCGCGCATCGGGCACTCGTGCCGCGGTGCTAAGCTGCATCGTTGTGTTGGCTTTAGCACTCTCCTCGGGATGCACGTGGACGGATCGCCGCGGAGTGCAGCACGCGCTCATTATCGGTTTCGGGCATGTCAGCCGGGTGGCGACCAACGGCGTCACGGCACTGGACGTGCGGGCACTTGGCATCGCCTGCGACCCTGGGTTTCACGTCGGCCTCGTGCAGAAGCACCGTGTCGAGATCGATCCCAACGTCGCGTCCAATGCGGTCATCTCAATCAAGGCGACCCCGTTCAGTCTTACCATCAAGAATTTCAATCCGTACGAACCGAACACCACCAACCAAACCGAAAGGAGAGAACAATGAGGAAAACCAACAACTTGATTCAGGTTGCCCTGCTGCTCGCTGTGCCTTTGCTGGCCGGCGGTTGCAAAACCGTCGTCCGGGAGAACATCATCTCGACCATCGAAACCGGCATTGGCGTAACCCTGGCAGAGAACCCCAAAACCGAGATGTACGAGGCCAAGGTCGGATACATCCGCAGCCAGTTTTATTCCGTGCCCACCGGGAAGACCGTCGAGAACGAGAACGATACGGATGGCGCGACAATAACTACAACCAACAAGGACGGTGAGAAGACGGTTGTCTCAGGACGCAAAGACCTTCGCTCCAACAAGGCGAATGTCACACCCCAGTTGGTCAGTGGCATACAAATGAAATCGAAGCTCCAGCACCTGCTCGTTGGAATGGACGTGTCGGAGAGCTTTGCCGTCGGGGAGATTGCAGTGATGAGTCCCGCGGCTGTGGTGATGTACTTCTCGCAGATCGAGAACACCAATCAGGCGAGGTCGGCTGCTTTGGCAGTCCAAAGCGTCGCCGAAATGTCGCGCGACAAGATCCTTGCTGAACAGTCCAAAACAAAAAAGATCTTAAACTATCTGAATGCTGATCCCGCAAAGTTCAACGAGAACTTGAAGAAGCTGGCCGTCGGAACGGCCCTCGACGGACAGGTTGTCCTTGACACCATCGATTCAGCCACGCTTCAGAGGAAGCTCGACGGCTCCTGGAGCACACATGTGGACGACTTGTACAAGAACCTGCCCGAAGACAAAAAGTAAACATGCCCGAAGATTAGAAATAGGAGGAAAATATGGAAAGCCGACTCAATATCGTTTGCGACACCCAAGCTGAGGCAGCGTTTGCACAGCAGTATTGCAATCAGAAAGGGTATCAAAACGTCACTATAACCGAAACCGAAGAGTACCATGTCGCTGAGATCGAGGGAACTTCGCCGAATTTCGTGTTTGAAGGAAAGTACTCGAAGATAAGTGCAAAACTCTGGATCGTCTCAGGGGACTTTAACTAGGCGGACATTCCTTGTGGCCCTCCTTGGCGCGGTCGGCTTACTCAAACGGCGGGGCGACTGAGCACGGCGACGAACAGGTACCGTCACGATGGCCTTGCTGGTGTGGCGAGCATGGTGTGTTTTACGCTGAGAAAGCCCATTCGGTGGACGTCTGGATCAATCGGCACGGCGGAGTTTGTTCTTGAACTCCTGGCCGGCTCCCGCAGCGTTGCTCCACTTCCATGAATGAGCAATTCATGCGGGAAGCCATCCGAATCTCTGTCGAAAAAATGAGGGACGGATTCGGCGGGCCATTCGGGGCGGTCGTTGTGAAGGACGACCGAATCATCGGTCGGGGTTGGAACCAGGTCACCTCGGCGAACGACCCGACGGCCCATGCTGAAATCGTGGCGCTCCGCGAGGCCTGCCGCCAACTGAACGACTTCCGCCTCCCTGGCTGCGAAATCTACAGCAGCTGCGAGCCCTGCCCGATGTGCTTGAGCGCCATCTACTGGGCGCGGTTGGACCAGCTCTACTTCGCGGCCACCCGCCAGGATGCCGCGGAGGCGGGGTTCGACGATGACTTCCTCTACAGGCAGATTCCCTTGCCTGTGGACCAACGCCGGCTGCCGACGAGTCAACTGCTCCGGGAAGCCGCCCTCGAGGCCTTCGCGCAATGGAAGGCCAAGCCCGACCGTATCCCCTACTGACGCCTACTGACGCCGCGTCCCTTTGAACGCGCCTCCCGGCATGCCTGTCTTAATCATGCCAGTGGTGTGTGGAAACTCCCCACGGCGAATCAGAAATCAGAAGTTGTATGAACCTTTTTCGACTGGGGCTATGCCTTATCGGTGTGGCGCTTTACTTCGTAATCCGGGGGACCGGCTCTTGGCCGGCAGAAACTCGAAAGCCTACCTCAACCCCTGCGCATTCAGCGGTATGCGAGCCATCCAGCGGCGTGCCGCATGTGACTTCGCACATCGATATTTCGCAGCCTTCCAACGGGCTTGCCGTCCGCAAGGCGGGTGAAACCGGCGGCTCCAACGCGTCTCGATAACATTCGGCGGCTCGCGAGTCGCCTGGCCACTTTCAGGGGCACACATCCAGGAGGTTTAATTTTCCCAGCCACGGGCTTCACGCACGGTTCAGGTTCCAATCTTCAACCGAAACCGTCCTTGTTGCCCGTGGCTGATAGGTTTTCCGTAGCTGCGACCGTGAGGTCGCGGGAAGAGGCAGGCAAGCCGCAGTTGCCTCGCTATTCCCATTTCTCGTCCGCGACCTCACGGTAACAGCTACCCATGAACCGGAGCGCCGAGCTCCAGCTCGGCTCGTTGAATCCCATCAGGGTCGCGCCGAGCAGGAGCTCGGCGCTCCGGCTACCCCAGAAACGGCCTTGCGCCCCACTCTCGGAATCCGGAAAGCTACGCCGCGCCGGGGGCCGGAGCGCGGGCAGCCGTGTCCGCAAGCCATGTTCCTCGGTTCAGGAAAGCCGCGGTCCGCGCATCAACTCGGCCTCATGAACGACGACATGCCCGCCAGCAAGTGGACGGCTCGCAAAAGGCGCCGGGTGCTTGCGCTTGTGGCGTTCGCATTGGCTGTCGTGGCTGGCATCCAATATAACGTCTTATCGCGCGTGCAGGGCGCACTGGTCGCCGCGCTGCACTGGCTCGAACATCTGGGTTGGTGGGCGCCAGTGGTCTTCGTTCTGCTCTACATTGCCAGTTGCGTGGGGTTCATGCCGGCGTCCATCCTCACCGTCGGCGCTGGGGCCGCGTTCGGGGTGCTGACCGGCTCCATCCTTGTTTCGATCGGCGCGACACTCGGGGCCAGCGCGGCCTTTCTTATTGGGCGCTACCTGGCGCGGGACTGGGTCCGGCGCAAGATTGGCCACCGCCCGGCATTCGTCGCCATCGACAAAGCCGTGGCCGAGGAAGGGTGGAAGATTGTATTTCTCACGCGTCTGGCGCCTGTGTTCCCGTTCTTCCTCCTGAATTACGCCTATGGGCTGACGCGCGTTCCCCTCCGGCACTACGTCCTGGCGACCTGGATTGGCATCATGCCGGGCTCGACGCTTTTCGTGTACCTCGGCTCACTCGCCAAAGCCGGCTCCGAAAACAACTCGCCGATGCGTTGGGTGACGCGCGGCTTCATCCTCCTGTCGGCGGTTATCGCGCTGGTTTATCTTGCCAAAATCGCCAAGCGCGCTTTGGCCCGGCACGTTGCACCGGCTCAAACTGGTGGCGGCAGCGAAACGGAGTTGCCCATCGACCGTACCGGCGGCGAACGGTCGGTGGAATCGAGCTAAACCGTTGAAGCGTTGTCGCGTTGGGCGCCTGAGCAAACGGGGGGCTCAGCCCTCCGGCTCACGCATTCGCCCGGGGCTGTGGTGGCGGAAGCGGAACAGGAGGAGCCTCGCCGGACCTGGCCGCGACTGGCGGAGGGGCGAACAACACGTTGGATGGGTGCTTCGACGACGAGGCAACCGGGGGCATGCCAGGCATCCAGGAGCCGGACCGCGAAGACGGAGCAGGCGCGATGGCAGGCGGTGGTGGCAGCGGAGGCGAAGGTGTGCCGGGCGGGCGTGGTTTGACGACCGGCGGTGGTGGTGGCGGCGATGAACCCGCGCCTGCCGTGGCGCCGGCAATCCGTACTGCCGGAGCAGCACCGGGCACGGGCGGCAACGGTGGCGGTGGAGCCCCAGGAGCCGGAGGCACCGCCGCAGGCGCGGAGCCGACACGCATGGCCGGCAGCGGAGGCAGCGGAGGCGGCGCCGCTGCGGTCACCGGAGCAACTGGGGCTGGGGGGGCTGGGGGGGCTGAGGTACTGGGGAGACGAATGGCCTGGGGCACCGGCATTGCAGGACGCGGCGCGGGCACTCCCAGGGGTTCGGCCACCGGAGCGGTCTGGTTCTGGCGGATGATTTGGTTGGCTTGCGCCGTGCCATCCACACCGCAAACCGGGCACACCACGGCCCGCGGCATTTGGCCATTCACGGGTTCCACATCGAACTTGTACTTCGCGCCGCAGTTACAGAAGATTTTGATTTCCATGCGCCGAATCGATTGGTGCTCTCAGTCAGTAAATCCACTCCTGCAAGCGGAGTAAAGGACTTTGGCATCCATTCGTCCTGTGCGCATCATCACACCAACTTGAGTATTGTCAGACGGCCATTTTTTGCTACTGTTCGCCAAAGCACAGAACCATGGAAAACCGCGAGGTGACGGGGCTCCGTGTGCTGGCCGCCCCTCCCCTCAACCGCCATCCAAAGTTATGCTCGAGCGAACCTGCAGAGACTGCGAGAATCGTCCGGAGGACCTGATTTTCACCCGCCGCCAATTCCTCAATCGGATGGGCATGGGATTCGGCGCACTTTCCCTGACGAGCCTCGTGGGCCTGGGTGTCCTGCCGGCGCCGGAAGGTTTCGCGGCCACGCCGGATGCCTACTCGCCGCTGGCGCCGCGCCAGCCGCACTTCGCTCCCAAGGCCAAGCGGATTCTCCACATCTTCGCCAGCGGCGCGCCCTCGCACATCGACACCTGGGACCCCAAGCCCGCGCTCGACAAGTTCGACGACAAAGCGCTGCCCGGCGACAGCGGTGGCGGCACCGGGTTCGCCTCGCCGTTCAAGTTTACAAAGCAGGGCAGGAGCGGCGTGGAGGTGAGCGAAGTTTTTCCGCTCCTGGGCAAGCATATCGACGACATCGCGGTCATTCGCTCGATGTGGACCGACATTCCTGACCACAACGCCGCCACAATCATGATGAATACAGGCTCGCTGCGGCTGGTCAAGCCGAGCGTCGGCTCGTGGGTCACTTACGGCCTCGGCACCGAAAACCAGAATCTTCCCGGATTCATCTCGCTGGCACCGGGAGGCACCAGCGCGGAGAACCTTCGGTGCGCCTTCCTGCCGGGCGCGTACCAGGGCACGAGCGTCAACACTTCGAACACGCAAATCGACAAGCTCATCGAGAACATCAAGAGCCAGTACGTCTCCCTCCCCGAGCAGCGCAAGCAACTCGACCTTCTGCACCAGCTCAACGAAGTCCACGCCCAGAACCTCAAGAAGGATGGCCAACTCGAAGCGCGCCTCCAGGCGTATGAACTGGCCTACCAAATGCAGATGGAAGCCACCGACGCCTTCGACATCAGCAAGGAATCGAAGGAGACGCAGGATCTTTACGGCACGAACACGCAGCAAGGCCGCCAGATGCTCATCGCCCGGCGGTTGCTCGAAAAGGGTGTGCGCTTCGTGCAGGTCTGGCACGGCGGCTGGGACCACCACAACAATCTGGAAGTCGCGCTCCGTGGCAAGGCTGGTGAAATCGACAAACCGCTTTACGCCCTGCTCACCGACCTCAAGCAGAAGGGCATGTTGAAAGACACGCTGGTCATCTGGGGGGGCGAATTCGGTCGTTCACCGAGCGCGGACGGCAACGCCGCCGGCAACACGCCCGGCCGGAACCACAACGGCCGTGCGTTCAGCCTTTGGATGGCCGGCGGCGGCGTGCGCGGCGGCCAGGCCTACGGCGCCACCGACGAAACCGGCTACCGTGCGGTCGAAAACAAAGTCCACATCCACGACCTGCACGGGACGATCCTGAACCTGCTCGGCTTCGATCATGAGAAGCTCACCTATCGCTATAATGGCCGCGACTTCCGGTTGACGGATGTTTATGGGAACGTGGTGAAGCAACTGATTGCATAACCCAAAAGAGTTTCCATGCCTCGGGTGATCAGTACTTACCGGCTTTGGTTAAGAGGTAAGCCGCAGACGGAGGTCAAGGCATTCGGCGCGACGCCGGTGCCTGAGGAAGACAGAATCTATTTTCACAAAAAGGACGATCTCTCAGACCGGGACATTGCCAACTCTTTTCTCCTTTCCCAAATAGTCGGGATTGACCTGGAATTAAGCGAGGCACCAGAGCCTTCTCTCGAACAGTATAAGCAATATCTTGAGGAAGCTCGAGCACGAGCACGGCTCCAGAACGGCCAACCGGGAACGGGGGTTAGCCCTCACTATCGACAATGAATTGGTTGCGCTCCTTTGACTTTCCGCTGGACGCAGCCATCCCGGCATCGCGTAGCGATGCCATGAAGGTAGCCGTGGGCTTCAGCCCACGGAGCATCGCCCAACCCGCTCGGCGTCGCGTAGCGACGCTTGAAACGCCTCTTCTCTCTCATGCGTCGCTACGCGACGCGGTTCTGTCTTGCGCCTGGCTCCGTGGGCTGAAGCCCACGGCTACCGTCGCTTCATCGCTCCGCGACGACCCGCGCCGAATCCCAACGGGATTCCGTCCTCCAGCCCAGGGTTGGCGCGCAGCGCCCACCCTGGGTACGCGTCCCCTATCTGTTCCTGCCCCAAAGGGGTTGCATCATTCTCTACCGAGCTGCAACTCCGTTGGGGTTAGACGTCGGACGAACTGACATGTTGGAACGTCGTTTCATAATCGCCCTTCTCTTGGCCGTCCCACTCTGCGCGCTTGTCGTGGCGTTGGCTCGGACTTCTGCCATCCCGCCATTGGTGCTCACCGTCCGCGACTATCGCGTTGGCAGTCCGATCATGAGTAATTATCTGGGTATGCAGTTCGGCAGCGAATGCATTCACGCCATCATTGAAGGCTCCAATACGACCAGCCAGTCTCTCCTCTGCCGTGTCTATCTGAGCGGCCTCCGCTCCAGCGATGGGCGTTTTCAGGCGGCGCCCAGCCGGTGCTATACGTCCGACTCCATCGGGGGCTGGCGGGAGCGACCACGAACGAGAGGCTATCCATGAAGTCGCACGATTCTGGTGGGTCCATCAGAAACATTCAGCTTCCCGGCCGTGATCGACAGCGATGCGCCTTGCAAGGTGGGATTCGCCTACTCCGTCGTTCGACCGCCAAACCCCATCTTGAGGCAGTTGCCAGCGTGGCTTGCAAAGGGCTTGCCGTGGGGGAAGACGAACAAGGTCGCAATGACGGATGTGATTAACGCGCCTAAAGAGTTGATCGAGGAATCGGCCCGTCTTCGCGCGGCCGAGGCTGACCGCCGTGAAAAGCGCGAACGAGTTGCCCGCGAACGTGAGCAGAACCGCACGGCGGAGTGGCGGCCTATGCAGTTGCCTTTGTCCGATCTGAAGATGCTGTCAAACCCTTGAACCGCTTATGTACTCGTCCCTAGCCCGAAGCTCGAAGTTCAAAGCTCAAAAAGAAGCTCCAGGCGCCACGCCCCAATCCTTGGCGCGCGCGGGCATGGCTTTGGTCTTTGGCTTTTGGATTATCTCTTGGGTTTTGGGCTTTGAGCTTGGAGCTTCCGCCGCTGCGGCCCCGAAACTCACCGCCGCCGAAACGGAATTCTTCGAGTCCAAAATCCGCCCGGTGTTCGTCGAGAACTGTTACAAGTGCCACAGCGCGGGCGCGGAGAAAATCAAGGGCAGCCTGTTGCTCGACACGCGCGAGGGCGTGCTTAAGGGCGGCGACACCGGTCCGGCCATCGTCCCTGGCAATCCTGACAAGAGCCTTCTCATCACGGCCGTCCGCTACAAGGACAAAGACCTCCAGATGCCGCCCAGCGACAAGAAGCTGCCGGACAACGTCATTGCCGACCTCGAACAATGGGTCCGCATGGGCGCGCCCGATCCGCGCACCGAAAGCGCGAGCGCGAAGGCGATGTACGCCGCCGACCTCGAAAAGGCTAAAAAGCATTGGGCCTACAAGCCTGTCACCAAACCCGCCGTCCCGACAGTGAATGATCCCGAGGGTTGGGTGGGCAACGACCTTGACCGGTTCATCCTCGCCTCAATGCAGCCCAAAGGACTGGCGCCTTCGAAGCGCGCCGACAAGGTCACGCTCATCCGCCGCGCCACCTTCGACCTTCACGGGCTTCCGCCGACGATGAAGGAGGTCGACGACTTCGTGAATGACCAGTCCGCCAACGCCTGGTCCGGCCTCGTTGACCGCCTGCTGGCTTCGCCGCGCTACGGCGAACGCTGGGGACGCCACTGGCTCGACCTGGCCAAGTATGCCGACACCCGTGGCCCGCAGAACCAGGGCCGCGAAAACCGTTACCTCTGGAGCTACACCTATCGCGACTGGGTCATCCGCGCGCTGAACGAGGACATGCCTTACGACCAGTTCCTCCTGCGCCAAATCGCCGCAGACCAGTTGAGTCTCTCCGACTCCCGCGACATGGCCGCGATGGGCTACCTCACGCTGGGAAATCGTTTTGGGAACAACCTCAACGACGTCATCGACGACCGCATCGACCTCATCGGCAAGAGCACGATGGCCCTCACGCTGGCCTGCGCCCGTTGTCACGATCACAAGTTCGATCCCATTCCCACCAAGGATTACTATTCGCTCCACGGCGTCTTCAACAGTTGCAGCGAACCACGCGAAGGTCCGATGCTCGAAACGCCCAAGGACACCCCGCTCTACCGCGATTACGTCAAGCAGATCGGCGAGCGCGAGACGGCTCTGTCGAACTTCGTCGAGAAGGTCGAGAAGGAGCTCGTGTCGGACGCCCGCGGCAAGATCGACGATTACCTGATGGCCCTGCACGAGTACCGCAAGCTGACCAATGGTCTGCCGCGGAACACCTTTTTGCAGCGTAAAAAGCTCTCCGCGCAAATCGGAGGTGCGTGGGACAATTACCTCAGGGGCCGTGCGCAAAAGCATCACCCGGTTTGGGCGCCGTGGTTTGCGTTCGAGGCGCTCGCGGACGATGAGTTCACCGCCAAAGCCCGCGAGCTTTCCGCAAAGTTTTACGCGAACACCAACAAGGCCAAGCCCATCAATGTGCAGATTGCCAGGCTGTTCGTCTCGCCACCGTCGAACCTCAATCAAGTCGCCGCCCGCTACGCCTCGGCGATCAGCACGGTCGCCAAGCAATGGGACACCACGGTGGCGAGCTACGAAGCCCGCCAGCGCAACTCCGCATCGCCCGGTCCCGAGCCGGCCTCTCTGCCCGATCCATCGGCGGAAGAAATCCGACAGGTCGCCTTCGGCAAGGGGTCGCCGATTCATGTCGATGAGCGCGCCGTGCAACAATACATCCAACGCGAGGACAAGACGCGCAACAACTTCAACACTCTCCAGCGCGCAGTGAACGACGTGAAGGCCAATCATCCGGGCGCGCCCCTTCGCGCGCACGTGATGCTGGATAACGACAAGCCTCGGGACTCTTACGTCATGATCAAAGGCAATCCCGGAAACCGGGGCCCGGTCGTCCCTCGCCAGGCGCCCGAAATCATCAAGCCGGGCCGCGCGCCGTTTCGTAATGGCTCGGGCCGACTCGAACTGGCGCAGGCCATCGTTAGCAAGGACAATCCACTCACCGCCCGCGTGTTGGTGAACCGCGTCTGGCAGCACCACTTCGGCGCAGGTCTCGCGCCGACGCCGGATGACTTCGGCGTACGCTCCGATCCGCCGACGCATCCCGAGTTGCTCGACTACATGGCGGCCCAGTTCATGGAGGACGGTTGGTCGGTAAAGAATCTCCATCGTTTCATGATGCTCTCGGCCACCTACCAGCAGACCAGCGACGAAAATGCGCGCTTCAACCAGATCGACCCCGACAACCGCTACTACTGGCAGTTCAATCGCCAGCGCCTCGATTTCGAAGCGATGCGCGACACGCTCCTGGCCATCGGCGGCAAACTCGACACCACGATCGGCGGTCCGGGCGTCCCGCTGGATCGCGAGCCGTACCCGACGCGACGCACGATTTACGGCACCGTGGACCGCACGCGCATCCCGAACATGAGCCTGGCGTTCGATTTCGCGAGCCCCGACCTCACGACGGGCAAACGCAATCAGACCATCGTGCCGCAGCAGGCGCTGTTCATGATGAACAGTCCGCTGGTCGTCGAGCAGGCGAAGAACCTGACCTTGCGCTCCGACTTCAAGGCCCAGCCCGGCGCGCCGGACAAGATCAAGCTGCTCTACAGGATCATCTACCAGCGCCCGCCCACCGACGTGGAACTGAAGCTGGCGTTGAACTATCTCCAGGGCGAATCCGCCGGCACGGCCGCCAGCGCCGGTGCCCTCGCGTGGGAATACGGCTACGGCGAATACGACGCGGCCGCCCGGCAGATGAAATCCTTCGTGCAGTTCAGCGCGTTCAACAGCGCGTGGATGCCCGGTGGCCGTGGCCAGCGCACCGGCCCCGTCTCCATCAACGCCAAAGGCGGCCGGCCCGGCAATGGCCCTGGGTTCGGCGCGGTCCGCCGCTGGACCGCTCGCAAGGACGGCTTCATTTCCATCGATGGAGTCCTTGCGCAGCAGTCAAAAGAACTCTCCGATGGCGCGCGCGGCTACATTGTTTCGAGCGGCATCGGCCTGCTCGGCACCTACGTCGTTCAGCCCGGCTCGCAGGCGCTGACAAAACTCCCGCGAGTGCTCGTCAAGCGCGGCGACACCATCGACTTCGTCGTGGTCGGCAAGGGCCCCTTTCTATGGGCGCCGACGCTGCGAATGGAAGGCGGCAAGGCCGGCGAACTGGCCGAATGGAACGCCGAGAAGGATTTCAGCGGCACGATTTCTCCAAAGCACCTCGAACCGTGGGAAAAGTTGGCGCAAGTGCTCCTCGAGACGAACGAACTGACGTTCATCAATTGAGCGGGCGACTGCTTATGGCCAATGGGAAGCATGGGAAGAATGTGAAGAATGAGCCTGATTCCCATTCCTCCCATAATTCCCAACCCGAGGAACGTCTCCTGCGTCCCCGTGGCGATTACCACACGCTGCTGTCCTTCCAGAAAGCTGAAGTGATCTACGACATCACGTTCCGCTTCGCCCATAAGTTTCTTTCCAAAGGCGAATCGCACGATTGATCAAATGATTCAGGCGGCGCGTTCAGGAAAGAAAAAACCTTCTCGAGGGCAGCAAGGCCGGCACAACCTCCAAGGAAATCGAAATCAAGTGGACCAACGTCGCCCGGGCGAGTCTTGAAGAATGACTCGACGATTTTCGCGATTACCTCCGCGCCCGCGATCTGCCGCAGTGGGACAAAAACTCCAAGGAAGCCCAATACGTCCGCAAGCTGGGACGCAAGACACCTCAGTCTTTTGAAAACTATCGGGAATTTCTCGAAACTCGCCCTCCAGCCGTTGTGGCCAATATCGCCATCTGCCTCATTCATCAGGGCAATTACCTGATTGACCAACAACTCCATCGTTTGGAACAGGACTTTCTAGCCCAAGGCGGCCTCCGCGAACGCATGACCCGCATGAGGCTGGCTGCCCGAAACAAGCCATAACTCCCCATCCTTCCCATCACTCTCCGGCTTGCAACGTAAGATCCGCTTTCTCCTAGGCGTCCAAACAGTCCCGCACTGTGCGTGCGAGTGTTTCTGGACTGTAAGGCTTCTGGAGGAAATCCGTTCCCTTCCTGTTGGTGAAGTCCGGGCTGACCACTTCAAGGCTGTAGCCGCTGGTGCAGATCACCTTCACGTCCGGCCGATCCCGCAACACGCGGTCAGCCAATTCCCGGCCTGACACGCCTTCGGGCATCATCATGTCGGTCAGAAGCAGGTCGACCTCGTCTTTGCGGTCCTCCCAGATCTTGAGGGCCTGGGCGCCCGTCGCCGCGGGAATCACCCGGTAACCCTTCAGTTGCAGGATTTCACTCACCACGTCGCGCAACGCCGATTCGTCCTCAACCACGAGGATGGTTTCGTCGCCTCCGGGCGCAATGGTCGGCGGCGCGAGGACCGAGCCGTTGACGGCGCGCGTGCTGACCGGCAGGAAGACCTTGAAGGTCGTGCCCCGGCCGACTTCGCTCTGGACTTCGACCCAGCCCTGGTGCTGTTTTAGAATGCCGTAGACCGTGGCCAGCCCCAGTCCGGTGCCTTTGCCAACTTCCTTGGTCGTGAAAAACGGCTCGAATATCCGCGCGAGCGTCGCCGCGTCCATGCCATGGCCCGTGTCGGTCACGGTCAGGCAGACGAAGTTGCCCGCCCGCGCCTCCGGGTGGCGCTGCACGTAGCCGGCGTCGACTTCCACAAAAAAGGTCTTGATGACGAGTTCTCCGCCGTGCGGCATGGCATCGCGGGCGTTGACGGCGAGGTTGACCAGGACCTGTTCCATCATGCTGGGATCCGCGTTGATCGGAGGCAGGTCGTCCGTGGTCTGGCGCTTCAGTTCCACTTGCGGGCCGATGAGGGTGCGCAGCATCTTGCCGAGGTTGGCCGCCACGTCGTTGAGATTCAGTAATTGCGTCTGGAGGATTTGTTTGCGGCTGAACAGAAGCAGTTGGCGCGTCAGGTTGGCGGCCCGTTCCGCGGCGTGGAGGATTTGGCGCGCCGATTCTGTGTGGGATGCCTCGAGACCGGGGGCTGAGCCGAGCAACCCGGCGTGGCCCTGGATGATGGTGAGCAGGTTGTTGAAGTCGTGCGCCACGCCCGCGGCCAACTGGCCCACGGTGTCCATCTTCTGGGCCTGGCGCAACTGGGCTTCGAGGTTCAGCCGGTCGGTGACGTCCTCTGCGTAGCAGTGAACGACATTGTTCGAGACGACCGGGAAGAAGGACCACGAAAGAACGCGTCCGCCGACGCTGGTGGCCAGGTGGAGTTTGTTTTCACCTGTCGACAGGCATTGCTTGACGATGTTGGCGGCGTTCAGCGGCAGGATGGACTGGGGATGAGGCTTCTTGAGCAGGCGGGCGATTTCCAGCGCCGCGTCATTGAAATAAGTCAACGCGCCGTCGCCAGCGAACTCGAACACGGGGTTGGGATTAAAGCGAGGGAACGCGGCCAGCTTCCGGATCTCCCGCTCCGCGCGTTTGCGCTCGCTGGTGTCGCGCGACACCACGAGGATATGCTGCGGTTTGCCGTCCGCCCCGAAAATGCAAGTGACGGCCGACTCGAATGTGATCCAGCTTCCGTTGGTGTGTTGAAGGCGCAGTTCGACGTTGCGGCCTTCGCGCAGCAATAACGCCTCTTGGAAGGCTTCGCGCAGCACCCGCGCGTCGTCCGGGTGTAAAAAAGAAGCGCAGGCAGAACTAGCCATTTCTATCGCTTCACGACCGAGCACGCGCCGGAAGGAAGGGCTCGCGTACAGCGGCCGGTAATCGAGGTCCATCAGGCAGATGAGGTCGCGCGTATGCTCGGCGATGAGCCGATATTGCTCCTCGCTGTGGCGCAGGGCGATTTCGGTGTCGGCGCGGTCGCGTTCGGCGCGTTTTTTGCGAAGCGTGTTCCGGATCGCCGACGGCAGCCGGCGCAGGCTGGCCTTGAGGATGTAGTCGTCCGCCCCCTCTTGAATGCAGCGCACGGCGATTTCCTCGGAGTGCGAGCCAGTGACGAGGATGAGCGGCACTTCCGACTGACATTCCTTGAGCAATTGCAGGGCTTCGATGGCGCCGAATCTGGGCAGCGTGTAGTCGGCCAGGATGGCGTGCGGTTCGAACCGGTTCAATTCCCCGAGGAATTCATCGCGCGTTTCCACGCGGCGCGTCTGGCAATGCATTCCGCTCCGCTTCAACTCGTGCTCGATCAATTCCGCGTCGGAGGGCATGTCCTCGACCAGGAGGATGTTCAGTGGAGGCTCCATTGATGGTGAAGTTGAACCGGGCGCCCGGGCGGGATTCAAAGCCTGGTCCGCCTCCGCAAGGCGTGGCCTGAACGTACTGCCGCGGGTTGGGCGTTGCTGATTCGAGTTGTCTGTTCCACGATTGCCAAATTCGATTGACCAATCTGAGCACGAACCCGGCCGACCTCTCGTTGGTAGCAAAACCGCGCGCAACAGGCCAGCCTTCAGTGAGTCCGGAGTTTTCCCGACCGTCGATCACGCTGGAGTACGAGCGCTCGACCGTCGGGATCCGCGCCGTGCGGGAGAGCGAACGAAAATGTCGCTCCCTCTCCTCGTCTGCCCTCGGCCCAAACGAGGCCGCCGTGCCGACGGATGATCCGTTGCACGATGGCAAGGCCCGCTCCGGTCCCTTCGAACTCCCCCGGCCCGTGCAATCGCTGGAAGAGTTGGAAGAGCCGCCCGGAGTACTCCATGTCGAAGCCGACCCCATTGTCGCGCACAAAGTAAACGCACCGGCCCTCCATCCGGTTCCCGCCAATTTCGATTTCCGGCTGGGCGGCGCCCCGGGAAAACTTCAGAGCGTTGCCGACCAGGTTCGCCCACACCTGCCGCAGCAACGAGGGATCACCGGCCGTGGCCGGAAGCGTCTGCACACTGATCCGCGCTGCGCCCGCCGTCTCTGCGGTCAATTCCCTGACCACCGAGCGGGCCAGAGAATCCATGTTCACGGGGGCAGGGAGCATCGTGCGCCCGCTGAGCTTGGCAAAATCGAGCAGGTCGTCCACCTGCTGGCCGAGCCGGCGCGCGTTCGATTCAATTCGTTCGAGAAGTTGCTCGGTCTCCCTGTCGAGCTTCTGGCCGTGCTCGGAGCGCAGGATTTCGGCGAAGCCGGCGATGGCCCGGACCGGGGACCTCAGGTCGTGCGAGATGGCATGGAAGCAACCTTCCAGTTCCTGATTCGCCGCAGCAATCAGGCGCGTCTGTTGCTCGATGTGCGCCTCGAGTTGCTCGTTCCGAATTCGCAACGCGTCCTCCGATTGTCTGTGGTCTGAGAGTTCTTTCATGAACTGGCGGCGTTGTCCCTCAGATTCCCGCAATAGCCTCGAGCGTCCCCACAGACCGGCGACGATGGCCAACACGGCCAGGCCCAGGCAGGCGTAGATTAGAAAATCCATCGGTTAAGAGCATCCGGTGCCGCATTGCATGGCTTTCTCCCGGGGCGCTGTGACAACCACGCCGGGGCGTCGGGTTCCGCGACTAACCCTGTCACGCCCCGGGCTCAGGTGGCTCCGGGTTAATTTGGCCTGGGCGAATGGGAATCCGACCTGACCATGGATCTGAACCGAATCACAACGCCAGCTTTCAAAGGAGCAGGCGTCCTTGGCAATCGTTAGAAGCTTGATCGAGGCATCGCGAAATTCGCCATGCCTCCAGTCTCCTGACGCGCTCTATCGATGCGTCATAGGCTCGAGCGTCACGCGCCGGAAGAAAACTTCGGAGCCTTCGCATTGCAGCAGGATCTTCCCCCGCCGCGGAAACACGCCGCGGGCTTCATTCACAGTGACGCCGTTGAGTTGCACGAGGATGTGGTCGCGCTCGCAAATGCAGATGAGTTCGTTCCACTGGCCGCGCGGTCTTTCCACGTCACGCGGTCCGCGGAAATCAAATTCATCCTTCCATTGCCGCGACTTGTTCAGCCAGTTGACGCGGCCCCAACGCTCGATATCGAGGGTCTCCCGGCTGTCCGTGAATGCAACGAACGGCCAACCCTCTGCGTCTCGCCCGGGCTGGACGGCGACACTGACGCGCGGCGCGATGAGCGAGCCGTCCGTGTTTGTCCCACGAATGAGGAGAAGGTCCCCGGTGGCTCCTTGCATGATTTGGCACTCGATGGCCGCGCGAAACGCGCCGCGCCCGTCGTGGCTGTTTCCGTCCGGGCCGACACTGTGGAGGAACAGCCCCGAGTCGCTCGCCTTGCCGATGCGGTCGGCCCACGGCCAGTGGGTCGCGCCCCACTTGAACTCGACGCTCAGCCGGTAGTCGGAGTATTCCTGCGTGGTGGCCAGGTAGCCCAGGCCGTCGCCGGAGATGCGAAGCAGCCCATTGGTCACGGCGAAGACGCGTCGCGGGTCATCACGCTTCGTGTCGACCAGCCAGGAATACCAGCCGGCGAGGTTCGTTCCGTTGAACAACTGGACCGTCCCCGGCGAAATGCTTTCCGCCCCACCAGCGATGAAAACGAACAGCATTGCAGCCAGTACGATTGAGATTCCGTAGCAGCCGACGTCAGGAGGCTCAAGCTTTCTGGAGGAAGAGAACAGAGCCTCCTCACGTGGGCTGCTACAGTTCATGGTCCCAATGCGGGTCCATCGCTGGAAGTGGAGGCTATCCATGACGCCGGCGCGCCGAGCTCCTGCTCGGCAAGTTCCCCTGAAACAGGATCGAGCCGAGCGGGAGCTCGGCGCTCCGGCCGCGTCAGGGTCGCGAGGCCCGGCGTGCCGCCGTGGATTCTCGTTACGCCTGCTCAGATATGATACATCCCCCCTTTGTCCCCGCCTTCGTCGAGGAGTTGCTGGAAGGTGATGGCGTCCGCTGCTGCATTGACCGCCCGTTGCAATTTTTCCCACGCGGCGCGCAATTCCGGCGGGCACTGCGCTTCGGTCATGGCAGGGGGATCGAAGAGTTCCCCGTGGACGGCGCGCAGCACGTCGCCCAGGGTGATTTTGGACGGTGCCTGGCCCAGCAAATAACCGCCCTCTTTGCCGCGGCGGCTTTTGACGAGGTCACGCGCCTTGAGTTCGATGAGAATCTGGACAAGATAATTGGCGGGAACTCCATTCTGCGCCGCCAGAACGTCGACTTTCATCGCTTCACCCGTGTGAAAATGCCGCGCCAGCCCGATGACCGCGCGGGCAGCGTAATCGCATTTTACGGGGAGTCTCACGCGCCAGCGAGGATAGGCGGGCCAAGCTTGCCTCGCAATCGGAGAGTATCCAGCCGTACTGCGCTCGAACGGATCGAGCGAAGCAGGTCCTTCATCCCGCTCTTGAGAGAATAGGCGTACGAGCGAAAAGCCTGCGCCAACAGCACTCCTTGCCGAGTTCGACCACTCTGCGGCCCGACCGGCTATCAATCCGTTTCCATGTTGTCGATGAACGCGGCCTTGTCGAGGCGCTCGCTGGCTTCGCGTTTGACGAAGATGGAAGTGTTCTCGGACGCGGGCGCGGCGGCAGGCGCCTGGGGTAGCGGGCTGGGCTCCGGGGGCTGAGCGCCCGGCATCACGGCGGTGGTGGGTTTCGATTTGCGAAGACGACGATACCACTTCTCGAGGGTTTGCTGGATGGCCTCGCGGTTGGAGCGGCGGAATCGCCGGATGGCCTGGGCATTGGGGATTTCGTCGTGCGTGGCAGCTCGAAGCTGCGGATCCCGAAGCATGCGATCCTCGATTTCCGAGGAACTGTAGACGCCCTTCGCGTAACAGTAGGCGACCGCCCCCAGCAATTCCTTGGCAGGAATCGCATTGCCCGCCTTCGGGGCGACGACGCCGGGGCCGGATTCAGCGGCCTCGGAGGCCACGCGGCGGAAGAACAAAGTCTGGCTTTCTCCACTGGGATCGGCCGGCGGTGCCGGGGCAGGCTGATTCGGCGCAAATTTCCCAAGGTTCAACACCTTGGTCTCGTCTGGCGGATTCTTTTCGTTCTTGCTCATACGGCGTTACTCCTTAACGGTCGCTTCTCACTCAAAATTCAACCTTATTTCGAGCCTTTTGACCAGCGGGAACTTTACGGACCTGCTGCCTGAGCGGCTCAACTTCCAGAGGTGACATTGCCGGGCGAACCTCTACAGTGCTCGCATGACACTGCTTGTCCGTCCATTGAGCCGGCCCGCTTGCTCCCTGACACTCGCTGTTTGCTGTCTTTGGCCCTTGGCCGGCGCGAGTCGCACTCTGCTTGATGCGGGTGCGGCCACGGAATGGAAGTTCCTCACGGGAACGAACCCTCCTGTCCCTGCCTGGCGCGACGCGGGCTACGACGAAGCCGCCTGGCAATCGGGCAAGGCGCCGCTGGGCTACGGAACAGCGCGCTTATCGACCGCCTTGCCGGCCAGCGTCTCGAATGCATTCGTCACGACCTGGTTTCGGCGCGAGTGGGTCGCCTCGCCGCTTCGCGCGGGTGAAGGGCTGGACATTCTGCTGTGCGTTGACGATGGCGCGGTCGTCCATTTGAACGGCCGCGAAATTGCCCGTTTCAACATGCCCACGGGCGACGTGTCTGCTGCAACGACGGCCCGCCGCGCCGTCAAAGGTCGCGAGGAAGGCTTTTACTCGCGCGTTTCCGTTCCCAAAGGGCTCTGGCGCGCGACGGGCACGAATGTTCTCGCCGTCGAAGTTCACCAGGCGTCGGCCATGGATGAGGATTGTTTCTTCGACCTCGCCCTCAAGGCGCTGCCGGTGAACGAGCCGCGTCCGACCGTCCCGGCGGATGCGCGAGCCGCGATGAACGCCTACTACAAGGAACACTTCGTGGGTCCCGGCGTGCTCGTGCCGGACGGCTACGTGGATGGTGGACGGGCGATGCGGTTCGATTCGGAAGGCCGCGCGTTGTCCGGCCGCGAGATCCTCGTCGTTGATCGCGCCGGTGACTCCGAGTTACGCAAACACCTCGAGTACGCGAAGGAACTCCAGTCGCTGGGTCCGCTCGAACGCACGCAAAAGCTCGCCGAACGAGTCGATCGGCTGACGACCCCGCCCGGCGGCGAGCGGTGGGTCGGCCCTGCCGTCGAGGAACTCACGCGCGAATTCGTCAACAAGCCGCTCCGCATCGGGGACGTGGTCGATTCGGGCCAGGCCGGCGTTTGCCGCCACCGGTCGCTGCTCTTCAAAATTCTCGCTGACGAAGCCGGGCTGAAGTCCGCGCTGGTCCGCGGCAATTTCGCAGTCAATGGGCCGCGCGGGTTTGCTCACGCCTGGAACGAAGTTTACCTCGAGGATGGGCGCCGCTTGCTCGTGGACGTGATGCACAACGGCGGCAAGCCGCGCTTCCCTGCCGTCACCGACCCCGAAGTGGTGCGTCGTTACCTCAAGCCGGACGACACGCCTTGGTATTCGACGAATGCGCCCGCAAAGGCGAAGGCCACCAAGCCGTGAGCTGCTTCGGAACGCCCCTCGACGGCTACTTCCAGAGCCAGCTCCCCGCCGCGCTGGAACTGCTCCGGCAAATGGTCGGGATCAATTCGTTCACCGGCAACCGCGACGGGGTCAATCGGCTCGGGCGATTCACGGCGGAAAGCTTCGCACCGCTGGGTTTCGCCGCGGAATTCGCTCCATCGACCAATCCCGATTACGGCGACCATCTCGTGCTCACGCGCCGCGGGAGCGGCCCGAAGAGCATCGCGATGATCTCGCACCTCGACACGGTCTTCCCGCCTGACGAGGAAGCGCGGAACAATTTTCGCTGGCTGCCTGAGGGCGATCGGATCTACGGCCCTGGCACCCACGACATCAAAGGCGGCACGGCAATGATATGGCTGGTGCTCCACGCCTTGCGCGAACGCGCGCCGGCCGTGTTCGAAGCGGTCACTTGGAAGCTGCTTTGGAATTCGTCCGAGGAAGTCATCTCGAAGGACTTCGGCGACCTCTGCCGTGCCCGGTTCGACGCCGGCACGCTCGCCGCGCTGGTCTTCGAATCCGAAGGCCGGCTGGGCGATGAACGGCTGATGGTCGTCGCCCGCAAAGGCCGGGCGACCTGGCGTGTGACCGTGACCGGCCGCGGCGCGCACGCCGGCTCGAAACATCGCCACGGCGCCAACGCCGCCGTGCAACTGGGCCAGACGCTCCAGCGCATCGCGGCGCTCACTGATTACTCCCGCGAACTCACGTTCAACATTGGAACGATTTCTGGCGGCGGCGTGCTCAACCGCGTCCCGCACGAAGCCTTTGCTGAAGGCGAGATGCGCGCCTTCACGCCGGAAGCCTGCGCTGCGGGCAAGGCCGCGTTGCTCGCGCTGGCCGGCCCCGGCGAAATTCGCGCCGTCGCGGACCGCTTCCCGTGTGCCGTGCGGGTCGACATCCTCAGCGAAAGCCGCCCCTGGCCGCGCAACCCCGACACCGACCGCCTGGCCGCGCTCTGGCAGCAAGCCGGCGCCGAACTCGGCCTTCCCGTTAACATCGAACAACGCGGCGGCCTGAGCGACGGCAACCAGATCTGGGACGCCGTGCCGACTCTCGACGGCCTGGGCCCCTGGGGCGACAACGACCATACCTCCGAACGCAGCGCCGACGGCACCAAAGCGCCCGAGTTCGTGGAAGTCACTTCCTTCATCCCGAAGGCTTCGCTGAACACGGCCGCGATCCTCAAGCTCGCAGGCTGATTCTTGCGGTGCGTTACGACGCACAGCTGAATGCGGCAGGCAATAACTCCCGACAACTCCCCTACCGGCCCTTCGCCCGTGCCGCGCCGCGGCGCACGCTCACGACCTGGCGCGGATCCACGATGCGAAACCCGCCATCCGGTAATACCACGACAAAATCGGGATTGTTCGGCATGAAAAAGAGGTGAGCGGCCGTTGCAACCGCCACCGTGCGCCCATCTGCCAGGTGAATCTCGAACGGCTTGAACGGCGCGGCATCCCGCATGTCCCTCAGTGTTTTGAGCGTCATGACTGCTCTTGTCTGTCGTCGCTTGTCTGTGCTGTCAATGTAGCTGCCTTTGGGGATAGTCACGCTCATGACTCAGAGCTGTCTCGGAAATCGGTTCTATTCAAGGTGGTGAGTTAGAGCGATTGCCAAAAGTCATTTCCGAAATGGTGGGCGGCGCCCTGCTGGGCGCCGCGGCAAACCGGCAGGTTTGCCCCACCATTTCGGAAATGACTTTTGGCAACCAGTCTAGTCGTCTCAAGTAGATACGACGCGTTGCTGGCGGTGAGCGCAACGCCCGCACGGCCAGAGCCCAGCCACCACGGCGGCCGGCGCGAGCAGCAGGAGGATTCGTCGGCGTTTCATCGGGAATTCTCGTCCGTCGAATGACCGCGCGCCGTCAGGGCACTCGGGTCGATGTGGAACACGGCGTTGCTCGCGGCAGCGCTGTGAGCCGGCTGCTTCATCAGCCGCAACAACTCCGGCACGGCGGCTTTGGCCTTCGGCCCGATGCGCCCCAGCGCGGAGGCTGCGTGGAGCGGCACGCCGCGGTCGGGATCGGACAGCGCCGCGGTCAGCGCAGGCACAACGAGCTCGGCGTGGGACTCGACACCGGACTCGTCCCCGGCAAAGTGAGACACGGCCCACCTGCGCTTGATGCCATTGGTGTGCGTGAGGAATTGCGCCACGATGCGCACCGCGGCTTCGTCGTCCCTCGCCATGTCCCCGAGAGCCGACAGCGCGTGCCTGGCCGTGACGCGGTTTGTACCGTCAATGCCACTGTCAATGGCAGCCAGCAGATAAGGGAAGGCCAACGCGCCCGCGCCCGACATCGCGCGGGCGGCCTTGTAACCGCGCTGCTCGTCGGCAAGCAACCCCGCGAGCACGGGCAGAGCGGCGGCGGAGTCTGGACCGAGGATATACAGCCCGTCGGCGGCACGCGCCAGCCGCGCTGCCTCGTCCCGGAAGCGAAAAGGCACGAGCCGCTTACCGTCCGCCCAGTTATTGAATGAGATACGCCACTGGGAAATGGGCCGGGTCAGTTCTGAGAGCAAGTAAGGCAAGGCGTTGGTGCCCATGGACTGTATGGCTTTGCACGCGGCTTCTCGTCTTTGGACCGGCATCGGCTGGCTGAAGCGAGGAACGATCCCTTGGGCCTCCTTGATCCAAAAGGTGAACCGTTTGCCATCGTAAACAGGCTCCTTCGGCCCGCTCGGCCAGAGTACGACGAACGCCATCGCCACGAACGCCGTCAGCGCGAGCAGCAGGAGAATTCGTCGGCGTTTCATTAGAGTCGAGTTCCGCTTCCAGCCGTTGCCGTGGCAAAGCAATCGTATCAATGCCGAACCCCGTTGGGTGTTCTTGTGACCGTTATCCCAAAGCAGCGCGTGCCTCGCAACCTTGGGCTTTGGGACGCAATCCCGTTTGGGATTGGGCCCGGAAAAGTAAGAGAGCTCCAGCGAACGTTGTGTTCACTGGAGCTCTGGCCGTTTCGCGGATTCACTATGGGCAGATTCGCGCAAGAACTTCGCGCTGCCCGCGAGGTTCCACGGATGCGAGAATTTCCACGGCAGTCGTGTGATTAATCTGGCCGTTCATCAACATCTTCAGCTCATCGTCTGTGCAAAAAACGAATTCTCCGAGGACCTCGAGCGATCCAACCGTACCGACCATGCGCTGCGAGTTCGGGTACCGGCTGTCCCGTGGAACGATGAATAACTGGATGCACTCCGGATCATCAATTCGCGCCGAGGCAATGATGTGCAATCGCAGCGTCGGCTTCCAGCCCGATGCATCCAACCAACGTTCAATCCAGTTGCAGGCGAGGCGGAAAACGCGTTCTTTGGCACCACACCAATAAACGGCGGCGATGGGATACGCTCCAACGAGCAATGCTTCCGCAGTGGCAGCTTGGCCGCGCGTTTGGGTTGCGGCGATCTCCAGAGGCCAGTATCCATATCCATCCGGACGCAAGAGAGACTGCAAATGAAAGTGGGCGGTGATGGATGCCCCTGCACTTTCATCATTCACGAAGATGACACGTTCGGGTGTCAATGCAGCATGCTCCACGGCACAGACAATCCGTTGGTGCAGATTGGCCACCGTCGCGTCCCTGCCCGGGCTGTGCCAAGCTTGAGGGCGATGAACCGCGGCTGCATGGGTGAAATGCAGCTCACCGAAGGGAAAGGCATTCGGCAACGCAATCAAGTCCTCGTTTGCCACCGTATAACGGTAACAAATCTCAGTCCCGAATTGCTGCCATTGGTAATTGCAAAACGGACAGTTGCCATTGACCGGACGAATTCCGGGAGGGGGTTGCACGCGCCCGGCGCCTTTAGATCGATCCTTGCGCCTGAAGTTATGTTGCCCGATCAACGCTGGGAACGGTGATTGAGGATTCTTGAACAAGTAACGTTTGGACCACTGAAGGTCGTCCTTCACGAAGCCGGTTGTTACGTTCAACATGTGACAGAGTCGCAGCGCGGATTCCAAGCCGGCGGCTTTGGCCTTGTCCTCACAAAGCTTCTGCCCCTCCTGCGCCAGGGTCGTCCAGTGATTGAGCACCAGTTCCACTAGTTCCACGCAATCGGTGTTGAGTGTTTCGTTCATGTCTGCTTTCTTACGGTTACTACCGCCGCGTGCGCCGGGTCAGTCCCCGCGTTCATTAGCATGACGCCGAGATACCAGCTCGGCAGACGAGGGCTAACCCGTATAAACGGCACGCGGTTGGTAGTGCCATTAGCTTGGCATCGGAGCACGGAATGTCAAATCATATTTGTCCTAATGTAATACAAATCATTGACTTGCGAATCGGAATGCGTGTCAGATTGCGGAGTGGTTTGTGCAATGTCTGCGGAATGAAGTGAAGACCAGAGGCTCGTTGCTTTGTTTGAGCTCTGATTACAAGCTGGTTGAAATGTCGGAACAGAACGTCAGGAATCTGCGGACCCTGAGCGTTCCCCCGTCGTCGAGTGCATGGCAAATCCAGATTCCACAAAGCAGCCACAAGGGCCCAAAATAGAAATCGACAACGAAAGCCTTGAGTATCGTGTCGCTGAGTTGGCCTTCGAACACGGCTTAACTGCGGAAACCATCGCAAAGAAACTTTCTGACGAGGGATTGGCTGTCAATTTTCAGCGCGTGCAACGGGCCATGCTGCGAGCACGCTCAAAGGGCATCCTCGTTTTCAACCCGCCGCTTTTGAACGAACAGGAGGAACGGCAGCGAACGCTGGCCGGGATGTTCAAGCAAAAGGATGGAAGCAACCCCAAAATTCAGGTGTTCAATGACGAAATCAAATTCGACGACCACGATGCCTTCTACATTGCCAGTGCAGCAATGATGAACAGTTGTATCGAACACCTGATGGAGCTTGGAGAAGGAAAGCAAGAGGAGATCATTATTGCCAACGCCGGCGGTCCATCGCTGGCAAAAATGGTCCAAAACCTTGGGAAAACTTACGTGCGATCCCTCAACGGCAAGCGATTACTTTTCCTCTCCCTCAGCGCCGTCGGGAAACCAGAGTGTTTTGACTGGTCGCCCAGTTACTTGGCCGTGCGGCTTTCTGAGATTTATTCGGCGAGACATTATGCTCCGGAAGACTTTGCCCATGCCGACAGCAAATACCAGGAACTGGTCTCTCGGATTGACATGCTTGTCGGGGGCATCGGTTCGGGCGTCGATGGTTTCTTGTGCGAGGAACTGAGAACTCGCAAGCGGAGAGTTCCGCCGGATATCGCCGGAGATCTGTTTTATCTCCCGTTCCACTCTGATGGAACGCCCGCCGATACGGAGGATGTCCGTCAGCTTTTGGAAGAATTGCACGTCCATCCGACGTTCGAGGAATTTGAGAAACTGCGGGCTCGAAAAGCACTACGCATGGTGATCGTCCCCCCGCCGCCAATTGAAAGCGGTCCGAAGAGCCCGCCGGTTGGCCACAAGGATCCGATGGTCAGGGTAGTGCTTGCGCATGGGCTGGCCAGCCACATTATCATACCTGCATCGATGGCAACTCGAATTGTGGCAAATTAGTGTTGGGTCAGTGCGGTCATTCAGCTCATCGTGTCATGATTCCATTACCCCGTGAGATGGGTCAGAAGATGAATCGGCGAACGTCCAAAAGCATTTTCCAATCCGCAGCAGTTCGGCTCGCTCTTGCGTGCATGATTTGGACCCTCACCGGGTCAACTCACGGCCAGCAATTGTTGCTGAGGACCGACACATTCGATGCGGACCCAGGCTGGGAAGGCCGCAACAACCGCGCGACCGATCCGGCCCCCAGACAGATCATCCAAAACTTTGGCTTCAGCAGCTCCAGTACGAATGCCGGCGGAACGGCTGGCGAGATCGGCGGCTTCATTACGCCGGCAGGAGAGGCGGCATTTTATGGGAAGGTCATTCCGCCCGCGTCGTTCAACGGCCCACTTTCCGCTTCGGGCATCCTGAATGTGCCTCAGGGGGGTGGCCATACGCTGATTGGTTTCTTTAACGCCGACACCGTTAACGAGTGGCGCACACCCAACACCATCGCACTGCGAATCTACGGCCGAGGCACTTCTTTTCTCGCGTATCTCGAGTATGGCACCGGTTTGTGGCGAGCGGGCGGCGGGTCGTTCGGCGGAGAGGCGGCCATTCCAGCCGGCACAAACGACTACCCGTTCTCTCTCAACTACGATCCCAATGGCGCTGACGGCCAGGGCACGGTCACCGCCACGTTGGGCAGCTACACGACGGTCATGACCCTCGACTCCGGCCACAAAGCCGATGGGGCGATATTTAATCGCTTCGGCATTCTCAATGTCATGAAGAGCGCTGACGACCCGGGACAACTCTGGCTGGATAACGTGACGATTAACGGAGAAGCGCACCCCTTCAGCTCTGACCCGGGTTGGGACCAGCGCAATAATCGCAGGACCTACACCAGTACCAACGTTCGTCCGCGATTTGATTTCGGCTACAGCCCCGGCTCGAACTTTGCCGGCGGACAAAGCGGAGGTGAGCTCGGCGGCCACACCTTTCGCGGCGATTCGCGCGTGGAGTTTAACGGAAGCCGCATGGCTTACTATGGCGCTCGACTCAATGAGACCTTGTCTCTCAGTCAACCGCTGCATGCTGAGGGTAAAGTTGGGTTTCGACGCGGGGTCAGCGACAGCACGACGCTCATTGGCTTTTTCCACTCCGTCGGCAGCATGCGCAGCAACAACTCCCAGAACTCCGCGACGCCGGAGAACTTTATTGGCGCAGCCATCGAAGGCCCCAGTTCGGAGGGGTTTTACCTCTACCCGACCTACGGGGTTGACCAGGAAGGCGTGCGGGCCAGCGGCAATCGCGGCACGCCCACACCGCCCTATATCTATCCGAACGGTGAGTCGCGTCACTGGACGTTGGACTATCGTCCTGATGGGAACGGTGGAACAGGCAGTCTCGCCGTAACGCTGGACGGGCAGGCGGTGACCCTCAATCTCGATCCCGGCCACAAACAGCTTGGCGCCTCTTTTAATCGCTTCGGCATCATCACGACCCACATCGATGGCAGCGGCCAGACCGTTTACTTCGACGATTTGACCTACACAGTGGGCACGCAGCCCAGGTTGGCCATCGCCAGAAGCGCGCCCGCACAAGCCCGTCTCCAATGGCCGACCAACTACATAGGCTTCACGGTGCAAAGCGCCTTCGACCCCGGCGCAGGCAGCCTCTGGCAACCCATCCCCAACGTGGTCACCGTCAACGGGGCCTTCTACAGCGTCTCCGTCAACACGACCAACGCCGCGCGGTTCTTTCGTTTGCGTAAACCTTGAACCGGACGTCCGCCCCACTTCAACCGAGCGCGGCGCGCGTGCGTTTCACGAGGTCGTTGTCCTTGTCACCGGAGCCGCGCAATCACCGGCGTTCGAGTCCTCGTCGCGGACGGCGGTGATCGCCGGCTTCGAAGCGAAACCGTTGAGGATCGGCGGCGGCTTTCAGGATGAATTCGTTCAATTCGGCCCAGAACTCGTCGCCCAACGGCTCGTTGACGGCGTCGTAGTGGCGCAGGATTTTGGAGACGTCGCGCTGAACAGCCGGGTGGTAAAACCACCATCATCGGCCGCATTCCTGTTGGACGCGCCGGACGAACTCTTCGTGCGGGATCGCCTCCACTCGCCCCGACTCCATGTCCCTCTCTCGCTCCTCGACCTCTTCATCGGACACAGTCGCGTCCGCTGGGGGAACGGTGTCCAGAAGTCGCACCGCCAACAAAGCGCGCTCTCGTTCAGATAGCGCAAGGGCTTGCTGCTCGATTTGGGCGAGTTTCATGGGTTGCAGGATGCATCCAAGCGTCGCAACGCGCAACCAGGCCATTGCGACAACGACTAGCTCAAGCACGCAGCGCTTGCACCAGCAGCGGGATGGCAGCTTCCGTATGCTCAGCCATAAGTCCTAGACTGCTCATGGCATTTACCCCAGCTTGTGTGTTTGTGCTGTCTATGGCTCTCAGCAGGTACGGAATCGCCGGTTCCTTGGTGGCGCTCAGGACCTGTGCCACTGCGTCGCCTCGTTGTTCATCGCCAAGGTATCCGGACAATTCCGGCAGTGCGGTGGCAGGCCGCAAAATGTAAAGTCCATTGGCAGCGAGCCAGATTCTGTACTCTTCTGTCCGTATGCGCCCGTTCGTCCAAGATTGTTTCGCAAGCCAACGCCGCGTCGCGGCCTTCCATTTAGGGTCACGTCGGGAGAATTCCGACATCAACCAAGGCAGGGCATTGGTGCCCATCCGTTGCACCGCTTGCTCGGCCGCTCTGCGTGTTTCTGCCTCTTGTCCTTGGAAGCTATCCTCCAGCCATTCGCTAAGTTTCCGACCTTGGTACACCGGCTCCGCCGGCCCCCTCGGCCAGAAAAGGACGCAGGCCATTGCGACAACGACTAGCGCAAGCAGCAGGAGGATTCGCCGGCGTTTCATTTCCTTCTATTCACGGCATGGGCGGCGTCACGGCCGAAGGATCGATTCGGAAGATGGTGTTGCTCGCCGCGGAGGCGATGATCGGATCGGAATTCGTCATCAACCTCTGCAGTGCCGGGACGGCCGGCTTGCCTTCGGCTTTGACATTCTTCAGGAGATCAGCGGCGTAGACCCGAATCCGCTGGTCTGCATCGGCTGTCGCCTGAACGATCGGCGGGAGGGTCAGATCCGGCCGCAAATCCACCAGGATCAAACCGCGGAGCGCCTCATTGCGTACCAGGAAATCCCGGTGGTTCATCATATTCACCAGGTGCGGGATGGCGGATTCTGTGTTCCGGGCTAGCTGAATCAGCGCCCATGTGCCGACATACGCCAAGTCCCTGTTCGTCGAGGAAACTGCTTGCAGCATGTACGGGAGGGAAAGTTCTCCTGCTCCGGCCATTGCGTGGGCGGCACGGCTGCCGCGCTCTGGATCGGCGAGATAAGTGAAGAGTGTCGGCAACGCCGGGGCCGCGTTAGAGCCCAGGAAGTGAATGCCATGGGAGGCAAGTCGAATCCTTTGCTCATGGCGGCGAGAACGAAAGTCCCATGAAGTGTTCCGTGCGACCCACCGATAGAATGCGTTGCGCAGCTTCGGAGGGGGCCGCTTGAACTCGGACATCAACCAGGGCAGTGCGTTGGTGCCGAGAGTTCCAATGGCCTTGCGCGCGATGGCCTGTTCATTCGAATCAGTGCGATCAGCCTCCTCGATCCACTGACTGAGCCGTTTGCCTTGATACACCGGTTCTTTCGGCCCACGTAGCCAGAACAGGAAGAGCCCCGCCCCCACCGCGCCCAGCGCGAGTAGCAGAAGGATTCGGCGGCGTTTCATTGGGTGGTTCATCACGGCCCGCGCGGTGGCAGGGCGGACGGGTCGATGTGGAAGATAGTGTTACTCGCGGCACGCACGACCGAAGACTCCGTGTTCGTCAAAAGCAGCAGCAGTTCGGGGAAGACCGCTTTAGTCACTTCGTCCTTGCGGTCCACTGCGTACGCGGCCACTCGGAGTATCCCCTGATCCAAACTTGAAAGCGCTTCCTTGTACACGGGGATCAGCAGATCATGCCGCCCCTTGGCATTCCCAAGCGCAATGAGGGCTGTGACCCGGACTTGCACGTTGCTGTGGTGCGTCAACTGGACTACGCCCGGAATGGCTGCATCAGAGTGGTACACCGCATTTCCAAGTCCCTTCGCTGCGCACAACCTCTCGGTTCGGTTCGTCGAAGTAAGCGATGGCATCAAGTAGGGGAGCGCTATTTCACCTGCTCCGCCCATCGCTATTGCGGCCCAACTGCCTACGTCCTCGTCTGCAAGGTACGCAGCCAAGGTTGGCAAGGTGCTGGCGGCGTTTGTTCCCAAAACTGCCAATCCCAATGCAGCGGTCCTGGCGCGCTCCCACCTGCCGCGAAAGCGGAAGCCAATTCGCGGATGTGCGGAGGTCCAGCGATTGAACGCCCCGCGCCATTTCGATTCCGGGCGCGTAAACTCGGACATCAACCAAGGCAGCGCATTGGTGCCGAGGGCGCGAATGGCCTTGCACGCGGCTTCCTTTGATTTCAAAAAGCTCTGCTCGTTCTGCGCCTGTACGGGCTGGGCATTTGCCTGCTCGATCCACTGACTGAGCCTTTTGCCGTGGTATGCGGGCTCTTTCGGCCCGCGCGGCCAGAACAGAGCGATGCCCGCCGCCACCACGACCAGCGCGAGCAGCAGAAGGATCCGTCGGCGTTTCATTCCTCCGAGCATGTTGCATTCTCCCGCCCGCCGTGGCGAGGCGGAAGAATGCAACTCGCTCTCTCCCGGAGGGAGATTCGACAATAGCCCACGCTTTCAAGCGTGGGACAGCGGGAGAAAGAAGTCCCGTCCCGAAGGGAACGGTTGAACGTCCGCTACAAACGTCGGAGTAATACCAGCCGCAGGACATTCGATGGATTTCAGCCGTCCCTTCGGGACTTGTAGGGCGCCACGTCTCAACCCGGCAGTGAACTGGCCGGGCTATTCTCAGATCTCCCTCCGGGAGAGCCAAAACACCCGCCGAGAATTTTCGCTCTATAGGTGCCGAGGGGAAACTCGGCGCTCCGGCTCACCCGAGCGCGGCGCGGGTGCGTTTGACGAGGTCGTTGTCCTTGTCGCCGGAGCCGCGCAGGTAGAAGGCGCTGGCGGCCAGGTAACGGTCGCGCCACGGCGCGGACATCACGTGGTAATCCTCGAGCACGGCCGAGCTGTACTTGTAATCGTGCGAATTGTTGCCCTTGGTGAAGATGAGCCGGCGGGCGGCGTCAGCGAACGGCTTCGGCTCGGGATTCTCCTTCAGCCACGCGAAGATCTTCCGCGCTGCAGTCAGCTTTTGCTCCTTGCTGCTGATGTCCGCGAAGATTTCCTCGACGGCGCCGGGGCCAGCGGCCTTCGGGGCGAGCGGTTCCAGTGCGTCGATGCGTACGCCCTTTTCCACATCAATGTTGCCGCGGAAGAGCGGGAGGAAGGCGGCGTTTTGCAGGAGCAGCAGCCGGCGGGTCTGGTCGTCCCGGCAATGCTGCCAGGAGTAGTGCAGGGCGTTGGTGAAGGTCGTTGCGTGCAGCGAAAGGATGTCGGGCCGGCGCATAAGCCATTCGCCCGAGCCGTCGAAGAACGCGTCGAACAGGGACGCGGGCGCGACACCTTTGTTCAACAGTTCGAGCGCCTTTTCGCTCGCGTCTTTCGGCGAGCCGGCGCGGAGGACGGCCAACATCTCTGTCGTGGCGCTGGCATCGGGTTTTCCGCCAAGCCAATCGCTGCGAATCTTTTTCGCGGTTTCGAGGTTTTGGCGGAACGGGCGGTCTGCGTCTAGGTCGAGCTTCGCCGGATTGCCCTTGGCGCGATCGCGGTCGCGGTCGAGGATGGCGTACACGAGCGAGCGCAAGACCGGTTCGGCATGCTGCCAGCCGATGACTTCGAGCGTGCGAAAGCTGTTGGCGACGTAGATTTCCTTGTGCCCAATCTCGCGAAAATCCCGCGCGCCGTAGCGGCAAAGAATCTCGAAAATCTCGTGCGCCCCGGCATTGCGAGCCATGCCGACGATGGCGGTGTCGGCGGCGGCTTCGTCCCAATTGTCCATCGCGTCGATGAGGGCTTGGCGAGCCTTGTGGGCGGGCGGGATGGCCGATTCGTCGACCGGGCCCATCGTCCAATCGCCTTCCTTCACGTCGGCGGCCTGGGAACTCTTGAACTGGTCGATGGCCCAGAAAATCGGCAGCCAGCGGTCGGTGTCGGGCGAGGAAAGACTGGCGAGATGGGCGGAGTTGACGACGAGCACGGCGTGAAATTTGAACCCGACCGGGCGGGGCTGAATGTTACGCACGCCCGCGAGCAGCAGCGCGGCGAGCACTTCGCGATACGTCGTGCCTCGCTGGATGCGGGCGGCGACTTCCTCAAGCACCCGTTCGCGCGACGTGTTTTCGAACAGCCGCACCAGCGGCTCGATCTCGGGATGGAGCCGCACGGCGTCGGGCTTGAGCTTGGTCTCATCGGCGGAAACGGGGCGCAACTGCGCCAGGAACCCGAGTTCACCCAGCCCGGCGAATGCCGCGGCGCCGGCGGTGGTTTTGAGGAAAGTTCTTCGTTTCATGCTTCCGGTTTTGCTCCTGAAGGCCGGGGAAGTCAACCCGGCTCTTGGGAAGAATTAGGAACTTGGTGAACCGCAGATGAACGCAAATGAACGCAGATAGGACCGAAGCGTTTCAGCCAGCACGTTAGCGATGGTCTGCGTTCCGTTACACTGCAAACTTGCCCAGAGAACCATCAATCTCTGAAACCCACCAATCGCTGAAAAGCTTCAAGAATCACGAGGTCAACGACACGAGCCTCTGCGATTATCCGCGTTCATCGGCGGTTTTATCTGCTCGATTTCTTTGCCGGGCAGGATGCCCGGGAGACAGGCGGGAAGCCTGGCCCACTCAGCCTTCGGGCGTGAGGCCCATTACCACGTCGAAGCGCGCGGCGAGTTCGCTGATGCGCGAACCTTTGAGTGGCGCGAACGGAATCGTGACGGACGCGCGCGCCTTCTCGTCCTTGATGTTCTTCCAGACGCCGTCCTTCTCGTTGCCGGGATGGCCTTTGATGTAGCACTGCGTGATGAGTTCCTTTTTGCCCTTCAGCTTGATCGCGAAATGAATGTGCGGCGCGCGGCCCGGGTAAGGCACCGGCTTGATGGTGCGGAAGAGATACTCGCCAGTCGAGCCGGTGAGGAAGCGGCCGAAGCCCTGGAAGTGGGTGTCGCGCTTGTCGCGGTTGCCGGTGCCTGAGTGCAGATAGGCGCCGTTGTTGTCGCATTGCCAGATTTCGACGAGGGCATTGCGAATCGGCTGGCCGCGGGCATCGAGGATGCGTCCGCTGAGCCAGGTGACGTCCCCGACGGCCGGCGTGATGCCATCGTTGATGATGAGCAGGTCGTTGTCCGTGTCCAAGGGAAGCTTGTCCGGGTAGAAGGGGCCTTCGGTCTGGCGCGGTGTCTGAACCAGTTGCTCGGCGAACGCGCCGGGAACGGCGAAGAACGCGGCGCCCAAACCCATCGCGCGCAGGAAGTGGCGGCGGCCATGCGGAAGGAGAGTCAGTGGGGAAGCGACGTTGGCGTTCATAGAATATTAGACAGTTGCGGTGGTGGCTGGTTACAGCCGACGGCACGATTCAAGCCACGGGCGCGATGTTCTTCAAGGCGGAAACGGAGTCGGCGATCAATGACGAATGACGAATGACGAATGACGAAAGCTGCGCACCCCGTCCTTGGGTCAATTCGTCATTCGTCATTCGTCCTTCGTCATTGGCCAGCGACTTTGTCATTGCCCTGCTCAGCGCGGCTTGAGGAGTCCCAGCTCCCACGGTATCTCCCCATACTTCTTGCCGGCGCGCCGTTCGTCGCTCACGCCCTGGTAGAGCAGGACAAGGTTCTCGGGATCGACTTCAAGTCGCTGGTCCCTGCCGGTGCGGAGGAGTTCGCCGTGCGAAAAGGATTCGGTCCAGGACTTGCCTTCGAGGCGGACGTTCAGCGGGCTGGCGAAGGGCTTCTCGCGCGTCGACGCGAGCGGCTTCCACTGGCCGTCGAGACGATCCGCGATGTAGGCCTTGAAGTAGCGCCGGCCCTTTTCGCCGATGGCCTCGATGAGGGTGAGGTATTGGTTGCGGCCTTTGAGGCGGTAAGTGTTGCTCGCTTCGAAGATGTCGTCGCGGAGGACGACTTCGGGCCGGTTCCAGCCGAAGGGGAACTGGGCGAGCTTCGTCTCCGCGCGCCAGAACTTGCCGTTGTTCGAAGTGAAGAAGAGGTGCGCGCGGGTGTCATCGCAAATGACCCAGAAATCGATCCAGCTCTCGATGTTGTCCGGGTGCGCCGGGTAGAGGAACACGGGGGTGGTCCACGATTGAGGGTCGGCGATGTTGGTCGAGGTTGAGAACACCGGCTGGAGAGAGACCTTCCGCGCCTGGTCGCTGGCCTGGTAAATCAAATACCACTTGGCGTGCGGCTCGAACCAGAAGACTTGCGGCGCGCAGTAGTAGCCGTTGGTCACGGTGAGCAGGTGGCGCTGGGCCGCGTTGGCGTTGGGCCAATCGTCGAAGGATGAATACTCGATCTGGTGCGAGCGCTTTTCGCTGCGGATGGTGCAGAAGAGGTGCCAGCGTCCGTCGTGGCGGACGATGCTGGGGTCCTTGACCGAGTAGCAATGGTCGTCGCGCTTGACCGCCGAGACCACGGGTTGGGTCGAATTCCAGCGGAAGTCGCCGGTGGCAAGCGGGGAGTCCGCGGCGCGCGCCAGCGAGATGAGCGAAAGAATTGCGATGGGGAAGAGGTGCTTCATGACGGCCGAGATGGTCGGGCGCTCGGTCCAAAGTTCAAGGCTCAAAAGAAAGTCGGTTCAGCACGTAGGGCAGCCGTCTCGGCTGTCGCTGCGGTCGTCTCGCCCGCGAACATCCACGCGGGCGAGACGCCCGCGGAGGCAGGCGAGACGCCTGCCCCACTATGCGCGGCGAGACGTTTGCCCCACCACTCCGACTTACGTGCGGCTCACCGTGGCTTCGATCTGCCCGTGCGGTTCGTCGGTCGGGACGAAGATCTCGTTGACGTTCTCGAGATCGAACGGCGCCAGGTTCACGAGCAGGCAATGCTGGTTCGGCATCGCCAGGCGGACGCGGTCCAATTCGGGCACGGCTTCCAGAGCGGCCTGGGCCATTTCAAACAGGGTGGCTTGCACCGAAGGGCTGTAGCGCGTGGCAAAGATTTTGAGCATCGCCTCGAGGGCGACGCGGTTGGGCTGTGCGTAATTCGCCGGAGTGCGCGCAAAGTGCCACGCGGCAGTGAGCGTCGTCGCCAGGATGCGGTCGCGCGTCTCCGGCAGCGTGGTCATTTCGTCCGTTACGAAGCCTGCGAAGCCGGAGCCCGCGGACTTGAGCAGAGGCAAATCCTCTACACCCGACTCGACACTTGCCGCGCCGCGCGAACAAGTCGCCACGGCGAACGGCCGCCCGCGCCCGCTGCTGACGAAGCTGTGCGCGTGCGGCTGTCCATCCACCCTCAGCCGCTCCCATCGCCGCTCGCTCAGGCGCACCGTGGCCTGGGAAACCTGGGGGTAGCGTTCCAGCAAGAGGTTTGCGAGCGCCACTCCAAAGGGCTCGATTTCTTCACCCAGCTTCTCCTTGGCCAGCGCATAGACCGTGTTCTTCAAGGTGTCGGTGGGCACGACGAGCGAGTTGTCGCCGCGCGTGAAGGAAGGCTCGAAGTCGCCTTCGAGCGTGACGCGCACGTCGGCTTCCTTGAGTTCGTGGCGTTCCTCATGCCGGGAGACCTTGAGCACGCGGACGCGGGCCTTGCCGTATCGGTGAGAAATCAATTTCATGTCGGGCGATTTGGCGCTACGCTGGTGGTGTGTGGTAAACGCGGGAACAATGGACCTGATTGGGATTAGGATTACGAGTAAGATTAAGATTCAGAAGCGGATGCTGGCTCTTCAGCCTAATCTTACTCTTAATCTGAATCACCTCGAATCAACACAGCGACGACCATGACGCAACGGGCCGAGCTTCACCGCACCGCCTGCTTCTGGCTGGCCGACGCGCCAGCCCGCGGCCTCATGATCGCAGTGACGCCCAACCGATGACGAGGTGGATAGCACGCACGGCAGGCGAAGCAAATTCCCGCCATGAAATCGCGCCGATGGACCTTGGCCAAGCTGAACGCGATGGACCGCGAGGAATTCACGCGTGTCCTCGGGCCTGTGTTCGAGGGCTCGCCGTGGATCGCGGCCGACGCGTGGACGTATCGGCCCTTCGAGAACTTCGACCGGCTTCATCGGACTCTTTGCGACATCGTCTGGCTGTCCGCCAAACCTCGCCAGGTCGAGCTCATCCGTGCGCATCCCGATCTGGCAGGTCCGGCCGCGCTCGCCGGCGGGCTCACGGCTGCCTCTTCGAAGGAGCAGGCCGGCGCTGGACTTGGGCGGTTGAGCGCGCAGGAGATTGCCCAGTTCCAGGAATTGAACCGCGAATATCGCCAGCGTTTTGGCTTTCCATTCGTCATTTGCGCGCGGCTGAACAGGAAGGAGGCGATCGTTGCCTCATGTACTGCGCGGCTCAAAAACTCCCGCCAGGAGGAGCTGCGCACCGCGCTCGAAGAAATCGCCAAGATCGCCCGGCTGCGGCTGGAGGATTTGGTCGAGGGATGATCGTGCTCAACGCTTGTCACTTCATGCAGCCTTGCAACCCAACGGTTGTGACGTGCCCTTGTACCCTCTTAACTCATTTAACGATTTAACGATTCAACGATTCAACGATTCCATGCCCGCCCGACTCACCACCCATGTTCTCGACACCGCCCGCGGCCGGCCGGCGTCGGACGTGCGCGTTGAACTCTGGTCGCTCGACGGACCGCAACCGCGTTTAATCAAGACGGCGGCCACCAATGTGGACGGCCGCACCGATGCTCCGTTGCTCGATGGCGACGGAATGCGCGCCGGCCAATACGAACTGGTGTTCCACGTCGGCGATTATTTTGAAAAAGCCGGCCTCGCCAAAGAGCGCGAGAGGTTTCTCGACCGTGTGCCGGTGCGCTTCGGCATCGCGGACACCTCCGCGTCGTATCACGTGCCGCTGCTGGTTTCGCCCTGGTCGTACACGACCTACCGCGGAAGTTGAACCATGCGCACCGACGCCGAACTTGCCGCCCAGGTGATGCAGCGCATCGACGCGTTGGCGAAGATCTCGGAGGAACCCGGCCGGCTGACGCGCACTTACGGCTCGCCCGCGATGCGCCGCGCCAACGAACTCGTCGCCGGCTGGATGCGCGAGTCCGGGATGACGGTCGAAGTGGATCCCATCGGGAACCTCATCGGCCGTTACCGGGCTTCCGAACCCGAAGCGAAGACTTTCCTGCTCGGCTCCCACCTCGACACGGTGCGCAACGCGGGCAAATTCGATGGCGCGCTCGGGGTGGTCATTGCGCTGGCGTGCATTCAGCGCCTGCACGAAACAGACCGGCGCCTCCCGTTCGCGCTGGATATCGCCGGCTTCGCGGACGAGGAGGGCACGCGGTTTCACAGCACGTATTTGGGCAGCCGCGTTCTGGCCGGCACGTTCGACCACGGCGACTTGAAGCGCACGGATGCCCAAGGCCTCACCCTTCGCGAGGCGATTCTCCGTTTCGGCGGCGATCCTGAAGCCCTGCACGGCGCCCGGCTTGCTCCGCAGCAAGTCCTCGGCTATGCCGAAGTCCACATCGAACAAGGCCCGGTGCTTCAGGAAACCGGCTTACCGGCCGGCGTCGTTTCGGCCATTGCAGGGCAGACGCGCATTGCCGCGAAGTTCATCGGCCGGGCGGCCCACGCGGGCACGACGCCGCTGGCGTTGCGTCAGGACGCGCTCCTGGCGGCCGGCCGGGTGGCCCGCGACGTGGAGTTGGTCGCCGCGCGATTCCCCGGACTCCTGGCCACGGCCGGCCAGATGGAAGTGCCCATGGGCGCGAGCAACGTTGTGCCGGGCTGTGTGCGGATGACTCTCGACGTGCGCCATGCCGAAGATGGCGCGCGCGAGGCCGCCTGTGAGCTCATCGAGACGACCGCCCGCTTCGTGGCGTGTCACCGGCGCGTCGAGCTCGATTGGCACATCGTGCAAACTGAGCCTGCGGTGCGCGTCGGGGCGGAATTGACCGGGTTGCTGAAGGAAGCACTGGCCCTGCACGCGACTCAAGTGCTGGAACTGCCCAGCGGCGCCGGACACGACGCGGCCGCGCTGGCCGCCATCACGCCTGTGGCGATGCTGTTCGTACGTTGCAAGGATGGCATCAGCCATCACCCCGACGAGTCTGTCGCGGAAGCCGACGTGCTTGTGGCCATCCGCGTTCTCGCTCGCTTTCTCGAACTCCTGGCCAAGAAGCATGTCTGACCTCGATATCATCGTGCGCGGCGGCGCCGTGGTGACGGCGCGCGAGGTCTTGACCACGGACATCGGGATTCGCGGCGGGCTGCTCGTCAGCTTCGGAGAGAATCTTGGCGACGCCGCCGACGAAATGATCGACGCGACCGGTTTGCACGTGTTCCCCGGCGTCATCGACTCCCACGTTCACTTCAACGAGCCGGGCCGCACCGAATGGGAGGGACTTGAATCCGGCGCCCGCGCGCTGGTCGCCGGCGGAGGCACAGTGTTCTTCGATATGCCTCTGAACTCGACGCCCCCCGTGCTCGACGTCGAGGCCTTCGAAGCCAAGCGCATTGCCGGCCGCAACGATGTCCTCACCGACTTCGCAATCTGGGGCGGGTTGACGCCGGGCAACCTCGACCAGCTTGAGCCCCTGGCATCGAAGGGCGTCATCGGCTTCAAGGCTTTCATGTGCAACAGCGGGTTGGATGAGTTTCCGGCGGCTTATGAACGCACGCTCCGCGAAGGGATGAAGCGCGCTGCGGCCCTCAAGCTGCCCGTGGCGGTGCATGCTGAAAGCGACACGCTCACTCGCAAACTGGCCGGGGAGCGCCTGGCTCATGGGTTGACTTCGATCCGGGACTGGCTGGACTCGCGTCCCATCGAAGCGGAGTTGGATGCCATCCGCCGCGCTGCCGACCTTGCCGGGGAAACGGGCTGCAAGCTTCACATTGTCCACGTGAGCTGCGGCGAAGGCGTTGCGCTCGTCTCCACCGCCCGGCAACACGGCGTGGATATTACCTGCGAAACCTGCCCGCACTACTTGACGCTGACCGAGGACGATGTGTTCCAGCTTGGCAGCATCGCCAAATGCGCCCCACCGCTGCGAACGGCGCCTTCGCAGGACCAGCTTTGGACCGAACTGTTGGCCGGCAGCGTGACGACGGTGGGTTCGGATCATTCTCCGTGTCTGCCCGCGATGAAGATCGGTGAAGACTTCTTCAAGGTCTGGGGCGGCATCGCGGGGGTTCAGCACACGCTGCCCTTGCTCCTGACCGAGGGTTACCACCGGCGCGGACTTGACCTGCCGTCCATTGCCCGGCTCACTTCGCACAACGTCGCCGTGCGCTTCAATCTTCCCCCGGAAAAGGGCGGGATAAAGATCGGCGCGGAAGCCGACCTGGCCTTCGTCGATTTGGACGGGGAATTCGAAGTGAAACGCTGGGAACTGTTGAATCGCCATGCGCTCAGCCCTTACGCAGGCCGCCGGCTGCGCGGGAAAGTGGTCCGAACGATGGTTTCCGGCACGACGGTCTTTCTCGATGGGAAAATCATTTCCACCCGCCAGAACCGCTTGCTAAAACCCGCTGCCAGACCATGACGCACCTCTTCGGCTCCACCCGCAACGTCGTGACGAGCCGCTACGCGCTGCTCACCCCCGCCGGTTTCGTTACGGCACCGCTGCCGGGTTGGCGTGACGCGGAGTGCGTCGTGCTGATTTCACCGGCCATGGGCGCACATTTCTCACAGCTCCTCATCACGCTGGCCAAAGGCGGGCGCGGCACCGGACACACCGGCTCCAATGAACTGTTCGCCATCGTTCTGGGCGGTGCGTGCCGGCTCGGCGTAGGCCGGCGAAGTTACCGGCTCGTGGACAACAGCTTTGTCTTTATCCCGCCAGGTGCACGGTATGAGTTTAGTGGCGCGGACCATGGCACGCGGCTATTGCTCTTCCAAAAGGAATACGAACGGCTCGCGGGAGTGCCCGGACCCGCGCTCGTTGTCGGCCAAACCAGCGAACGGCCCGGCATGCCCTTCCTCGGCGACCCGGACGCGCGCCTGCAAACGCTGCTGCCCGACGCGCCCGCGTTCGACATGGCGGTCAACGTCTTCACCTACGAGCCCGGCGCGACGTTGCCCTTTGTCGAGACGCACGTGATGGAGCATGGCTTGCTGATGCTGGCAGGCCAGGGCATCTACCGGCTCGAGGCGGACTGGCACCCGGTGCAGGCCGGCGACGTCATTTGGATGGGGCCCTATTGTCCGCAATGGTTCGTCGCGATGGGCAAGGCCCCCGCCAGTTACATCTATTACAAGAACGTGAACCGACTGCCCCATTAGCGGGAGGCGACGGCCGTCCGTTGCGAAGCATCAGCCCTTCCGGGATTCCCCTAGCATTCAAACCGGTTAATGAGCGGGGACCAACTTGCCGAAGACAATACTAGCGCAGATTGCGCCAATGGCCGTTGAACCACGGCAAGATTCTCGTGAAGACCATACTGATTGTTGACGACGACGCGGTCACCGCCCGCGCCTACCGAAACAGCCTCGAACGGGAGGGATACGAAGTCACCGTCGCCAGCGACGGCCATGCGGGGCTGGACCTCGTGCAACAACTCTCACCCGATGCCGTGCTGCTCGACCTGATGATGCCGAAGCTGGGCGGTATTGAACTCCTGAAATGCATCCGTGCGCTGCCGCACATCGGAAATCTCCCCGTCATCGTCTACACCAACGCCTTTATTCCCGGTCTGGTGGAGCAAGCCAAGCTCGCCGGAGCGAGCCAGACCTTCTCGAAGGGGACGCTCACCCCCCAGATGCTGATTCACGCCTTCCACTTGGCGTTGAAGTGAACGGCTTCGGGCGGGGCGCAATTTGGCACTGCCCTAGACTGCGGCACGCGCTCAGGCATCGTAGCGCCGATTTCCAATCTGCCGTATCGCCGAATTCCATTCGGCAGACGTCGCCAATGCCATGAACTGTCTGCGAGCCGTTCGACCTTTCCCACCGCGCCGTCGTTTTCGCACGCCCCGTTCAAAAAGCTGTAGCGGCGCTCTATGAGCGCCGAACAAGGTGGACATTCTGGCCGATTTCGGCGGTCACAGACCGCCGCTACAATCCGCGCTTCTACAAGGCTCAACATCCGGGGGCAGTTTAGGCAGCAACGAAGTAGCGGTGCGAAAGGTGAGACACCCTACTTGGTGGCCTTGCAAGCTACGCCCCTTCGGGCGGGCGCATCTCAGCTTCTCGCAGGGACAGCTGGCTCACGGTCTCACCCCTCACCCTCACCCTCTCCCCGTTGAGGGGAGAGGGAGTCGCGATGCACGCGGCCTACTTATGGGTCAGCGTTGAGCCGCGCACCGTACGTTTGCGCCATCGGGCGCACACGGCAGCCAAGCACGGAGAACGCCTTCGTCATGGTTTGGACGTCCGTTGCGCTCCCTCTCCCCTTAACGGGGAGAGGGCGGGGTGAGGGGTGAGAAAACCAATTGTTGGCCCCTTGCAAAAAAGACACTGATGCGCCCCTACGCCCGTTCGGGCGCACCTTCGCGCTTCTCAATTGACGGTGCCTGGGGTAAACACCCCGCAAATGCACCGATTCCTCCTGTTGGTTCTTGTCTGCCTCGGCGGGTGGTCGAACCCGCCGCGCCTGGTCGCCGCGCCCAGCGACATGGTCGAGGCTCAATTCCAAAAGCTGGCCGACGACTTCCTCGCCGGTTATCTGGCCTGGCGACCGGCGCTGGGCGTGGCCCTGGGATTGCACGAATTCGATGGGCGCGTGACGGACTACGGCCGCACTTCGATCAACCTCGAACGGACGCGCCTGGCCGAGTTCGATCGCCGGCTCGACAAGTTTCCCCACAAGCTGCTCGGCCCACGCGCGGCGTACGACTTCCGCATTCTCCGGAGCGCCATCCGAAAGCAGCTGTTCCGCTTCGATGCGTTGCGCAGCTTCACGCGCAATCCGATGTCCTATGCCGGCGCGATGGACGTGAACATCTACGTGAAACGCGAGTTCGCGCCGCTCGATGAACGCGTGCGCTATATCATTGCCGTGCTCGAACAGGCGCCGACCACCTTCGCCGCGGCCCGGGCGAACCTCAACGAGTCGCTGCCCAGGCCGTTCATCCAGACCGCCATCCAGGTCGCTGAAGGCTCGGCGGAGTTTCTGGACAAAGACCTCGTTGAAGCGCTCTCCGGATTGAAAAACCTCACGCTGCAGACCCGGTTCAAATCGGCGAAGGATCGGGCCGCGGCCGAAGTTCGCGCCTACGCGAAGTGGCTGAAGGAAGCCCGCCTGCCGCAGGCCAACGAGGATTACGCCGTGGGCCGGGAGAACTTCGCCCAAATGTTGCGCGAAGGGGAGCTCATCGATTTGCCGCCCGAGCAGATCCTGGAGATCGGGTTGCGCGAACTGCGCCGCGAGCAGCAGGTGTTCACCGAGACCGCCGCGAAGATCAAACCTGAGAAAAAGCCCATCGAAGTCTTCAAGTCCATTCAGAAGGACCATCCCACGGAACAAAATCTGATCGCCGACACGCGCCAAAACCTGGAAGCCATCCGGCAGTTCCTCGTCGACAACCGGGTCCTGACCATCCCCTCCGAAGTCCGCGTGCGGGTCGAGGAGACGCCGAAGTTCGACCGCGCGACCAGCTTTGCGTCGATGGATACGCCAGGGCCGTTCGAGAGAAAAGCGACGGAAGCCTATTACTACGTCACGCCCGTTGAACCGGAGTGGCCCCCGGCGCAGAAGGAAGAGTGGCTCACGGCCTTCAATTACTACACCACCGACGTGGTCTCGATTCACGAAGCGTATCCCGGCCACTACGTTCAATTCCTCTGCCTCAATGCTTCGCCTGCCAACCGGCTCGAGAAGATCCTCGACAGCTACGCGTTCATCGAAGGCTGGGCGCACTACACCGAGCAGATGATGCTCGACGCCGGTTTCGGCCCCAACATGCCCTCGCGCATCCCGCAGTCCGACACGGTCAAGACCCTCAAGTACCGGCTTGCCCAGTCGGACGAGGCGCTGCTGCGGCTCTGCCGGCTGTGCGTTTCCATCAAAATGCATTGCCAGGGGATGACCGTCGACGACGCCACGAAATTTTTTCAGGACAACTGCTACTACGAGCCAAAACCGGCGCGGCAGGAAGCCCTCCGCGGCGCTTACGATCCGGAGTATCTCTACTACACGCTCGGCAAACTCCAGTTCCTCAAGCTGCGCCGCGATTACGAGCAGCAGGAGGGGGCGAATTTCTCATTGAAGAAATTCCATGACGAATGTCTTCGCCACGGCATGCCGCCCATCCGGCTGTTGCGCGAGGTCATGCTGAAGGATCCGAAGCTGTGGGATGAAGTGTTTTGAACACGTGAACGTGAAACGTAAAACGTAAGTGTTGAATGGCGTGCCTTTACGTTTCACGTTTCACGTTTCACGTCTCCAAACGACCTGACTCTATGAATCGTTTCTTCTTCCCGCTTCTCATAGCCCTTCTTGGTACCACGCTCGCAAATCACGCCACCGGACAGGTGTCACCGGCCGCCACCCGCAGTCAGCCCGCGGACGCGGCGCCGCTGGTCGCTACCTTCTCCGTCGTCGGCTTCGATCCCGCGACCGGAGACCTCGGTGTGGCGGTGCAAAGCAAGTTCTTTGGGGTCGGCAGTGTCGTTCCATGGGCCAAGGCCGGCGTCGGCGCCATCGCGACGCAGTCGCGCGCGAACGTCACGTATGGACCGGACGGCCTGGCCTTGCTCCAATCCGGAAAGGATGCTCGGGAAACCCTCAAGCAACTGACCGACGCCGACTCGAGGAGCACCAACCGGCAAGCCGGGATTGTCGACGCGCGAGGCAACGCCGCCAGTTTCACGGGCACCGGTTGCTCATCGTGGGCGGGACATCGCGAAGGGAAACATTTCTGCGTCCAGGGCAACATCCTCGCCGGGCCCGAAGTCGTGGACGAAATGGCCAAAGCATTCGAGGCCGCGCGAAAGGTGGAAGGTAGCGAACTGGCCGATTGGCTCGTCTCGGCGCTCGAAGCCGGGCAGAAGGCCGGCGGGGACAAACGCGGCCAGCAATCTGCCGCGCTATTGGTGGTGCGCGACAAGGCCGGCTACGACAAGGCCAACGACCGCTTCATCGACCTTCGTGTTGAGGACCACGCCGAGCCCATCAAGGAACTCGCCCGCCTGTTGGAAATCCACAAGAAGTTTTATGCCGTAGCGCACAAGGCGAAGCCGTCGAAGCGTTAAATCGGTTGATCGTTAGAACGTGAAGCGTTGACAGTTGAAGCACGGAGCGCCTTCTCGATTCACCTTCTAACGTTTCAACGATTTAACGATTCAACGCTCAACGGCCGGGTGATTCAGATCCCGAGTCTTTCCAGGATCGCTTCTGTGATTCGGCGGGCCTCTCGACCGCTGGCGCCGCGTTCGCCTGTGATGCGCGTGGCAAAGAAGACAGTGCGCTCGCCACGCCGGACGCAACCCACGAACCATCCCAATCGCGCGATGTCGGCATTGCGGTCGCCTCCCGTGCCGGTTTTTCCGTAGAAAATGCGGCCGTCGCGGCGCGACAATTCCATTATTTCCCGCGTGGATCGCTGTGCGTCCCGCGATACCGGCAGGCGGTCTTCCCAGAGTTTGCGCAGAAAGGTGACCTGCTCCTCTGCCGAAATGAGCAAGGAACTTTGCAGCCAGAAGTTCGTCGCGCCGCCACTCGTGTCCATGTTGCCGTACTCCACCTGACGGACAAACTGGGCCTCACGCTGTGGGCCGATTCGGCGGGCCAACTCTTGATAAAACCAGACCACCGAGTTTTGAAAAGCGCTCCGCAAAGTCTGATTCTGATCCCATGCCGGATTGCCGCTCTTCACACCATCCCACCGCAACGAAAACTCAGGGCCGGAAGCGACGCCGGTATCCAGCGCAATCACGGTGTGGGGCACTTTGAACGTCGAGCAGGGACTGAAGCGTTGGGTGCATCCCTTGGGATTGTACCGGACATAGTTTGTGTTCTGGGAATCGTAGAGAACGAAGCAGCCCTCCCGCCCGCCGAAGAATTCAGACAAGCCACGGGTGGTCGAATTCGTTTCAACGCCTGGGGTGGCGCAGCCAAACAAAAGTAAGATGATGCTGAAGCTGTGCATAGACTGGTTGCCAAAAGTCATTTTCGATTGGTGGCGCACGACCTGCCGGTCGTGCGAGGCTGCGCGGCAACGCAGCCCCACCGATCGGAAATGACTTTTAGCAAACTCTATAGAACTGGACTGCCTCACCTCGAAGTCGGCCGCAGGTTTTGCGCGTTACCGCCCAGTTGTCGGCATTTGCTTTTTGACCCAGGACGGCATCGAAACGTAGAGGACATTCGTAAGCGCCTCAATCGTGACTCGATGACACCAAAAGGTCGCGTGCATGTTCGTTTCAATCACTGGATAGCCGGGACAAACCCGGCCTCCGAGAGTTGGACGGCCATCAAGACCCACGGGCCGCTGCGGGTAGTACACTACCGCCACAGTCCCAAGTGGCACATCCTGTTTGGTAACGCTCTCCACGACTACCTCTGCACGCCACACTCCGAGGTCCTGAACGCGACCGCCCAGCGGATAGAATCCAACAGCGCCCGGCGCACTGTCCGGAGGGGAGTTGGTTCTTGCCAGCGGCAAGTGCTGAACGTTGGTGATGGTGCCGGTAAAGACAGTCGCGCTCAGCTCGGTGCGTTTTTTGTCGCTAACGACAATCTCCATCGCCAAAGCGGAGAATGTGCTTACGAGAATGAGTGGGAGTAGGGCCCGCATACGATGTGTAACACCCGAGTGACCTGCAATGTTGCGGTTTCTGTTTCGGAACGGTTACGCTTCAATCCGCCCGTCAATCAGTTCAATGACCCGCCGGGCCCGCCCGGCAATCTTCGAGTCATGAGTCGCAACAAGAAGAGTGGACCCGCGCTCGGCATGAAGCGCGAATAGCAGGTCGATGATTTCGCCGCCGGTGTGGCTGTCGAGGTTGCCGGTCGGCTCGTCGGCCAGGATGAGTTCCGGGCGGTTGATGAGCGCCCGGGCGATGGCCACGCGCTGCTGTTCGCCGCCGGAGAGTTCGTAGGGCTTGTGTTCCGTTCGCTCCGCCAACCCGACGCGCGCCAGCAACTCGCGGCCGCGCTCGCCGGCCTCTGTGGCCGGCAGGCGGGCCATGCGGGCCGGGAGGCAGACGTTCTCCAGCGCGTCCAGTTCAGGCAACAGGTGATACGCTTGAAATATGAAACCGATCTTCGCGCTCCGCCATTGCGCGAGGGCCGAGCCGTCCAGGCCGGACAGACTTCGGCCCGCGAAGTTCACTTCGCCGCGGTTGGGCACATCCAGTCCGCCCAGCAAATGGAGCAGCGTGCTCTTGCCCGCCCCCGAGGCGCCGCGCAAGGCCAGGATTTCGCCGCGTGCGACCGCGAGTTCGACACCACAGAGGACTTCCAGCCTGCGCCCGCCAATCTCGTAGTGCTTGTGAAGGTCGCGCGCTTCCACGAGCGGCGGCGGGGCCGGCGCGGGCGTAGAGGGTTCACTCATGGCGCAGGGCGTCGACGGGACGCAGGCGGCCGGCGTTCCAGGCGGGGGCCAGCCCGGCGAGCACGCAGATGACGAACGCCGCGCCGCAAATGCGGGCGATGTCCCACCCGTCCTTCATCGCAGGCAGCTCCGAAAAGCTGTAGATCGCAGCCGGGAAGACCTCGATGTTGAAGAGCCAGTTGATGAAATGCATGAACGGGTTGCGGATCTCGACGAACAGCAACCCCAGACCCAGTCCCGCCAAAATACCGATGCTGCCCACCACCACACTTTGGCCGAGGAACAGCGCCATGAGTTGTCGGGGTGTCGCGCCCAGCGCCTTGAGCATCCCGATCTCGCGGGTCTTCTGTACCACGAAAGTGATTTGCGAATTCATGATGCCGAACGCCGCCACGACCACGATGACGCTCAGGAGGTAGAACATCACATTCTTCTCGACGGCGATCGCCGTCAGGATGGCCGGGTTTTCCTCAGTCCAGGTGCCGACCCCGAAGTCCGGTCCGAGGACTTGGCGCAACTCGGCGCGGACCTTCCCGGCCTGGTTCGGATCGCGCAGCATCACCTGGACGTCGTGCACCTTGCCGCGAAGCTCGTAAAGGCCCTGGGCCGTGCGGAGTGACGTGACGATGACGTTGGCGTTGAACTCAAAGTAGCCAACGTCAAAAATGCCCCGAACGGTAAAGTCATCCGGGGGGATCGCCACTTCGTCCTGTTTGCCTTTTTTCTCGCGCATTTCCTGAAGGTGACGTGGGGAGTAGATGGAGATGTGATCGCCTACTGACAATCGCAGATTGCGGGCCATTTCGCTTCCGATGACGACGTTGTCCCCGTCGATGTTGAGTTCGCCGGCGATGAGGCTGGTGGCGAGCGTGCTGACATTGGTCTCGTAGGCCGGATCGATGCCGCGGAGCCACGGCGCCGCCACCAGGGGCTTGCCGACGCTGGGCTGCGTTTCCATGAGCACCTGGCCGAATATCCTGGGAGCGACCGCCTTGACCTCGGGACGGGCGGCGAGCCGCTGCATCAGCTCGCGATAATCGCCGAGCGCATCGTCGTATTTGTGAACCCTCAAGTGCGCGCTGAAGCCAAGCAACTTTTCGCGCAACTGCCGGTCGAAGCCAGTCATCACGCTGATGACCACGATGAGCACCGCCACGCCCAGCATGACGCCGATGACGGAAATCAGGGTGATAACCGAGACGAACGTACGCTTGGGACGCAAGTAGCGCAGGGCCAGGAAGAGCTCGAACGGCAGCCGTGACATGGGCCGGAAGGCTAGTCGCGGCTCGAAGCGCTTGCCAATGGGAAAGTGGCGCAGGCCATCCCGGGGCGCACTCAGTTTTTCTTGTAGAGGACAGCTGGCCCACGGTCTTACTTCGCGCTTGAACCCCTGAACCGCGGTAGGGGACGCGCTGCCGCGCGTCCAGGCCGACCAGCAGGTCGGCCCTACCGGGGTTCATGGGGAGCCCCGACCTCCAATTCTGAACGCACATTGGGACCATGAACTGTAGCAGCCGACGTGAGGAGGCTCTGATTCTTCTTCCAGAAAGTTTGAGCCTCCTCACGTCGGCTGCTACGGAATCCAGGTTCATGGAAAGGGGTGAGAACACCCATTGCGCGCGCGTGGAGAGGCCTGCCCTACTTTTGGACACCGTTCTTACCGTAACTCCACGAGCTTCGTTGGTCGACGGTTCCCCGATTTGCCGCAGGCCATGCGCGGGCCAGATTAGCACCTATGAATCGCAGATTCAGTCGCATTCGTCTCGCGCTCCTCGCTGTTTACGCGCTCTGTATCGGAATTGCCGCCGCGGTGGTTTGGGCAGGTCCGCCCGCCGGGATCCTCGATCACACTCACGCCAGTGTAAAAGCCGTCATGGCGGTTCAGTCCGCTGCGACACCCGACCTGATGAAATGGCCGGACGTGCTCGGCACTGCCACAGGCCTGGATGAAGCGGGCCAACCCGCACTGGTGGTCTTCGTAAACCAGGATGGGGCCTCCCGGGCGGACATCATCCGTTCCCTGCCGGCAAAACTTCGCGGCATCGCAGTGCGTGCCGAACTCACCGAACCCTTCCGCGCGTTCGCAGGCAAGTCCGGTAGTGGCAGTGCGAGCGTCAACCACCGTGCCGGTCAACAACTGCCCATCCAACTCGGCACCTCGGGAGGCTGGCGCGACGACCTTGCCAATGGCTACTGCTGCGGCGGCACGCTCGGTTCGCTCATTCAGGTCAATGGCGTCCAATTTATCCTCAGCAATTACCACGTTTTGGAAGCCGACATTGTCGGCGGGGGAAACAATCTTGTGGCCACAACCGGAAGCCCGGTTATCCAGCCCGGCTTGATCGACGTCGGCTGCAACGCCAGCAGTTGTCAAGTCGTGGGCACACTGGTCAAGATCGGTTCCCTGCCCAACTCCAATGTCGATGCCTCCATCGCCCAGGTTGCCGCGGGAATGGTTCGCTCCGATGGTGCCATCCTCGAAATCGGACCGCTTTCCTCGCAAACGATGCCGCCCTTCCTGTACCAGCCGGTCAAAAAGAGCGGCCGCACCACGGGCCTGACGCGCAGCAAAACCACGGGTTTGAACGCCACCATCCGCGTTACCTACGAGAATGAATGCGCCGGCGGCACTGCCTTCACAAAGACCTTCACCGGCCAAATCATCGTCTCCAACAGCGGCAGCAAATTCCTCAACAGCGGTGACTCAGGGTCGCTTCTCGTCGAGGACTTTCCCAACCGGCCCCGCGCGATGGGACTGCTTTACGCGGGCAGCAGCACCACCGCCATTGCCAATCCAATCGACGAGGTGCTGTCCTACGTCGGCGCAATGCTCGGCGGCACGGCGACCATGGTGGGGAACTGAGACACTCGCACACAGCCGCTCCTCTCGTCAGGGCGCGGCCTTCCAATTTGTTACTTGACGATCACGGTGCTGTAGAAGACCTTATAGCTGGCCAGCCACGGCTCCTTGGCCTGAAGCCTCTCGGGAGCACAGCTCTTCCGGGCCAGTCAGACCCAGTCAAGCCTGATCAAACCCATTCGGTAATTAGAGCGGTATTAATTAGGTAATCTAATATTAACCTGCTCGCAGAGGATGCGGCCTTCCACGATCCCGAGTGGACGAATCATCCCGCTCGCTCTACCGCCTCCGCTCGTCCCCCTGACTTTGTAGCTGCGACCGTGAGGTCGCAGGACGAAGTCTCAAGCGGAATGGAATGACGCCCAACGTTCAACATCTCTGGCTGCGACCTCACGGCCGCAGCTACGGCGAAACTGGCGAATGCCTGACTTGTAGTTTGCCGTTGCGCAGGCAGACCGGGGTTCGCTAGAGTCCCGCCCATCGGTGCGCCCTCGCCGACCCGGCACGGTGTGTCGGGCATTATGAGATCCGTTCAGTCGAAGAAGTCCGTGACCAAGCCGGTCCGTCCCGTCCGCAAATCCGCGGCCGCCTCCGTCAAAACGAAGCCGGCTGCCAAATCTGTGTCCAAGCCCGTCGCCACGCGCCGCAAGCCTGCCCGAAAAAAGCAGGCGATTGAAATTCCACCCATCCTCCTCGAGGGCGACCATCCGCCGGTCGCGGCGAACAGCGGGCCGGGCGAGCGGTACGTGTTGGGCTCGGCTCCCGCCTTGCCGCCAGGCGCCGAGACGGGCGAACTGCCCGAGTCCTACGGGACGCAACGCTTGATGCTCACGGCAAGGGATCCCCGGTGGCTCTATGCCGCCTGGGACCTGAGCGCCGAACAACAGCGCCGCTACAATACCCGTTCTGTCGACCGGCACCTCATCCTCCGCGTTTACAAGGGCGAACTGGGCGGACAACCGCACCGGGAAATCCACGTGCACCCTGAGTCCCGCAACTGGTTTGCCAACGTCGGGGAGGGCGGGGCCCGCTACTACGCCGAGCTTGGATATTACAGGCCGGGCGATCAATGGGTCAGCGTCGCGACCAGTGGCGCCACGTTGACGCCGCCGGACAATTTGTCGGACGACACGACCGTGTGGTTCGCGACGATTCCGACCGACCTGCGTTCCGAACAGATCCTGGAAGTGATCAAGGCGGCGTTGCGTGCGAATATTCCGCTCGGCGAGGCCATACTTCAGCTCCGCGCCTCGGGTCTGGACGAACTGCCGGATGCCGCAAGCATGGCCGCCGGACGCTGGACGGCCGCGCAGGAGCAGGCCCTGGCGCAACTGCTTTCGGTGGACGCCGTGCGACGGGTCTGGATTGGTTCCCTGGAGGTCACGGAGTTGGTGCGGCGCCAGTTGGCCCAGGAATGGTCTTCGATGGCCGCGGCACAATTCAGCGTGCCCAGTTCGTGGAGCGGGGCCGTCTCGAGCTTCTCCAGCCCGTTGGGTGGCGTGGAGCAGCAGCGCAAAGGATTTTGGTTCAACGTCAATGCCGAACTGATCATCTACGGAGCCACCGAGCCGAGCGCATCCGTAAGCATCGGCGGCAGGGTCATCCGCCTGCGGCCCGATGGCTCGTTCAGCTACCGGTTCGCCCTGCCGGACGGCCAGTATGAACTCCCGGCTGTGGCCACTTCGGCGGATGGAACGGACAGCCGCGAGGCGGGGCTGAACTTCTCCCGGGACACGGAATATCGCGGCGACGTGGGCCGGCATCCCCAGGATCCAGCGCTCAAACCACCGAAAGCCGAACACGTCTCTTGAGCCCTTGTTTGTGAAGTCCGACGCCGTCATTCCAGCATGACCCTCGGCTCGCTCTCGCTCGTCCTTCACGCACACCTGCCGTTCGTGCGGCATCCCGAACACGACCGCTTCCTCGAGGAAAACTGGCTCTTCGAAGCGATCGTGGAAACCTATCTCCCGCTCGTCCAGATGATGGAGGGTTGGTTGCGTGATGGGATGCAAACGCGGCTGACGCTCACGCTTTCGCCGACGCTCTGCTCGATGCTGCGGGATCCCCTGCTCCAGGAGCGCACGGTTCGGCACCTGGATGGCTTGCTGGATCTGGCCGAACGAGAAATCCATCGCACGCATTGGGACCGCGACTTTCAGCCCCTGGCCGAGATGTACCACCGACGGTTCACGGCGCTGCGCCAGACCTACTTCAGTTATGGACGCGACCTGGTGGGCGCATTCCGCAAGTTCCAGGAAGCCGGCAGGCTGGAGATCATCACCACAGCGGCTACGCACGCCGTGCTGCCGTTGTTGGCGGACGATCCGCCGTCCCTGCGCGCGCAGGTCCTGGTCGCCCGCGATCACTACCGGAGTTGCTTCGGAACCAATCCCCGAGGCATCTGGCTGCCCGAATGCGCCTACACCGAAGCCGTCGACGCCGCGTTGCGCGAAGCCGGCATCCAGTGGTTCATCCTCGAAACGCACGGCGTGCTCTACGCCCGGCCGCGTCCGCGTTACAGCGTGTTTGCACCTGTTATCACGCCGTCCGGTCTCGTGGCGTTCGGGCGCGATCTGGAGTCGGCCCGGCAGGTGTGGAGCCAGCGCGAAGGCTATCCCGGCGACGCCAACTACCGCGACTTCTACCGAGACATTGGCTTCGACCTCGACTACGACTACGTCAAGAGCGTTCTGCCGGTCCCAGGCGTGCGGACGTTTACCGGGATCAAATACCATGCGATCACCGGCGGCAGCGACAAGCGCGTGTATGACCGGAACGCCGCGCTCGAAACCGCGGCGCGCCACGCCCAGCATTTCCTCGAATCGCGCATCCGCCAATTCGAGCACCTGACCCACATTCTGGATCGGCCCGCGCATGTGCTTTGCCCGTACGACGCCGAGTTGTTCGGCCATTGGTGGTACGAAGGGCCGGAGTTTCTCGACTACTTCGTGCGCAAGGCCTATTACGATCAGTCCGCCTTCCACCTGACAACGCCCCGCGAATACATTCAGCAAGCCCCGGTGCAGCAGGTCGCCCAGCCCGCCGCCTCAAGCTGGGGCGAAGAAGGCTACCTCCGCGTCTGGCTCAACGAATCCAACGAGTGGATTTACCCGCATCTGCAAATCGCCCAACAAAGGATGTCCCAATTGGCGGCCCGCTTCCCGACAGCCGCCGGAGTGAAGCTGCGCGCCCTCCGGCAGGCCGCGCGTGAATTGCTCCTGGCCCAAGCCAGCGACTGGCCGTTCATCCTGCGGACCGGCACCAGCCCCCACTACGCCAAGCGCCGGGTGAAGGACCACCTGCTGCGCTTCATCGCGCTGCACGAGCAACTCACCACGACCCGCATCGACGAGGTTTGGTTAAGCCAGATAGAGGCGATGGATAACTTGTTTCCTGACGTGGATTACCGCTACTGGCTCTCGTCAGCGCCGGCGCGTGACGCGCGCGGCTGATCAGTTGGTCGCGGCGGGACCGTTGAAGCAAACTCAGGCGCGAGACAGGGCGTTTTCGCTGACGAACAGGTTGCGGGCCCGAAATGCAGGAGGGCTTTCCAGCAGCAGCACGGCGCGCACCGCAGCCAGCGGCGTGGCGAAGTACGGCTTATGCAGCGCGCGCTCGTCGCCGGTCGTCCACGACGGCACGTGCAGATTGAATCGCCGCGCCAACTCCTCGGCGGTGGCCGCAAGGTAGGCATCCTGCACGCGGCCGGTGTCACCAAATTGCGGCGCTAAAAGTGCGGGCGAGTCTGCGAGGGCACCGTCGTTCGGCGCGGCATAGAACTCGTCGAGGAAGTTCGCCAAACAACGGTCGAAGGAGTCGCCTTGCGCGGCGAGCACGGCGACTTCGGCGAGCGTTTTCGGTCTCATTCTTGGAAGAATTGATGCTCCGTAAACGTCTCGATCTCACTGCTCCTGGTCCTCCTCCGGGCCAATGAACTTGACCGTGTCCTTGAGGAGACCCTGTTCGGTCACGATAGTGGCACCGGGCACGACGCCGTGGCGGGCGAACCAGCCTTGCTTCATCTCCAGCACATACTGGATGTTAAAGTTGCTCGAGCGGACAGGCGTCTCGTTTCGCGGCTCGAGATCGTGTAATTCCAGGATTCTGCCTTCGGCGTTGATGTAGGCGAGAGTGAGCGGGACCAAGGTGTTCCTCATGTAGAAGCTGGCTTGCTGTGGACGGGGCAGCGCGAACAGCATGCCTTCCTCTTCAGCCATGTTCGTGCGGAACATCATCCCGGTCATGACCTCGACTGGCCGTCGACAGAGTTCCGCGGTGATGACCTGGTTGCCGATCAAAAGCTTGAGGGTAGCGAGGCGGGGCTGGGCATTGGTTGCCGGCCAGCCGGGAGTTGCAGGCGGGCCAGGTGCAACGCGCGGAGGCGCCGGCGCCGGCGCGGGCGCGAGCGGAGGTTTCTGTCCGCAGCCCGACAGGAGCAGCGGCAGGCCAAGCAGCACCGTCGGCGAAACGAACTTCATTCCTGAAGGCTGTAATAGCGCCCTGAAGTTTTCAACGATTTGTTCCGCGCCGCGCCTCGGTGGTACGCAGAAAGTGCCGGGAGTCCATTCCCGGCACTTTCGAGGAGGCCACAGGGCGCCCTCCTGGCGCCCGAGGGAGGCGGCGCTAAACTTTCAACCGGCGCCCGGTCACGAATCGCGTGGCGGGCGCCGGCGGCTCCGCACAGGAGTACTTTAACCCGGAGTACGTTCCAAACCCATGCGTCGCAAAATCAAGGGCCCTCCGGAGTAACGTGGAATCCCGGAGGGCTTGTTGGAGGGCCGGCGGCCAAGGGGCTATCCGCGCGATTCCCTCAGATTGGTAGGTTGAATGCATTCCGCAAAGGATTCGCGCCGCGTTTCAGAGCGGCCAGTCACTCAACGCGCTGGAGCCAATGGGCGACAAGAGATCGTCGAAGTGTTCAAAAGGTTCCTGGAATGCCTGTTCTGCTGCGGAAAGGGGATGCGGGCTGGCGGCCTTAGGTGCCACCAGCCCGCTTGGGGATGTTTGGGGGTGGGAAAGTGCTTCGGCAGTCGGCGCGGGTTCGTACTCCGCCGGCACCGCCAAATCGGCGACGGACTCCGCACTGAGCGGGAGCCGGACACTGTCGCCGAGGCCGATTTTCATCGGTTGACTAGGAAACCATTTGTTGTGCCAAGTGCACCCTGCGGTGGCCAAGGTGGGTACTCGGCGCACTGAACTGGGTAAAACCGTCCGTATGGCCGGAATCAGCCCGTTTTTCCATTCCTTGAACACTGATGGAACCAGATTTGTCGCAAATTCTGCGGAAGAAGCTGCCGGAAAGCGGAAAATTCTTCCCGGCAATTATTGCCGGGCTACTCTCTGTGAGAGTTTTGTTCATCTGAGCAAGAATCTTCAGGCGCTGATTCATACAACCGCAGATGAACGCGGATAATCGCAGATGTTCATGTTGACCTCGTGGTTCATCGAGCTTTTCAGCTATTGGTGGTTCTCGGGACAAGTTTGCACTGCAGAGGACAGCCGACCCTCGCTCATGTGCAGGCTGAAAAAGGCTTTGGTCATATCTGCGTTCATTTGCGTTCATCTGCGGTTCACCAAGACCGCGGTCCGTTCCCGGTTGCGGCTGCGCCGCCCTGTTCGGCCTTGGCCGGAAAGAATTTCTTTTCCCCGTCCAGCCTACCTGCTTTGATCGGTGCAGATGTCCCTGGCCTTCAACGTGGAGAGCGCCGTTCGCAGCCGCTACAGCGAAGCGGCGCGCAAGAAGGTCGACGCGCTTTGCTGCCCGATTACTTACAACCGCGAGTATCTGAAGGTCATCCCGGCGGAAATACTCGAACGCGATTATGGCTGCGGTGATCCCTCGCGGCACGTGCGGCCGGGCGAGACCGTGCTCGATCTCGGCAGCGGGGGCGGAAAAATCTGCTTCATCGCCTCGCAGGTCGTCGGTCCCAAAGGCCGCGTCATTGGCGTGGACATGAACGACGAGATGCTCGCATTGGCCCGCAAGCATCAACGCGCCGTCGGCGACGCCATCGGCTGGCACAACGTCGAGTTCCGCAAGGGGCGCATCCAGGACCTCGCGCTGGATTTGGAGGCGCTCGACGCACAATTGAAGGAGAAGCCCATCGCCGGCGCGGAGGCCTTTCTCGCCGCGGAGTTGATGGCCGAGGAATTGCGGATGCGCCGTCCGCTCGTGGCGACCGAGTCCGTCGACGTCGTCGTCTCGAACTGCGTGCTCAACCTCGTGGACCCGTCGGCCAAGCCGCGGCTGTTCGAGGAAATCTTCCGCGTGCTGCGCGTTGGCGGGCGGGCGGTCATCTCGGACATCGTCAGCGACGAACCGGTGCCCGACGCGATGCGGGCCGACGCCGAATTGTGGTCCGGGTGCATCTCGGGCGCGTTGACCGAGGAGGGTTTCCTTCGCGCGTTCACCGCCGCCGGCTTCTACGGCATCCGCTTGCTGTCGCTGGACGCGACGCCCTGGCGCACGGTCCAAGGCATTGAGTTTCGTTCGATGACCGTCGAAGCCTTCAAAGGCAAGCAAGGCGCCTGCTTCGATCGGCTGCAAGCCGTGATCTATAAGGGGCCCTTCAAGGAAGTGCTCGACGATGACGGGCACCGCATGGAACGTGGCCGGCGTTACGCCGTGTGCGACAAAACCTATCAGCTTTTGAAAAGATCTCCCTATCGCGACGACTTTGAATTCATTGATCCTCTCCAACCTGTGCCGCCGGAAACCGCGGCGCCGTTCGAGGGCGATGGCATGCGCCGCCGCGATCCGCGCGAAACCAAGGGCCAGGATTACAAGGCAACTTCAGCCGGCAGCCAATGCTGCGATGCCGGAAACTGCGGCTGAAGCGGCATGATTACTGAAACCATCACCGGCATCGCCACCAACGTGCTCGACCGGACGAGTTACGCCGGGGCCGCGGGCTTGATGGCGCTGGAGAGCATGATCGCTCCCGTGCCCAGCGAGGCGGTGATGCCCTTCGTGGGTTTCCAGGTCGCCGACGGCAAATGGAACCTCTGGCTGGCCATCCTGAGCACAAGCATCGGCTCCATCATCGGCTCGCTGCTTTCCTACGCGATGGGTTACTACGGTGGCAAACCGCTCGTGCTCAAAATCGGCCGTTATCTGCTCCTGAACGTGCGCGACCTCGAACGCACGGAACAGTTCTTCCATCGCAAGTCCGGCGTGATGACCATCTTCATTGCCCGCTTCGTGCCGGTGGTGCGCCACTTCATCTCCATCCCCGCCGGCATGGGCCGCACGCCGATGGTGCCGTTCCTGGTCGTCACGTTCGTCGGCGCGACGGCGTGGAACACGTTCCTGCTCGTCTGCGGCATGAAACTGCGCGAGCACTGGCCCACCGTGCAGAAGTATTCGCACAAGATCGACATCGTCATCGTGATCTTGATTGCCCTCGCCGTCATCTGGTGGGTCAAAGTGCGGCTGCCGCAATTCCGGAAGACACCGCCGCCGCCCTCTGGCGGAGCGACGAGCTCCGATGCGGCGCATTAGAAAGCCCGTTCAAAAAACTGTAGCGGCGCTCTGTGAGCGCCGAACAAGATGCACATTCTGGCCCGATTTCGGCGGTCACAGACCGCCGCTACAATCGCGCTCTTCAGCGCTTCTCCCCGATGCACCACAGCGCCCGGTGCGTGCGGATGAACAGTTCGCCATCAGATGGCGCAACGGAGGCCATCGTCGTTTCGCCGAGCGGGTTCGTCGCGAGCAATTCGAATTTCGGCGCCGCGCGCAGCACGAGGCCGTCGCCGCTCTGGTTGATGGCATAGAGCCGGTCGCCGGAGAGGACCATGGAGGACCAGTTGTCCGCCTTCGCGCCGGCGCCGCGCACGCGCTCTTCCCAAACCAGTTTGCCGCTCTCCAGTTCCCAGCATTCCGCTACCCCGGGATCGGTCAGAATGTAAATGTGCCCGTCGTAGATGACCCCCGACCCAATACGCTGGCGCGACTTGGGATGATGCCAGAGCCGGCGCGACTCGGTGACGTCCCCCTCGCCGCCCGCGCGCGCCGCCAGCTCCTTCCCACCGTAACCGCCCATCGCGACAACGACCCCCTTGTCGTAAAGCGGCGAAGTGTAGACCAGTTCATTCAAGCCTGAGCAGCTCCACAATTCCTTGCCGGTCTTCGGCTCGAAGGCGATGAGCCGTTTGGGCCAGCTCATCAGAAGTTGGTCGTGGCCGTCGGCCTGGATGAACAGCGGCGTGCTCCATGACCCGACCCAGGGCGCTTTCTCCTCGCCTTCCTTCTTCTCGCCGGAATGGGCGTTGGTTTCGGCGACGCGCCAGACGTCTTTGCCGTTTTTTTTGTCCACGGCGAGGAGGAAGCTGGGTTCGCCGGGGCCGAAGTTCAGGTAGCACAGGCCACCGTGAATCGCGGGCGAGGCGGCGTTGCCCCAGATGTGCCGTTGCCGGCCCAGGTCGCGATGCCAAAGTTCCTTGCCGTCGAGGTCGTAGCAATAAAGTCCGCCGGAGCCGAACCAGACAATGACGCGCTCGCCATCGGTCACGGGCGAAGCGGAGCATTGCGGGTTGGTCGAGTGGGTCGGCTCCTTGTCCTCAGGCGTGACGCCGCCCTGCCAGAGGGTTTTGCCGTCTGTCCGATCAAAGCAGAGCAACGCGCGGCGGTTGTCCTTCTTCGTAGCCTGCGTCACGAAGACGCGATTCCCCCAGATGATGGGTGTCGAATTCCCTTTATCCGGCAGGGGCACACGCCAGCGGACGTTCGTATTCGTGTCCCAACGGAGCGGGAGATTCTTCTCCGATGTGATACCGGAGCCGTCGGGCCCACGCCAGGCGGGCCAATTGGCGGCGGGAGCTTGCAAGGCGAATGAAAGCGACAGGAGCGCGAGGGAGGAGAATGAAGCGGTCTTCATGGAATGTATCGCGAGTATGGACGCGCTCAATGCCGCCCGCATTTGAAATCTTTCCTGGCTTCTCCGTGCTCGCCGCTCCGGTAGGGCCGACCTGCTGGTCGGCCTGGACGCGCGGCAGCGCGTCCCTACCGGTTCATGGGTTCAAGGCGCGAAGTAATGGTTAGGAGAATTCTCACCCCGACCCTCTCCCGTTGAGTCCAGCCAGCAACTCTCGAATCCATGCGCTCTGGGCACAATCCAATATTGTCTTTCCCCTGCCGTTCTTCAGTTTCGGACTCACGCCAAAGGAAAGGAACTCTTTGATAATCTCTCGCTGGGCGGCGATGGCCGCCGCCGCGCCGCTCCCGCCTCGTCCGGTATTTTGCACGGCGAGATGAAATGCAGTGGAGCCGGGCTTGTTCCTCAATGCCGGGTCACTGCCAGCCTGGAGTAGAAATCTCACGGCGGCGGCGCACCGCGTTCGCACAGCGCGGTGCAGAGGTGTCGCACCATTCGTGTCCTGCAAATGGATGTCTGCTCCCGCGTGAAGGAGGCAACGGAGCGTCGCCACTTGCTTCTTTTCATCCCACGCGGGACCGGTGATGAAGCCGTCCGCCGCGTAATGCAGCGGGCTGCTTCTGCGACGATTCCTCGCCGCGTTCGGATCGGCGCCCGCCGCGAGCAACAGCCGGACGAGCTCAACACGATAGCCCGCCGCGGCCAGATGCAAGGCGGTATCCCCGGCGTAAATCCAATGGAAGATGCTTGAACGATACAACTTCGCCTTCCGAACAAGACGAGTCGCCAGCCCGGCATCTGCGTCAAGCAGCCGCTTCACAGTGTTCGCGTCGTCGTGAACGATTGCTGCAAACAGGCTGTTCATCCAAGTCGTGTCCGTGTGCGGCATGCACGTTCGCCGAAGCCAATGATGTTGTAAACCATGACTCCTGAAACGAACGCAGAGCGCCCTACACATGCGAATCGGTGACATGCGTCATCGCGCTGCGAATCCGGCGCGCTTGCGACGACTCCCGCGCTGGCCAAGCCAGCAGGGCCGGCGATCACGCAAAGGACAGCAGCGCCGATAAATGAGAGAACGGGCGCATGCAATGCTTCTCCTGCGGGAAGACCCTTGCAGCGCTCCGCCTCAGGCCGGCACCCGGGGGCAGGAAGGGAAGGTGGCCTGAAGCCGTTTCTGAAAGAACTTTCGCAGCCGCACGCGCGTCGTCTTCATCAGTTCGACCACAGGGAAGAGTTGGAGCCAGTCCAGCTTGTGCTTCTCCGCGGCGTGCCGTGCCGGTTTCGACTGCGTGAATTGGAAGATCGCCTCCATCGCGGAGACGAGTTTCCGTTCGGCGATGGTTTCGCTGTCAGCGCCCTTGACGCCTTCCCGGAGGAGGGCGCGGTTCGAGAGCACCAGCGTGCTCAGGTGATTCAAGTCCTGCGCGGTGTCTCCGACGCGCGCGATCATCTCCTGGCACTCGACTTTGAGGCACGTGAACGGCGAGGGCAACCGCAGGGACACACCCAGTTCGGGGCTGTCCAGTTCGGCGGCGCTGCGTTGGACTTCCTGCGCCGTCATGCCCGGGAGCCGCTGGATGAACTCGACCTGGAGTTGGCTGCCGTTCGAGGCGGTCAACGGGATGACCCCCAACACGGGCCGCGGCCCGCCGGCCCGGACGCGGTGGAACGGCGCCTGCAAAACTTGCGCCAGGGCGACAAGACTGCTGACGTCGCCCAGGAGAACCAGCGATTTGCCCGTCGCGGGGGCCAAAAACTTCATGGCCGGTTCCTGCGGCGCGAAATAGCGGCTCCAGAAATAGGCGGCGTGTTCGCCGGTGACGAATGGACGCAGCCCGACGCCGGAAGCCGCGGCGAGCAGGCCATGGAAATGCCCCGTGGGCAGGGCAGGAGTGAGATTGGTCATGGGGTTTTGGCGAGCACTTGCTCCAGATTGCCGAGCTTGAAGGTTTTGATTTCGTCGTCGGTGAACAGCCGGCTTTCGAGGAGAATCTCTTCGGGCGCAGCCCGGCCGCTGGTCACGCGTTTGGAATCCTGTTCGACTGTTTCCTGTCTGAAATGTTGAAGGCGCGCGTAACTAATCTTCGGCGCTTTGCGCAAGGCGGAGCGTTGCGCGGCTTGTTGGCGTGCATTGGTTCTCATAGCGCGACCGTAGTTGCGGAACTAATTGCTGGGAAGTCGAGGGTTTACGGAGTGAACATCCGACCGTCAGTACGGCAGACGGTTCGCGATTGCTTCTCTCTCGCCACGTTCACGTACAGAGGATCGGACACCTGCGAGAAATCTTAAGCTCAAAGCACACGTCGGCGGCTACTGTGCATTGCATCCCGAAGGCCGAATTCCGAATTCCGAAGCCCGAAGCCCGAATTCCAAATTCTGAAAGAGGCGAGTCAAGACGCGGTAAGGACTCCGGCCGTTTGTAACCTCGGACTTTGGATTCGGATTTCGGGCTTCTTTCGGGCTTCGGCCGTCGGGTTTCGGATTTCTAGCTTTGCCCCTGGGATGCGCCGCGAATCCGAATCTCGAACTGCGGTGCCACGCGGCCGGCGGCGCCGGCACGCGGTGCCCGGAGGGCACCAATTTGAATAGCCCCGGATGCAATCCGGGGCCGTGCACCACATTTGAGATTCGACCCCGCCGGGGTCGAGGCCATCGTGCGAACGACAACCCGGATTTCATCCGGGGCTATTCAAAGTGAAGCCCGCTGGGCTTCCCGCGGCCGCAAGGGGGCTTGAGCCTTGAAGCTTCTCTTGAGCTTTGAGCTTTGGATTCTGAGCTTTGCTCTGCGCTCAATACTCCCGCTTCTTATTGAGGCCAGGCCGTGGGATGGGATACTTGCCGTCGGTGTCGGAAGGCAGCGGCGTGGGGCTCTCCGAAGTCAGCGTGTCGATGCCCGGGGCGAACTCGTGCTCGCAATCGAGCATCTGCTGGAAGGTAATCTCCTGCGCGGTGTGAGCCGCCATGCGGCCCATGCTGGTGACGAGGCTGGCTTCGACGCCCCGCTTCGCTTCGTTGTACGGCTGATCGTTGCGAATGGCGGCCAGCAGATCGTTCCATTCGTTCAGATAGGGGTCTGTCTCCTTCGGATCCACCTTGGAAGTCCAGATCATGCTTTCCCGTTGCGGAGTTTGGGTCCTGTAGGTGCTGGAGGGCAGGCCGCAATCACCGTTCTTGGCGACAATCGCCATGCCGCCGGTGCCGTGCACGTAGCTGGAGTAGATGTTCTCCGCGCCGATCATGCAGCGGCCGTCGATGTACATCTTCGCGCCGTCTTCGAACGTGTATTCCACGGCATACGAGTCGAAGTTTTGATCCACATAGGGTTTGCCTTCGGGGCTGTTGCGATAGTGGCGTCCGCCCAGCGCCTGGGCCTTGACGGGCCAGGCGTTCTTCATCATGCACAGGTGATCGATGTGATGGATGTAGAAGTCGCTGAAACATCCTCCGCTCAGCCACAGGAAACTGTGGAAGCGCGAAATCTGCCACATCAATTCGCTCGGTTTGCCGGGCCACCGTTCCGAGAAGGCCGTCACGAGCGGTCCGGCCATGCGGTATCCGCGCAGCAGATTCAGCTCGCCGATTTCCCCATCCTGAATGCGCTTCTGCAATTCCTGGAGCGCCCGGCTGTGACGGGACATCAGGCCCACTCCGACCTTCAGGTTTTTCGCGGTCGCCTCCTTCGCCAGCTTGAGCATCTTGAGGGAGGAGGGGCCGTCGGGGGTCAGCGGTTTCTCCATGAAAACGTTGAGCCCCTTCTGGATGGCGTAGGCGAAGTGGACCCAGCGAAAGCCGCACGGCGTGGTGAGGATGGCGATGTCCCCGGGCTTGAGGGCGTCCATCGCGTCCTTGTAAGCGTTGAACCCGATGAACTTCTTGTCCTGCGGCACGTCGACGATGTCGCGGAATTGTTTCTTGAGGGCGTCGTAAGAGCCACTGAGCCGGTGCTCGAAGACATCCGCCATCGCCGCGAGAGTGACGGGCCCGCCTGTGGTGCTGAGCGCGTTGCCGACGGCGCCAGTGCCGCGCCCGCCGCAGCCGATGAGCGCGATCTGCGTGGTGTTGTTCGGGGCGGCGTGAACGTGCGGGATGGCCACGCCCGCCAGCGCGGACGCGGCGGCGATTCTCCCTGTGTTCTTTAGAAAAGTGCGGCGTGTCGTCAATTGTGTCTGCGATTCGTTCATAGAGTTAATGGATGACGACGGGCGGGAAGGTGGAATTCAAGGAGGATTGGTGGTGCGGCAGACGGCGTCGGCTCCGTTCATGCCTCATACTTTCCCGAGAGTTGATTTGAAGTTAGCCGGGTGACGCCCTAGTCTCCGTCGCATGAGCGACATCGCCACGGTACAGACCACCCGGGCCGACGGCCGGAAGCCGGACCAGTTGCGGCCCATCCGCTTTCAGAATGGCATCGCGCCGCACGCCACGGGCTCGACCCTCATCGAGTGGGGGAACACGCGTGTGATCTGCGGTGTCACGATCGACGAGTCCGTGCCCAAGTGGATGAAAGACCAGGGCGTGACGGGCGGCTGGATCACAGCGGAGTATTCGATGCTGCCTTACTCAACGCTGCAACGCAAACCGCGCGACATCTCGAAGGGAAAGATCGACGGCCGTTCGCAGGAAATTCAGCGGCTCATCGGCCGTTCCTTGCGCGCGGCGATTGATTTGGAAAAGGTCGGCCCGCGAACGATCTGGATTGATTGCGACGTGCTCCAGGCCGACGGCGGAACACGCACGGCGGCCATTACCGGGGCGTTCGTGGCGCTCTCGCTGGCGATCAAAAAGCTGATGGGCGAGGGCAAGCTCGCGCACGATCCCCTGCTGAATCCCGTCGCCGCAGTCAGCGCCGGAATCGTCGGCGGATTGCCCATGCTCGACCTTTGCTACACAGAGGATGTGGCCGCGGCGGTCGACATGAATCTCGTGATGAATGCAGCAGGCGAGTTCATTGAACTCCAGGGCAACGGCGAAGAGGCGACGTTTAGCGAGACGCAACTGGCCGCGTTGCTTCAGCTCGGGAAGTCGGGCATCGGTCGATTGCTGGAGTTGCAGAAGGCGGCGCTGGGATGAAGTTCGTGTTGCGTGTTGCGTCAAGCACCGCCCATGGGTCTTGTCTCGGTTCGGGCTTGGTTTGCACAGCCCGAAGGTAGCCGGCGGTTGAGGAGTGCCGAGTGCGACGATACCCCGGTTTCGAACCCTCGGTTCCTACCCCGGAGGGTCGCAGAAGGAACGCTGAGTCCCCTCCGGGCGCGAGCCATCCGGCCGACGTTACCGAGGGTATCACTTCGCTCAACCCCTGGCTACCTTCTGGCATCGCTCCGCGATGCTCCCCAGCGGTTGCATCGGGAAAGGCGCAAGAATCGCGGTGGTTCGGGCTTAAGGACACTGAAGCATGAGAGGATGAGATGGCTTTCGATTGATCGATTCGCGCGCTCTTGCTGTCGAATGGCCGTGACGACAACCCGGTTGATCACGATCCTCGTTGCGGCACTGTGGTTGGCTGGCTGCGCGAGTCGTAGCCAGCAGTCCACCACGCGCACAGACCCCGCTCCGCCACCGCCGCCAGTTGCTCCACCTCCACTCTTTCAAACAACCACGATTATTATCCGCCGCACGAATCCAGCAGTCTATATCGACGGGGAGGTCAGGCTGTCCGCGCGCTTCGATTGGAATCCAGAAATGACGCTTACGAATCTCATCGCATTGGCCGGAGGTTTTACGGATTTCGCGAATCGAACGCGACTGGAGATTCGACGGAGCGATGGCACGGTGGAGCGGTACAGTTATCCTCGGATTCTAAAAGGCTCGACCAACAACCCGTCACTCAAGCACAACGACCACGTTTACGTGCCCAGGAGAATATTTTGAAGCGGCTGCCGCTCTGGAAAATCTCCGTGCCGGTCCCGGCGGAGACCGAGGAAGCCGTAGGCGAGTTGCTCGAAAGTGTCCTTGGAACGCCAGCTGTCACTTGGCGCGACGAACGAACGAGGCGCACCGTCGTCTCATCTTACGTTGATGCCCCACGGGCGTGGTCCGCGGAGGTCCGCGCACAAATCGAGGCGGGCCTCACGCGAATCCGGCAGTGCGGCCTGACCCTCGGCCGGACGGGCATCCAGGTGACCCGCCTGCGCCACGAGGACTGGGCTAATTCCTGGAAACGCCACTTCCGGGCGATGGAGTTCGGTCGCGCGTTGCTGTTGAAGCCGAGTTGGGTCCGCCGCCGGCCGCGCGCCGGGCAGCAAGTGGTCGTGCTTGATCCGGGGTTGAGCTTCGGGACGGGCCAGCATCCGACAACGGGGTTTTGCCTGGAGCAAATCGTCGCGAACCGTAGTGCCGACCAGCAGCAGTCGCTGCTGGATATCGGGACCGGTTCGGGAATCCTCGCCATCGCGGCGGTGAAACTGGGCTACCGGCCGGTCGAGGCGTACGACTTCGATCCGGATGCCGTGCGCGTCGCCAGGGCCAACGCCCGCCAAAATGCCGTCTCCCGCCGGTTGACTATCGCGCAACGCGACCTGACCCGCGAGCCGCTTCGCAGTGTCCACAAATTCGACATGATTTGCGCCAATCTCATCTTCGATTTGCTGCTGTCGGAACGGGCTCGAATCGTGAATCGACTGGGTCCGGGCGGCACACTCGTGTTGGCGGGCATTCTGCGTGCGCAATTCCCCGCAGTGGCTCGCGCCTACCATCCGCTGGGGCTTCGGCTGAGGGTGAGCCGCAGGCAAAACGAGTGGCAATCAGGAGTTTTCGCGCGCGGCTGAACGCGGCAAAAAAGTCTCGCGAAAATTGAACCGCGCGTCACAATTGGGAGTCAAAACTGTGTCATGTGCTTCATGACCGTGGAAGCAACAGGCTGTCGGTCCCGACAGTTGTCCCACCCTCGCCGTCCTCTGGCATCATTCCCGCTTGAAGCCAAATCGACGAAAGGAAACCACAGTATGAGCAAATCGATCGATGCACTCACTGAAATCATCCGAAACCCCAAACACGCCTTCCGCAAGGCCGACGACCGTCCAGTGAAGGCCCAAAAACACCGCTACGAACGGCGCAAGATCAAAGAGTTCATCAAGCAGTGGAACCTGGCTGAAGAAAGCCCGAGTTAAGCCAACTACACATTCCTTGTAGGAAGAGCCGCACGGCGAGTGTGGCTCTTTCGCGTTTTTAGGGACGGGCAGTAGTGAGAAAGCTGGGGGTTGAGTCGATTTCGCCAGCACCGAGGAGCCACGGAGTTTGTTTGCGCCGCCCGCTTCGCTGCTCGATCGAAGTCGCAATTAGCCTTTCAACCCTTTCGTAAATTGACTAGGCTCAGGACGGTTCACGAGAGCTGGGCTGGTTTCCCGGACGGGAATATCGAGAGGTGCAGTCTACCCGGTAGGCCAGCCGCCTCCTTCGGTATTCGAGCAACATGGCGAGTAACTCCACAACTTGTGCGGCATGCGGTTTGGCCGTCGCAATGCCACCTGCTGAAGGTCTTTGCCCGGATTGTCTGGCGCAAAAGCCCGCACGGGTAACGACTCGTCCGGTCGTTGATGGGCCAGACCATTCAGACGTTCCCACAGTCGTCACGGCTGCCACGGACGTGCCTGGTGCCGTGAAAGAGCCGTTGGACCAGTTTGGCGACTACGAACTGTTTGAAGAAATTGCGCGGGGTGGAATGGGTGTCGTTTACAAGGCGCGCCAAATCTCGCTGAACCGCATCGTGGCGGTGAAAATGATCCTGCACGCGCGTTTCAACAACGCCGAATTCGTGCAGCGCTTCCGGGTGGAAGCCGAAGCGGCCGGAAATCTGCGCCATCCCAATATCGTCGCCATTTACGAGATTGGCCAGGAGGAGGACCAGCACTACTTCTCCATGGAATACGTGGAGGGCCGCGACCTGGCGTCGCTGGTGCGCGATCAGTCACTGCCGGCCCGCCACGCGGCACAACTCGTGGAGAAGATCGCCCGCGCCATCCACTACGCGCATCAACATGGAGTTTTGCACCGCGACCTGAAGCCATCGAATGTGCTCCTCGATCTCGAGGGCGAACCCCGCATTACGGATTTCGGCCTCGCCAAACGCGTCACCAGTTCGGATGCCAGTGGCGCGCGGCATAGCGAAAGCCGTTTCATACCCGGATCGGGTGCGCGCCTGGATTCGGAGTTGGCGGACCTGACGGTCAGCGGCCAGGTGATTGGCTCGCCCAATTACATGTCGCCCGAACAGGCTGCTGGCCGAAGCCGCCAGGTGGATGCGCGAACGGACGTTTACTCCCTGGGCGCCATTCTCTTCACGTTGCTCACCGGGCGGCCCCCGTTTATGGCCGACAATCTCGAAGCGATCCTCACGCAGGTCTTGCAAGCCGAGGCGCCCTCCCTTCGTTTGCTCAACCCGATGGTGCCGCGTGACCTCGAAACCATAGCACTCAAGTGCCTGCAAAAAGACCCCGCGCGTCGTTACCCCTCAGCACAGGAGGTCGCCGAGGAACTTGGACGTTTCCTTCGAGGTGAGTCCATTCAGGCTCGTCCGGTCAGTGCGCCCGAGAAAGTCTGGCGCTGGTGCAAACGCAAGCCCGTCGTCGCTGCCCTCGGCCTTTCGACAATTCTTTTGCTGGTGGCGATGGCCATCGGCTCGCCCGTCGCCATTTATCGCATCGAACGTTCGCGTCAAGAGGCCGAGACCAACAGCCAGTTGGCCCAGGCGCGCGAGAGGGCTGTGCGGCAGACGAGCTACTCCACGGAAATGCTCTTTGCCGCAGAAGAAATCGAGTCGGAGAACCGTGGCCAGGCAATGGAGTTGCTCAACCGCAGCCGGCCGCAGCCCGGCCAAACCGATTTGCGCGGCTGGGAGTGGCGCTTTCTCTGGGCGCAATGCCGGAGCGCCGAACTTTTCACGGTGGGAACACACGACAAGGAAATTTATCGGCTCGCGTTTTTGCCGGACGGCCGGCTGGTCTGTGGTGATTTCGACAAAGCCGTAAAAATCTGGGACCCGAAGACAAGGACCGTGCTGGCCAGTGAACGTGTCGGCCCTATTTCCGATTTGGAGATTTCACCGGATGGCTCGATCATCGCCGCGGCCTACTGGGCGGCTGATTTTGCGTTTCTCGACGCAACCAATCTGACGAGAAAAGGGTCGGCGCGATTCCGGAAGAAAGTGTACCACCTCGCATTTTCGCCACGAGACAAAGTCTTCGCCACCGCCGGACCGGACCACGTTGCGCTTTGGTCCTTCACCTTGCCATCGCCGTCGCTGGTGTGGACGCAGGCGTTTCGCGAGGTCACTGGATTGGCCTTTGCGCCGGATGGAGCAACGTTCGCCTTTGCCACGAAAGACCAGCGCATTTTTGTTTTCGACGCAACCACGCGGACGATGCGGAAGTCGATGGTGGCGAGGAGCGAACCTTCTGAAGTCGTATTCAACCCCGATGGCTCGCGCCTGGCGGTGTCGCATTGGAATGGGGCCGTCGGGATTTATGATCCCGTGAACGGTGCGGAGATCGCCACTTTGACGAACCACACTGCTTGGGTGTCATCGCTCGCGTTTTCGCGAGTGGATCCGATCCTCGCGACCGGTTCCGCCGACCAGCGAATACGATTGTGGGACACCCGAACGTGGAAGGAGACGATCTCGTTCAAGGGGCACTTGAGCCTGGTGGACTGCGTCGCGGTGAGCCCCGACGGAGGCTGGCTCGCCTCTGGCAGCAAAGACCGGAGCGTGCGCATCTGGGATTTGAAGACGAACGCGGTCTCTGAGTCCCGGCATTTCGCCGACGTCCGTCGAGGATTCGCCGTGTCGCCAAAGGCCGAATTCCTTGCCGTCATCAGTGGCGAGTCGACGTTAAGCCTTTGGAACTTGATCGAACGGCGCGAGAGGGGGCGGTTTCCCGTCGAGACAGGCACCACCGTGCTGGCTACGTCGCCCATTGGCGACGCGGTCGTGCTTGGTGGTCCGTTGAGGAAAGTTTGGATGCACCGATTGGACGCGACGAACAGCGATATTCAAATCGAGGGTGCCCTCGCCGACAAGGCGGTCGCGAGCTTCTCGCCGGACGGCAGACAGTTCGCGGTCGGTGGACGGGAACAATTCCTGCGTGTGGGAGCGACTGACGGCTCGACGGCAGTTCGTGTCCTGAAGCACCCAATCGACATGACGACCGAGCTTCTATTCTCCCAGGACGGACGCCGGGTTTTTGCGGCGAATGAAAGCGGCAAATTACGTGTCTGCGATGCAACGACCGGCGAGCTCGTTCTGGATATCCACGCACATGGACATGTGATCAACGGCATCGCCCTTGACGCCGCAGGCGGCCGGCTGGCGACGTCGAGTTCCGATGAGACGGTCGGTCTGTGGGATCTGGCCACTCGCCGCAAACTGGGCAGTTATGGAAAAAGTTCCCTTGGGTACTTGTCCGTGAGTCTTTCGTGCGACGGCAAGCGTATCGCCGCATCGTCAGGGGATGGTCCAGTCAAGGTGTGGGATGTGGAAACCGGACAGGAAGTGGCGCGGTTCAAGAGCACAGAGCGTGTGGTGAGCGTGCGATTTGCGGCTGATGATCGAACGCTGGTCATCGCGACGGCCAAACAACTGAGTTTGTTTCGCGCGCCGACCTTTGCAGAGATTAGCGCTGCAGAAACGGGTGTGTTCAAGAACCAGCAGTCGTCCGCGCGCTGAGCACCACCTCTCTTTTTTTCGCGAGGTCTCTGCCGTCAGCTTCGAGTCCGCTCACAATCCCTGCGACGGGTCGTCGAAATTCCCATCGTTTGCGTTCTTGAGGCCTGACAATGTTGGCGTTTGGGCGGGCTGGGGCTGGGGCTGCGGACACGCGGACACAGCGGGCGCATCTTGACACTGTATGAATACACAGCCCGCTTGCCCCCTCTCCTCCTCGGAGGAGGAGAGGGCCGGGGAGAGGAGGCACTTTGCCAACTGAGGTTTCCCCCTCTCCCCAGCCCTCTCCCCGCGCTGCTGGCGCAGGGAGAGGGAGTTG
>Ga0134127_10000183_pt1 | contig 73338 bp, 40 predicted proteins | sample KB31753_FD_96459 | JGI IMG/M metagenome (GOLD analysis project Ga0134127, IMG submission 96459) | Terrestrial soil microbial communities with excess Nitrogen fertilizer from Kellogg Biological Station, Michigan, USA - KB3-175-3 | ecosystem: Environmental > Terrestrial > Soil > Unclassified ... | reverse complement strand
GAACACGCAATGAAAATGGGAACTGACGTATGACATTCGATGGATTCAGCCGTCCCTTCGGGACTTGTTCAATCGCAAACCCGAACCCGGCAGTGAACTGCCGGGCTACTTTCAAATCTCCCTCCGGGAGCGTCGACGCCAAGCCCCGCTGCTCGCTACCGGGGCATACACTTTAGCCGGAGCGCCGAGCTCCGGCTCGGCGCGTTTCGCAATCTTTTCTTCATCGCGCCGAGCGGGAGCTCGGCGCTCCTTCCTTTGGCCAATGGTCGAGCACGGGGCCGACAATACCGCGCCACAGTTCGTAGCCCTTCGGGTTCATGTGGAGCCGGTCGGCCACGTAGATTTCGGGGCGCGGCTGGCCATCGTCGCCGAGCATTTTCGGGAAGACGTTGATGAAGGTGAGCCGGTCGTCGGTCTGCGTGTGAGCTTCGATCAGGGAATTGGCCGCGCGCACGTGGTCCACTTGCGCCCAGCGGGCCGGGTTCGGCGCGATGGAGATGTACGCAATGCGCGTCTTCGGCAACGCCTCGTGCACGGTTTTCACGAACGCGCGATAATCCGCAGCCACCTGCTCCGGGGATTTGCCGGCGTTGATGTCGTTGCCGCCAGCGTAAAGGACAATGAGACTCGGGCGATAGGGAAGCACGATGCGTTTGGCGTAACGCACGGAGTCGATGATCTGCGAACCGCCAAAGCCGCGGTTGATGACGCGATGTTTCGGGAAATCCCCGGCGAGCGATGTCCAAAGGCGAATGCTCGAGCTGCCAATGAACAGCATCGCGCCCGCGGGCGGGGGATTCGTCTTGTCGGCGGCTTCGAAGGCGAGGATTTCCTTCTCGAAGGGCGCGCTATTGGTCGCTGCGGGCCGAGACGCCGGAGCGGACTCGGCCGCGTGCGGGGCCGGCGCAAGCCATGCTATGCCGAGACACGCCAGGAACAGGACGGGGAAACGCATGCGGGATAAATGACGGGTTTCCGCGCGCAAAGCAAGGCTGGTAGATTAGTCTAGAGTGATTGCCAAAAGTCATTTCCGAAATGGTGGGGCAAACCTGCCGGTTTGCCGCGGCGCCCAGCAGGGCGCCGCCCACCATTTCGGAAATGACTTTTGGCAATCACTCTAGGTAGTGGGGCAGGCGTCCCGCCTGTCTCAACGGGCGTCTCGTTCGCGGGCGGGACGCCCGCAGTGACAGCCGGGACGGCTGCCCCACTACTACCATCCTACCAGGCCCGTGAGAGGATGGCCGCCTCCGCCACCACCGGGCCGGTCGCCTTGAGTTTCTCGAAGCCGATGCCCTGGACGCACTCGCAATACTTGGCTGCGCCGCATTGCATCACGTGGAAGATGCGGACCAATTCACGAAACCAGTCGGGGAACCGGTTGGTAAACTTCAGTTCGAGGATGACACTGTTTCGGAAGCTCAGCACGGGGTTGGACATCTCCGTCTTGATGGAATAGTCGAGATTGGCCTCGCCATAGACCTTGCGGTCGATGGTGACGCGCACGTTGTCATCATCGCTCACGTAAGCCTCGCGCATGTAGAAGATGTGCACCTTGGGCTTGGCGCGAAGGTGGTACGCCAACTCGCAGAACCGCTGGAGGGCCACGAGGCCGCTGGGGTTCTTGGACACCAGGTGTTCGGCTTGCGGCAGCTGACCGGAAAGCAGCAACGCCACGCACTCCTGCCGGACACCGCCCCGCTGCTTTTCGATGGTGTTGTTTTTCCGGCGTTTGATTTCGAAGAAGACCGGCGCGTCCGGATGGGTGCTGTAAAAGCGCAGGCGCAGCTTGAACCGGTTCTTGTCGCCGTTGATGGTGCTCCAATAGAGCTTCAGGTCATCAGAATCGACGTAAAGGCTGTGGACGGGGTAGGAGTAGTTGGGCTTGCCCACGCTGTATTCGTCAAAATCGAGGTAGGACTTGACGAAATCGCGGATCATGAGCGCGGTCTCCTCGTTGACGAGGTATTTCAACTCGAACCGCTGTTTCTGCATCCTGTCGCGGGCCATAAGCGTTGGATCCTAAGGGGGTCGACAATGTGTATGTCGTTCAAATCGAGGGGGAAATCAACTCATTTCCGCTGGGCAGAATCCGGTAGGAGGCATGAGGTAAGGCACCCATCCTTGAACCGGACATTCCCCACGCCGCATCCCCCCACGCCGCATCCGGCGCAAGCTAGCGAATCGTCGGCGCCATCCCGAGTTCGCGCACAAGGAAGGCGAAGCGGTCGGCGGCTTCTTCAATCAGCTTGCCGGTGGGCTTGCCCGCGCCGTGGCCGGCCTTGGTCTCGATGCGGATCAGCGTCGGCGCCGGACCGGCCTGGCACTGCTGCAGGCGCGCCGCGAACTTGAAGCTGTGCGCGGGCACCACGCGGTCGTCGTGATCGGCGGTCGTCACCATCGTCGCGGGATACTTCACCCCAGGCTTCAAGTTGTGATAGGGCGAATAAGCCAGAAGCGCCCGGAATTCGTCATCCTTGTCCGGCGAACCGTAGTCGCTCGTCCACGCCCAGCCGCGGGTAAACTTGTGGAAGCGCAGCATGTCCATCACGCCGACCGCCGGCAGCGTGGCACGGAACAAGTCGGGCCGTTGGGTCATGCAAGCGCCGACCAGCAGCCCGCCGTTGCTGCCCCCACTAATCGCCAGCCTGTCGGGCGAGGTGTATTTGTTGGCGATGAGCCACTCGGCGGCCGCGATGAAATCGTCGAAGACGTTCTGCTTCTTCAGCTTCATGCCCGCCTCGTGCCACGCCTTGCCATACTCACCGCCGCCGCGCAGGTTGGGCACTGCGTAGACACCTCCCATTTCCATCCACACCACGGTGCTCACCGAGAAACTCGGTGTGAGGCTGATGTCGAATCCACCGTAGCCATAAAGCAGCATGGGATTGCGTCCGTCCAACTTTAGCCCCTTCTTGTGCGTGATGAACATCGGCACGCGCGTGCCGTCCTTGCTGGAGTAGAAGACCTGCTTCGTTTCGAACTCTGCCGGATTGAAATCCACCTTGGGCTGGCGGAACAACTGGCTCGTTCCTGTCTTCAAGTCGTAACGGTAAACCGTGGTGGGCGTCGTAAACCCGGTGAACGCATAAAACGTCTCGGTCTCCTCCCGTCTGCCGCCGAAACCGCCCGCCGTGCCGATGCCGGGCAACTCGACGCGGCGCACGAGCTTGCCGGTGAGGTCGTGGATGACCACGTCGGTCCTCGCGTCCTTGAGGTAATTGCAAACCAACTGATTGTTCACCAGGCTCACGCCTTGCAAACGGTCTTTCGATTCCGGAACCACTTCCCGCCACGCGGCCCGTTCGGGCTTGGTGACGTCGATGGCGATGATTCGCCCGCGCGGGGCGTTCAGGTCGGTGCGGAAATAGAAGACCGTCCCGACGTTGTCGATGAACGTGTAATCCGCGTCGAAATCCCTCAGCAATTCGACCACGGCGGCTTCCGGCGTGGAGAGGTCTTTGTAGAAAAAGCGGTTCCTGGTGTCGGTCCCGTGCCAGACGTGCAACGCCAGGTAACGCCCATCATCCGTCACCCCAGCCGCAAAGCCCCACTCCTTCTGGTCCGGCCGATCGTAGACGAGTTTGTCCTCGCTCTGCGGCGTGCCGAGTTGGTGATAGTAGACCTTGTGGAAATAGTTCACGCCCTTGAACAGGTTCGTGCCGGCCGGCTCGTCGTAGCGCGAATAGAAAAAGCCCTTCCCATCCTTCGTCCACGCCGCGCCCGAGCTCTTGGCCCACTGGATGTGGTCCGGCAAATCCTTCCCTGACTCGATATCGCGCACCTTGAACTCCTGCCAGTCGCTCCCCGCTACATTGATGCCGTAGGCGAGCAGTTTTCCGTCTTCGTTAATCGCAATAGGGCCCAGCGCGACCGTGCCGTCGGGCGAAAGCGTGTTCGGATCCAGCAATACGCGCGGCGCTTCGTCCAACGAACGCATCGTGTAGAGGACGCTCTGGTTTTGGAGCCCGTCGTTTTTGCTGAACACGTAGCGTCCGCCTTCTCGTTGCGGCACGCCGTAACGCTCGAAGTTCCACAGCTTCGTCAGGCGTTCCTTGAGCCGCGGGCGGGCCGGGATTAGCTCCAGGTAGCCGAACGTCACCTTGTTCTGCTCCGCGACCCATGCCTTCGTTTCGGCTGAATTGTCGTCCTCCAGCCACCGGTACGGATCCGGCACAGGCGTGCCGTGGAGCGTCTCCACGTGATCGACCGTGGCGGTCGCGGGATAGACGAACTTCGGTGCAGCCGGCTTGGTGGAATTCATTTCCGTGGTACAGGACGACGCCAGCAGCGACACGACCGTCACGATGGCGAAAGTAAATGGACGCATGACACGGATAGATACCAGCGCGTGGACAATTGCAGCAAAACAAAATTTGCATGCGTCGAGAAGCCAACGCAGGGGCGTCGCTCGGGGCGCATTGCAGTTTTTTGCGAGGGCCAACAATGCGTGTTTCTCCCCCTCACCCCGACCCTCTCCATCAGCAGCGCGTTCAAAAACTGTAGCGGCGCTCTGTGAGCGCCGAACAAGGTGCACATTCTGGCCCGATTTCGGCGGTCACAGACCGCCGCTCGGCGGTCACAGACCGCCGCTACAATCCCTCGAGTTCCTTAGGAAACTCGCATGTTCTCCCCCCGCACGCCGACGCGCGCGGAGCGACGCGCCCTGCCCTCCATCTGCAGTTCCGGGATTCGTTTCACGCGCACTCGAACCGATAGCCGATGTCGCGAATGGTCTGGATGTGAACGGGATGGCGCGGGTCGGCTTCGACCTTCGCACGAAGGGTCGTCACGCAGCGATCAACGCTGCGGTCGTTGACGATGATGGCGTTGCCCCACACGCCATCGAGGATCTGGTCGCGAGTCAGCGCGCGACCGGGGCGCTTCGTGAAGAATTCGAGCAGCCGGAATTCCTTTGCCGTGAGCGGGACTTCCTTTCCGTTCTTGAAGAGCTTGTGCGCAGCGAAATCCAGTGTGCAGTCCCCAAAGGAAAACGTGCTCGCCGCCCCAGGCTCGCGACGGCGCAGGAACGCCTTCGCACGCGCGAGCAACTCGCGGACGCTGAACGGCTTGGTCACGTAATCGTCCGCGCCCAATTCCAGCCCGCGGACGATGTCTTCTTCCTGGCCCTTGGCCGTGAGCATGATGATGGGCATTTCCAATCGCTTCGCGCGGAGGGCGCGGCAGATCTCGTAGCCGTTCAACTTCGGCAGCATGATGTCGAGCACGAGCAGGTCGGGCGGGTTCGCGGAGGCGACGGACAATGCTTCGCGACCATCGCGTGCCACCTGGACGCGGTACTGTTGCGCTTCAAAGTTGTCCTTCAACCCGCGCAGCAGCACCGGGTCATCCTCGACGATCAGGACCGATGGACCTTGCATCAGGCGATGGCCTCCTTCGCAAGCTTCGCGGCGGAAGCAGCTGGCAGCGAAATGGTGAACGTGCTGCCGCGGCCCGGCTGGCTCTCGACGCTTACGCTGCCGTGGTGCGCCGTTGCGATGAATTGCACGATGCTCAATCCGAGTCCGCAGCCGCTGCCTTTGCGCGAGAGGGCTTGATCGACCTGGTGGAAGGGCTGAAAAATTCGGCGCCGGTCGCGCGGCGCGATGCCGATCCCGTTGTCCTTCACGGAAAACTTCACGGCGCCGTTTTCTGCCCGCACGTGAAGCACGACGTGCTTGATCTCTTCCGAATACTTGTAGGCATTTTCGAGCAGATTGCTCAGCGCCGTCCCCAGGGCATCCGGGTCAGCCGTCACCGGCGGAAGATTGTCTTCGATGCGCAATTCCAGGCGGCAACCCGGAGTCTCAAAGCGTCCACGCACCGATTCCACGGCGCTCTCGGCAATCTGGCCCGCGGGCAAAAGCGAAAAATGGAACTGGTGCTTTCTCCGTTCCATTCGAGAGAACGTGAGAAAGTTCTGAATCAACCGGCCCAGCCGCTCGTTTTCCTGGGCAATCAGGCGCAGATACTCCCGTGTCCTGGGTTCATCCAGCTTCGCCGAGTCCAACAAAGTCTCGACGAGCACCCGCATTGAGGCCAGCGGCGTTTTGAGTTCGTGCGAGACCGTTGCGGCCAGATCATTCTTCAGTCGCGCAAGGGTCATCTGCCTGCGGACCAGGCGCACTGCAATCACCGTCAGGACCGCCATCCCGACGACGACCCAAATGGCCGTCCAGCGGTAGACCGCGGTCTGGGCTCCCGTGGTCGCGTCGAAGAACTCGCGGTCCACAAGAGACAGCGCCAGGCGCCACCCGGGCATTCGCTCGCCCGCAGGCAATGTAACGAACGCATCGGGCGAATCCACGTCGGGTGGGGCGAGAGTAATCCTCACGTCGGCAAGCGAAGGGTCCGGCGTCAACGCGGCTTTTGTCCCGGCCAAAAGCTTGTCCGAGCGAATCACGGCCAACACTCGCTGGTCTGGCGTCGTGAATTGCCACAGGTCGGGGAACGCGCCGTGTTGTAGAACAGAGTTTCTGGCCGGCTGCGGATGGCTCTCGACGACTTCGGCCGCCACGAACTCCGCTGCCAGCGTGGGGAATTCAATGCCTTCGAGCGTTTGCAACTCGTTCATGAGAAAACGCCGCTGCGGGGCTGCAAGCACGGGGTTCTGGTAATCCACCAGCCGCGCCGCCAGCCGGCGGGAGAGGGATTGAAAATCGAGCGAGTTCCGGTTCGTAATAAACTCCAACGCCATCAGCTCGACATTGGCTGCGATGAGGCGGCCCTGCGCATCCGCCGCGTGCCGAAAGCGCTCGTTTCCGAAGACGTCACTGATTAGTTGAATGACCGCGTCGTGGCGTCCGGCCTGCACGAGGCACCTGGCCTCGGCCTGAAACGAACGCGCCGCGATGTTCGCATTGGTGGCCTCCTGCGCCAGCGCATGGAACTGCTTCGCCGCTTCCGCGAGGTTGCGCGCCTGCTCGAGCCGGCTGGCTTCCTGCCATTTCGGTTCCAGTTCGCCCAAGCCGTCGTGCACGGCCGACGGCGCGTTGGGATAAGCGACCCGCCCCGCGTCATCGAAAACGACGAGGCCATCGACGAGACCCGACCCCGCGCACTCGGCGAACGCGACGGGAGCGGAAGTCGCTGCCAGTTTCTCCAACGCCCCAGCGGTGTCCCTCCAGTGCTGCTGGAGCCGTGCTTGCGACGCAGAAAGCTGGACGCGATAGGCGTCCGCCAGCTTTTGCCGCGCCGCGAGCCGCTCGTTCCGCATCGCCACGCCCGTGAACCAAAGCAGGCCTACCGCGGGCACCAGCACCGCCAGCAACAACAGCACGACGGGCCAGACTTCGCTGTCCCGCGTGGCGCGTTGAAATGTTCTGAAGACCTTTCTCAAGTCACAGCCGAGCTTTAAGACACCAGTTATTACGCAAAAAAGCTAACCCCGAATGAACACAATGAACACGAATGATGACGACCGGTCCGAGCCCGCACTTGCCATGCTGTCCGGACCGCCATCAGCCCGAGAATGTGAGGCATCCTCTTTCTCATTCGTGCTCATTAGTGTCCATTCGTGGTTGAAAGGAACCCGCGGGGCAAGCGGCGCCCGGCTATTTCGTCTTCAACTGCATTGCCACCCACTCCAACGCCTTCTGCAACTGTCGGTCGCGAAACTTTCCTTCCGGCACTCCGTCGCTGCTCAGGGCATCCCACCCGACGCGCCGTTTTTCAAACTGTTTGAGTTCCTCGTCCGTCATCATGACTTCGTAGCCCGGATTGGGACTCACGCCCCAATCGTCCGTGTCTTTCGAGTTGGGATAGCGGTTCACGGACTTGCCGTTGGGCCGATAGTAGACGGCGATGGGAAGTTTCACCGCGCCGACGCCACTCTTGAGATTCAGGATGCTTCTCACGATGGCCTGGCCGAAGGTGCGCTCCCCGACCACGACGGCTCGCTGGTGATCCTGCAAACAGGCCGCGATGATTTCCGCGGCGGACGCGGTCTTCCGATTCACCAACAGTGCGATGGGGAAATTCGTGAACGACTCCTGTGGGCTGGCATCGTAGACGGTTTCTCCATCGCGGCCCTTCACGGTAAGAATCCGTCCCGTGTCCACAAACAGGTCCGAGATGGCCACGGCGCCATCGAGCAAACCGCCCGGGTTGTTTCGCAAATCGAACACGAGCGCTTTCATGCCGCGCGCGCTGAGGTCGTCGAGCGCAGCACGCATTTCGTCGGCGCTTTGTTTGCCGACTTGCGTCAGGCGGACGTAGCCAATCTTGTGGGCTTCATCCAACATGAACTCCCAGGAGCCGTCCGGTTTGCCGTGCTCTCCCAAAACGCTGAGCAAGCGAATCGTGTCGCGCGTGATCTCGAGTTCGTGCACTTCTTCCGAACCTGCGCGCTTCACGCGCACGACCACCGGCGTGCCCTGTGGGCCGCGGATGAGTTTGATCGCGCTCTCCAGCGGTTTGTCCTCGCTCAACTCGATTCCGTTGGCGCCCACGATGCGGTCACCGGCCCGGATGCCCGCTTTGAGCGCCGGCGAACCTGGCACGAGGGATTTCACAACCACTTCGCCGCTTTCCATTTCGAGCGCAACTCCGATCCCGGCAACCTTTTGGTCGATCTGCAGATTCATCTGTTTCAATTCACTGGCGCCGAGAAACTCCATGTCATTCGTGCGGAGCAAGCCGCCCTTGGGATCGAGCTTGCCGACGATGGCGCGAATGGCGGTCTCCAGCAGTTCGCCGCGATCGACCTCCTGGAAATAGTTCCGTTCGATTTGCTGCACGATCTCGTCCAGCACCTGCGGCATCCGTTGCTCGACGACTTCGAGCAGCTTGTCCTTGTCCGGGAACTCCTGCGTGAGGCGATCCAGCGCGGAAATGGCCTGCGGCTTGTTGCCGAGCTTCAACTGGCAAAGTCCCAGCCTCAACTGTGCCTGCGCGACGAGGCTGCGATCGGCGCGCGGATCGTCAGCGAGCTGCTTGTAAATTTGAAGAGCGGCCTTGAGATCGCCCTTGGTTTCCTCCGTGTAAATGCCCTTCTCGAGCAATTCCGCCGCGGACGCGGCGCGCCCTGTGTGCGCCGAGCCAACCAGCAGCAGCGCCAGCACGACTCCAAGCGGCTTTTGCGAACCGCTCCGTAACGATTGAATGAATGATTTGGTTTTCACGCCGGCAGGCTGCGATGCACATGTTACCGATTTATTACCCGCATGTCTTTTTCTCGTGATGACGATCCGCCCCATGGGGCAGGACGCTTGCGAGCTTGGCCCCGACGGCTACCTTAGTGGCGTCCGCGATCCTATGGCAATGCCCAGCCTCTCAGCCGTAAACCGATTTCTGGATCGCTCGCGAGGTCTGGGTCTGTCGCGACATACTGTTGCCATTCTTCGAGCGTAATGATTGACCCCTCTTTGTCGGCCCAGAATTCCTTGCGAGTGATGTGCAGGTCGTAGCCCATATCATTCTGCGATTTGTAGCGGCGGTTTGTGACCTCCGAAATCGGGCCAGAATGTGCACCTTGTTCGGCGCTCACAGAGCGCCGCTACAGTTTTTAGAACGGGTTGTTAGGCGTCCGACTCCCCGGACCAGCGCTCGATTGCCCGACACAATTCGTCAGAGCGCAGATAACTGTCCGCCATATCTGAGCGCGTCTCGACCAAGTGATGCAGGAAAGCGACCACCGCCCGCCGCTGCTCCGGTGTGCAAACACGAATACGCTCCATCATCATGCAGTCACCTGAGCCAAGGTGCAGCAGCAACTGAGCGCCATACCAATCATGCTGTTTTGCCGGATGCTCCAACGCAAGGCGAGCCAACGCCGGTAGGTAGTACGCAAAACCCTCTGGCGTGATAAAGCAAATGGGGTCCCATCCTGGATTTCCAACGTCCTGGAAGCGCAGGGAGTAAATGTCGCGGGAACGCAACATCGCGTCGTGCTCGGCGCACTCGTCGCAATGCGTGTAGTCCGTGAAGTGCTCCGGGCGACGGCGCTTCGCGAACGCTTGCTGAAGTGTCTGGATGATGGAGGCGTCGGATGACACGGCTGCTGCTGCACGAATTTGCCCAGACCGCGACCTCACGGTCGCAGCCACGCTAAACGGTGTACGTCGAGCTGCTTGTGGTGCCGCCGCGGCCGGTCCAGTTGGTGTGGAAGAATTCACCGCGCGGTTTGTCGACGCGTTCGTAGGTGTGCGCGCCGAAGTAGTCGCGCTGGGCCTGGAGCAGGTTGGCCGGAAGCACGGCGCTGCGGTAGCTGTCGTAAAACGCGAGCGCGGTGCTGAACGCAGGCACGGGGATACCGCGCTTGGCCGCGGTCGCGACGACGTTGCGCCAGCCCTTCTGGCAGCGCTTGATTTCGCCGCGGAAATAATCATCAAGCATCAAGTTCGACAGTTTGGGGTTCTTGTCGAAGGCTTCCTTGATCTTGCCCAGGAATCGCGAGCGGATGATGCAGCCGCCCCGCCACATGAGCGCGATGCCACCGTAGTTGAGGTTCCATTTGTACTCCGTCGCCGCGGCGCGCATGAGCATGTAACCCTGGGCGTAGCTGACGATCTTCGACGCGTAGAGGGCGCTCTTGATGTCTTCGATGAAGGCTGCCCTTGTGGCATCCTTCTTCGCCGCGCCGATGGCGGGACGGGGTCCCTTGAGTTTGCGGGCCGCTTTGACCCGGTCGTCCTTGAGCGCCGACACGCAGCGGGCGTAAACGGCTTCGGCCATGAGCGTGATTGGGATGCCCAGGTCCTGCGAGTTGATGACGGTCCATTTGCCGGTGCCCTTCTGGCCGGCGGTGTCGAGAATCCTGTCCACGAGCGGCGCGCCGTCGGTGTCCTTGAAGGCGAGGATGTCGCGCGTGATCTCGACGAGGTAACTGTCGAGTTCGCCTTTGTTCCATTCGGCGAAGACCTCGTGCATCTGGTCGGCGGTCATTCCGAGGCCGTTCTTGAGGATGTTGTAGGCTTCGCAAATCAGCTGCATGTCGCCGTACTCGATGCCGTTGTGGACCATCTTCACGTAATGGCCGGCGCCCTGTTCGCCAACCCAATCGCAACACGGCGCGCCACCGTCGACCTTCGCGGCGACGGACTGGAAAATGGGTTTGACGTGTTCCCAGGCGGCGGGCGAACCCCCGGGCATGATGGACGGACCGCGGCGTGCGCCTTCCTCGCCGCCCGAAACGCCGGTGCCGATGTAGAGCAGGCCTTTGCTCTCGACGTATTTGACGCGGCGGTTGGTGTCTTCGAAAAGCGAGTTGCCGCCGTCGATGATGATGTCGCCGGGTTCGAGGTGGGGAAGGAGTTGTTCGATGAACTCATCCACCGGTTTGCCGGCCTTGACGAGGAGCATCACGCGGCGGGGCCGTTTGAGGTGGGCCACCATTTCCGGGATGGACCGGGCACCGATGACCTGCGTGCCCTTGGCCTGGTGCGCGAGGAAGTCGTCGACTTTTTCGACGGTGCGGTTGTGCGCCACGACGACGAAGCCGTGGTCGTTCATGTTGAGGATGAGGTTCTGGCCCATGACGGCCAGACCGATTAATGCGATGTCGGCGGTCGGTTCCATGTGAAAATTCGGTTCAATTCAAGACGAGGCATCACGATACAAAAGAGTCGATACAGGGCGAGCGTTATTTGAAACGAGAAACTGGGCGTGTTCCGCATCACGTCTTCCCCACCTTGAGCCGGGGGTCCTCCTTCAGCATCGCGTCGAGATTCGGCCAGCTCTGGCCATTCATCGAGTTGAAGGCGGTGAGGTAGACGGCGACGACGTCCTGAGGGTGCTTGGCCAGGAGCCCTTCGACGGCATTTTTGAGCGCGGTGTCGTCGACCGTCGCCGGGAGATCCGTCACGGCCCCCTCTTCGTGCTGGATTCCGAGCGCGTCGAGAAAGCCAGTGATCAACGCGACGTGTTTCTTGAGCAGCCAGTAGCGCAGGAGCGTATCCGCGGCGAGGGCAAACTGCGGGCGGCAAAGACAGGTCAACAACAGCGCGTGCTGTTCGGCGCGGGGCTGGCGTTCGAGAAACACACGGCGCAACTTGCGGGCTTGGGCGACGGCGTCGAGGGACGCCCGGTACAGCTTCATTTCGTTGGCGTGATTGAACTCCAGGACATCCGCGGCCAACGCGGGCGGCATCGCGGCAAACAATTCCGTTGAAGTCATGCGGGGGCAATTGTGCTGTCTGCCTTCTTCACAGTCACCAGCAAAGATGGGTTGAGCGTCGCAATGGAGGAAGCACGGTTACCCGATGCGCGCGGAGCGAAGTGTCTTACCAACCACAACAGCCGGTTCAAAAAACTGTAGCGGCGCTCTGTGAGCGCAGTGCACATCCTGGCCCGATTTCGGCGGTCGCAGACCGCCGCTACAATCGCACTTGGAGTTCTGAACGGGCTGATAGGTGTTCCAGGGATAGGAAGCGCGAACTTCTCAACTCACTGGAACAGCCGGTCCGGTGGCAACCAGCGCAATTCCTTCGCGAACGACGAAGCGTTCGATGACTTCCTGCTCCAGCACGAGGGTCCGCCCGGCCTCGATGGCGAGCACCTCGATCCGCGCGGCCGCGCAAGCTTCGAGCGTTTGCAGACCCACGCAAGGCACGTCGAAACGCATGTCGTGCTTTTCCTTTGCGACCTTGACGGCGACCCCACCGCCCTTCTTGCCGGCCAATTGTCCGCCACGGGCCAGGCATTGGTCCGTCCCCTCGAAGCCTTCGACCGCCAGCACCGTGCCGTCCTTGACCACGACCGTCTGGCCAATCTCCAGCCGGGAAACCTCTTTGGCGAGGCGAAAGCCCATGTCGACATCCGTCTGCTGGGCCTCCGTAAGCTTCGGCCCGAGCGCAAAGCCGGGCCCGGGCATGAGGGGCTGCAACCACGGGCTGGCGTCGATGAGCTCGACGCCCTCCTTCTTCAGTTCGTTGCCGATGGCGCCAAATATCGTGTGGGCGTTCTTTTCCTTGAGCCGGAGCAGCAGGCCCATCGCGCGCAGGTCCGGCCGGACATCAAACAAGCTCTTGGGCGAGATCTGGCCGAGCATGACGCAGTGGCCGACGCCATGATGGGTGAAGGCCGAAAGCATTTTCGAAAGCTGGCCGACTTTGAGCCAGACGATTTCATCAACCAACGGCGCCAGCGCCGGGTCCGTTTCGCCCTCGAAGGCGACCGCGACGAGGCGCTTCACGCCGAGGGCGCGCGCCTGGCGTGCAAACAGGAGCGGGAGGGTGCGATTGCCGGCGATAATGCCGCACGTGTCGAGCGTTGGCGCCACGCCACGGGTCTACCCGACGGGGGTGAGGAGGGCAAGAATGGAAGTCGGCTCGTGCCGGATCGAAGCGCGAACCGTGCCGGTTCGCTTGGGACGCACAGCGGACACTCCGCCATGAGGCCACGTGGACGGCGCCAAGTGGCTGCAAGTGCCGGTCACGGACCGCTCAAGCGCGTGAAAGGCCCGTCCGATAGTATCCTCGTGAGTAGCGCTGCAATCTTGAGCGACAACGGTTTGAGCCCGGTGGCAGATCGAAAGCCACCGGCCGCAAGGATCGTGTTGATGGCCGCTGCTTTCGTGTTGGTACTCACCCTGATTGGAAGCAGTTACATCTATCTGGAGGGAACTCGTGCCTTGCGCCGAATGACGGAGGAGAAAGCCGGATCCGGCTCTTCTCACCCGGCACAGACCGACCAGGTGGTCGCCTTCCTGGTGAAGAACATGGACGCATGGGTCAAGGAACTTTCCATGGGCATATCGCTGGGAGGCGCCGGCTTCGTGGCCATCGTGGCCATCGGCTGCCTTTGGTGGCGGCACTTGTGCATGCGGCGGATTCAGCGGAAACTTTTCGAATTCGAGGAGTTGAACAAACGGAACAAGGAACTCACCACCGACGTCCAGCGCCAGACCTCCGAACGCCGCCGCGCCGAGCAGGAGGTGCGACAACTGACCGAGGACATCGAAAAGCGGATCGCTGAACGCACTGCTCAACTGGCGGGCTCTCATGAGAAGATGCTCAAGGAACTGAACGACCGCCGCCAGGCCGAGCGCACCATGGCCCAGCAAGCCAAGGAGCTCGAGCGCTCGAAGGACGTGCTCGAAATGCACGTCCAGGTCCGCGGCCAGGAAGTTCAAAAGCTCAAGAGCCGCTACGAATCGATTCTGAACTCGGCCGGTGAAGGCATCTATGGGCTGGATGCGCAGGGCCGCACGACGTTCGTCAATCCCACGGCCGCCAAGATCACCGGCTGGAAGGTTGAGGAACTCATCGGCAAACTGGAAAGCGAGGTCTTCCAGCATCCATTGGGCGCCGGGCCGAATAAAGACGCCACTGGCGACCATGGGCCCGATCAAGTCTTTTTTCGCCGCGACGGCTCCAATTTCCCGGTCGAGTACATGCGCACGCCGATCAAGGAAAAGGACAAGGAAGTCGGCGCCGTGGTCATCTTCAAGGACATCACAGAGCGAAAGCGAGCTGAGGAAAACCTCAATCGCAAGGCCGCCGAACTGGCCCGCTCCAACGCCGAGCTGGAACAATTCGCCTACGTCGCCTCGCACGACCTTCAGGAGCCGTTGCGCAAAATTCAGGCGTTTGGCGACCGGCTCAAGACCAAGTGCGACGCGGTGAACCTTCAGGAGGGGCGTGACTATCTGGAGCGCATGCAAAGCGCCGCGGCCCGAATGCAGGCGCTCATCAACGACCTCCTCACCTTCTCGCGAGTCATCAGTTCTCAGCAGCCCTTCGTCGAAGTTGGGCTCGGCACGGTCATCAAAGGGGTGTTGAGCGATCTGGAGGTTCGGATCGAACAGACCAAAGCCGTCCTGAAGGTCAGCGACCTTCCGGCGATTGAGGCCGATCCGCTCCAGATGCGCCAACTGTTTCAGAACCTCATCAGCAACGCGTTGAAATTCCAGCCTGCCGGCCAGCAGCCAGTCCTGGAAATCAGCGCCGAACTCATCAAAGGCCAGTTCGCCGGCACGCCGGAGGAGGATCCCTACGCCGAACAGTGCCGAATCACCATTCGCGACAATGGAATTGGCTTCGAAGAGAAGTACCACGAAAAGATCTTCGCCGTATTCCAGCGCCTGCACGGCCGCAATGAGTACGAAGGCACCGGAGTCGGCCTGGCCGTCTGCAGGCGCATTACCGACCGCCACGGCGGGAGCATCACAGCCCACAGCCAGCCCGGCCAGGGGGCTTCGTTCGTGATCACCCTTCCGGTACGTCACCCGAAGAAGGAACTGGCCCCATGAGCGCCAACCCCGCCAAATCCATCGTCATCCTCATGGCCGACGACGACGCGGACGATCGGCTGCTGGCCAAGGACGCACTGGCGGAATGCCGGCTGGCCAACGAATTGCACTTTGTGGAGAACGGCGAGGAATTGCTCGACTATCTCCATCGTCGCGGCAAGTACGTCAACCTCGCCAACTCGCCGCGTCCGGGGCTGATTCTGCTGGATTTGAACATGCCCAAGAAGGACGGCCGCGAGTCGCTCAAGGAAATCAAGGACGACCCGCGGCTGCGGACCATTCCCGTCGTGGTGCTCACCACGTCCAGGGCCGACACGGACATCAGCCGCATCTACGAACTGGGCGCCAACTCGTTCATCACCAAACCGGTCTCGTTCGATTCGTTGGTCGAAGTCATGAAGATCCTCGGCCGCTACTGGTTTGAGATTGTCGAGCTGCCGGTCCGGAAACCCTAGCTGTTCGAGTCGTGAACCCCAGCCAATGCCTCCGAGTCCTGTTGGTGGAGGATGATGAGGACGACTTCATCCTGACGCGGGATCTCTTTAACGAGATCCGCACCCACCACATCCAACTCGATTGGAAGCGAAACTTCGCCGACGGCCTCGATGCGATGGTGCGCAATCAGCATGATGTTTGTCTGGTCGATTACCGCCTCGGGGCGCAGACGGGCGTCGAGCTGTTGAGCGGGGCGCTCGAACGCGGCTGCAAGGCGCCCATCATCCTCCTCACCGGACAGGGGGAACGCGAGATCGACCTCCAGGCCATGAAGGCCGGCGCGGCCGACTACCTGGTCAAAGGCCGGCTGGACTCCGGCTCCCTCGAACGCTCCATCCGCTACGCGGTGGAACGCCGCCGGGCCAGCGGCCTGGCCGCCTCCGAACAAGCGCGCCTGGCGGCCTTCGGCGAAGACATCGGACTCGCCCTCACGCGACGGGATTCCCTCGACGCCATCCTCCACCGTTGCGCGACTGCGATGGTGCACTTCCTGCACGCCGCCCAGGCACGCCTCTGGATTTACGAGCCCGAAGAGCGGCGCCTGAAGCTGCATGCCAGCGCCGGGATTGTGGACGACAGTGGAGCGCTCTCCAGCAAGCAGCTCAAGGTGAGTCTCGACCTGGCGCGGCTTGCGGAAGGCAAGCCGCTGCTCATCTCCAGAGTGCGGGGCGACTCGCGGGTGCCCGAGCAGGACTGGGTTCGTCGCGAAGGCATCGTGGCGTTCGCGGCCTATCCCTTGATGCTCGAGGATCGACTGGTGGGCCTCATGTCGATCTTCGCCCGCAATCCGCTCCCGGAAGCCGTCCTTCAGGAAATGGCGTCCGTCGCCAACGGTATCGCCCTCTGTATCGAGCGCAAGCGTTCGGCCGAAGCGCTCGATGCCAGCGAAGTCAAATACCGCTCGGTGGTCGAGAACATCAAGGAAGTGATCTTTCAGATCGACCTCCAGGGCCACTGGACCTTTCTGAATCCGGCGTGGACCGAAATCACCGGCTTCCCCGTCAAGGCGACGCTCGGCGCGCACTTCGCCGATTACCTCCACCCGGAGGATCGCGAGCACCATCGCGGTCTCATCCAGGAGGTGCTCGAGATGCGCAAGAGCTTCTGCCGGGACGAAACCCGCTATCTGGCGGCCGACAGCACGTTTCGTTGGATGGAAGTCTACGCCCAGCCTCTGCTCAATGGCGATGGCGTCCGGGGCATCACAGGTACCATCAGCGACATCACCGAACGCAAGCGCGCCGAGGCCGAGATTCAGAAACTGGCGGCCTTCCCGCGATTCAATCCCGACCCGGTGATGGAGTTGTCCGCCGAAGGCACCCTCACTTATCTGAATCACGCTGCCCGCGAGAAGGCCCGTGCGCTCAAGGCCAGCACTCCCGAGGCGATTCTCCCGCCGAACGCCGCCGCCATCGCCCGCGAGTGTTTGCGCCAGGGCCACAGCAGGGCGTCCGTCGAAATCCAGGTCAACGGCCGCACGCTCTCCTGGTCGTTCTTTCCGATCATCGCCAGCCAGGTCGTTCACTGCTACGGCGCCGACACGACGGAACGGCTCAGCCTGGAAGCCCAATTGCGCCACTCGCAGAAACTCGAGTCCATCGGCCAGCTCGCCGCAGGCGTGGCGCACGATTTCAACAACATCCTGACCATCATCCAGGGCCACTCCCATCGCCTCCTATCCAAGTGCGGTGGGGATCCCAACTTTTCCCGCCCGCTGAAGGAGGTGGGAGACGCCGCACGACGCGGCGCCGCATTGACCCAGCAGTTGCTGACTTTCAGCCGCAAACAGCGGATGCAACCCAAGGTGCTCGACGTCAATGCGGTCATCGCCAACATGAGCGACATGCTCCAGCGATTGATCGGCGATGACGTCGCCCTCGAGTGCGCCGCGGACCCCAAGTTGCCCGCCATCGAGGCCGACACCGGCATGTTGGAACAAGTCGTGATGAACCTGTCGGTCAATGCCCGCGATGCCCTTCCCAAAGGCGGCCGGCTCGTCATCTCGACCAGCGCCGTCGAAATCGACGAGGCCTTCGTCCATCAACACCCGGAGGCGCGCAAAGGCCGATTCGTTTGCCTGAGCGTGGCCGACAACGGCAGCGGAATGACCCGGGACACGTTAAACCGCATCTTTGAACCCTTTTTCACGACCAAGGAAGTCGGCAAGGGCACCGGCCTGGGCCTGGCCACCGTCTACGGCATCGTCCAGCAGCACCAGGGCTGGGTGGACGTTTCCAGCGAACTCACCGTCGGCACGACCTTCCGGATTTACCTCCCTGCCAGCGATAAGCAGCTGGCCGCCTCGCCGGCCAAAACACAGCGCAAACCGGAAGTCAAAGGTGGCAACGAAACCATCCTGCTCGTCGAAGACGAACCGATCCTGCGCGAATTGGCCCGCGTCATTCTGGGCGATCTCTCCTACCGCGTCCTCGAAGCGGGGACCGGCGCGGCGGCCGTCAAGCTGTTCGAGGAATGCGATGGAAAGGTCGATCTGCTCTTGACCGACATGGTGATGCCCGAAGGGATGACCGGCCGGGAGTTGGCCGAAAAACTCCGCATCTGCAAGCCCTCGCTCAAAGTCGTCTTCACCTCCGGTTACAGCACCGACATTATGGGCGGCGAAACAGCCCTGCGCGGAGAATTCAAGTTCCTGCAAAAGCCTTACACCCCGCCGATGCTCGCCAAAGCGGTCCGCGAGTGCCTCGACTTCTGAGCGCGCCCGCGGGGTTGGAACACGGTCTGGCGTCCGGAAATTCCGAATGCTTCGGGCGCTCGATTCTGCCAAAGGACTGATCTTCCTCGTTCTCACCCCCTGTCCACAAAGGCGGAGCCTCAACGTGCCTGCAGCCAAGTCACCAGAAGAACATGTTGTCTTCCGCGTCTCCAGCTATTAGGCTGGAGACACTTAACCCCTCAGAAAATGAACAGGAGCCGAATTGCCATCGGCCAAAGATCGGAGCGTATCACTCTTGGCCTCGTCGCGGTGCTCACGCTCGGATTGAGTGCAGCCTTGCAGCCAGCTTTCGGTCAGTCGGTCATCATTAACGAATTCGTCGCCATCAATGACCACGGACTCTCGGACGCCGATGGCGATTTCCCGGACTGGATCGAACTTCACAATCCGGGTTCCAATGCGGTGTCGCTTCTCGAGTGGGCGCTGACCGACGATCCGGCCCAATTGCGTCAATGGCGCTTTCCCGGCGTGACAGTTCCAGCCAACGGGTATCTCGTCGTCTTCGCCTCGGGCAAGGATCGGCGGGTCGCTGGCGCGGAGCTACACACGAATTTCAAACTGGACGGCGACGGGGAATTCCTGGCGTTGGTCAAATCGGACGGGAGCACGGTGGCCTCGCAATTCGCACCTCGGTTCCCGAATCAGCGAAGGAACATCTCGTTTGGCGTTGGCCCGGACGGAGATCTCCACTATCTGCGTCCGCCGACGCCCGGGACGGCCAACAGCACGAACTCGGTCCAATTTGTCGCCGACACCAAGTTCAGCGTCGATCGCGGCTTCTATTCCGCGCCTATCAGCGTGGTCATCACCTCGGCGACATCGGGCGTGACGATCTATTTTACAACCAACGGCTCTGTACCCTCGCCGACCAATGGTTTCGTTCATTCCGCGCCCCTGTCCATTGCGCGGACAACCATTCTGAAAACGGCCGCCTTCAAGGCCGGGTTCGAACCGTCGGACGTGGACACCCAGAGCTACCTGTTTCTGTCAGATATCGTGCAGCAGGATTTCCAAAAGGTGGTCGCGCTGGGCTTCCCGACGAACTGGGGCGCCACGGCGGCAGACTATGGATTCGATCCGGACGTGGTCGGAGCCAACGGCGCGGACCGCTACAATGGAAAGTACACGGCCACCTTGAGCAATGATCTGCGCTCCATCCCGGCCGTTTCTCTCGCGCTACCGGTGAACGAATTGTTTGGCACCAACGGAATCTACACGCGTTCGGAACTGGAAGGAGACGCTTGGGAACGCCCGACTTCGTTTGAGTTACTCTACCCTGACGGACGAAAGAGCGTGCACGCCAGGGCGGGCGTGCGCATGCAAGGCGGATTCTTCCGCTCCCATTTCGCCACCCTAAAACATTCCTTCCGCGTCGTTTTCCGCGAACAGTATGGCCCCGGAAGACTGAACGAACCTTTGTTTGGTTTCAAAGCGGCGAACGACTTCGACACGCTCGTGCTGCGAGGCGGGGCGAACGACGCCTATTCGTGGCAGTTCGCCTTTGCGCAGCCGCTCTACGTTCGGGACTCCTTCATTCGCCAAAGTCTGCTCGACATGAATGCGCCCGCACCACGCGACTTCTTCGTTCATCTCTATATCAATGGCGTGTATTGGGGCCTCTACGATCTCACCGAGCGGCCGGACGCCGCGTTCGCCTCGACCTATTTCGGCGGCGCAGAGGAAGACTGGGATGCGCTGAATGATGATGGCGTCTCCAACGGTTCCAACGCGGCCTGGACCAACTTCCTCGCCCTTTGTTCACAAGGACTCGCCAGTGACGCCGCGTATCAACGGGTCCAAGGGAACAATCCCGACGGCACGCCCAATCCCAGTTTTCCCAACTACCTCGATGTCGAGCAAATGGCCGATTACCTCATCGCGCTGTTTTACGGCGGGACCCGCGACTGGCCGGCCAAGAATTACTGGCTCTTGCGCCACCAGACGAACAACACCCCTTTCAAGTTCATGGCATGGGACATGGAAATGTGTCTCGGCCTCGTGGCCACCAACGCAAATCTCGACACGACCGGGTTAACCAACGAGATCGCGGTCCCATATGGCGCCGCCCGCGCCAATGCCGAGTTCCGGCTCCGCTTCGGCGACCGCGTGCACAAGCATTTCTTCAACGGCGGAGCGCTTTACGTCGACCCGCTCCAGTCACAGTGGGATCCCTCGCACCCTGAGCGGAACCGTCCCGCCGCACGGTTCGCGGCCCTCGCCGCGGCCATTGACAGCGCGATGGTGGCGGAGTCCGCCCGTTGGGGCGATCAGCACGCCGCCACTCCCTATACCCGCGACGAGCATTGGCGCGTGGAGCGCGACAAGATCCTGAACTACTGGATTCCCGCACGCTCGACCAACATTCTGCAGCAGTTTCGCACAGCGGGACTCTACCCGACCGTGGCCGCGCCACGATTCAACCAGCACGGCGGCTCGATTGCCGCGGATTTCCAGCTCGCTATCTCGGCCCCAACTGGCTCCATCTATTACACGCTCAATGGAGGTGACCCTCGCCAAACGAATCTGGCGTTGCTCTATTCCGCACCCGTCACTCTGCCGGCGAATGCCGTGGTCAAAGCGCGCGCCTTGAGCAGCGGCCAATGGAGCGCCTTGAATGAAGCAACATTCACGACCGGCCGCTTCCCGGTTCTCATCAGCGAAATCCATTATCATCCTGCTGATCCTTCCACAGCCGAGCGCAATGCGGGGTTCGATGACGCGGATTTGTTTGAATTTCTTGAAATCATCAACACCGGGACGAACCCCATGAACCTGGGGAGCCTTCGACTGACAAATGCGATACGGTTCGACTTCGCCTTCGCCACGGTCACGATGCTCGCGCCAGGGGCGGTCGCTCTCGTCGTCAAGAATCGTGCTGCTTTCGCTCAACGCTACGGCAGCGGCTTGCCCGTAATCGGCGAGTATGGCGGCAATCTTTCCAACGGCGGCGAACGTGTGCTGCTGATGGATGGCACCAGAACGGTCATCGACGTGAGCTACGGTACCGAGCCGCCCTGGCCGGCCAGCGCCGACGGCTCCGGCAATTCCCTCGAACTTCTCGATTGGAACGGTGATCTCAATTCCGCGGCCAATTGGCAGGCGAGCATCGGGTTGGGAGGAACGCCCGGCCACGTACCCGGTGCCGTATTGCGCATCGAATCCGTTGTGCTCGAAAACCAGCAAGTGATGATGCGGTTCATGGCCCGCGCGGGCGTGCCATACACGCTTTCCTACAAACCCGACCTCAGCGCGACCAATTGGATTCCGCTCGACGAATTGCCACCTGCGTCTGCCCCCGGAAGCCGGCAATTCGAAGTAGAATTCGAAACAGCGATTCAACGTTACTACCGCATTTCGACACCGTAGCCGACTGAAGGCCAATTCTTGCTCCGACTCCCCTCCCCCGGCTTGCTGCGGCTCCGCCGCCCTGGGACCTTCCCTGTCCATCCGCGACCTCACGGTCGCAGCTACAAGTATGCGCGTATCCCAATTCCATCAGGTTCTCCGTTCATTCCAGAAAAGATACAGGGCCAGGAAAGCGACCAGGGGCAAGCACCCTGCGATGGCCAGGCCCAGGTCGAAGGAGTGGGTCTTGTCGATATGCCTGCCGAAAAGTGTATGGACTGGCGAAAACGCCCAGGCCGCAACGCCGGCGATGCCTGTGATCTTGCCCTGATGATACGGTGACAATTCCTGCGTGAGCGCATGGTAAATCGGGAAGACTCCCAATGCACCCGCGCCGACCACAAGCAACATGGCGAGCAACCCCCAACCTTTGGGCAGCGCGAACACGGAAATGCTCGCGGCCGTCATTAAGGCGCAGCCAAGGAACACCAGCAATCGCGAGCGATGCACGGGCAAGCCACGTCGTACAAGCCAGAGCGTAAGCGCGCCCGCGCCGATACAACCCACGTCCGTGGCCACATAGTAGAACGAATTGAAATTGAACGCGGCTGTCTCCGCGTAGCCGCGGCCTTCCATGAGAAACTTGGGGAGCCACGCGCGCAGCAATTGCCAACTGGTGTTGATGCAAGCGATCATGACCAGCACGACAATCATCCGCTGGCTGAGCAACACACGCCAACTTCCCGAAGGAGTTGAAGTGCCAGCGCCAGGTTGTGCCGCCGACACCGCAATCGGCGCCAAATCCCTCTCCCGCACCATCGCAAACCAGGCAACCACCCACGCGAGGCCAGCCGCGCCGATCACTTGAAACGGCATACGCCAGGTTTCCAACTGCGACGTCATCATGAGGTTCATCACCTGAGGAGTCACGATGGCGCCAATGGACGCGCCGCCTTGCAGCAGGCCGTTGCCCATGGCGCGATCCTTGGGCTCGAGCAATCGCTGCGTCGTCTTAATCGCGCAGGGCCAGTGTCCGGCTTCGAACAGTCCCAGGAACGTCCGGCAGATCAGCAACTCGTCGTAGTTCCGCACCAGGCCGGTGGCGAAGCCGGTCGCCGACCACAGGACCAGCACGACCGGATAAATCCACCTCACGGAGAAGCGGTCTGCCATGACCCCGAACAGGATCGAGCCGACGGCGAATGCCCAGCCAAAGCCCAGCTCCAGGTTGCCGTATTTTTCCTGGCTTAAGTGAAACTGGTTGCTGATCCGGACCGAGGCGTTGGCCAGCGTCATGCGGTCCATGTAGTTGATCATGGACGCGAGGAGGAGCAGCCCGCAAATCCACCACTTCCAGGAAGCCGGGCGCGCTCGCGGCGTCTCGCTCACGCGTTCCATGATTTGCCATCCCAGCGAATGACTCGTTCGAGGAACGCGACCACGTCATCCGTAAACACACGAAATAACAGTTCACCTTTCTCAGCAGTCGCCGCGCGCGGGTTGCCAACGTGACCCGGCGCAGTCCGGTCTTTCGTGGTCCAGCCGCGCGAGGCGGGCTCGAATGCATTGCCCATGGAAACCGGCTCGAGGTCGTTCAACGGACCAACCAGCTTGGGCGCCAGCCGGAGAATCATTGAGGTTTCCCATTCGCAGGCGTGGCCCATCTCCCGTTGCTGGAGCCGCGGCTCACTCTCCCACGGCTTCGCGCCGAGTTGCCAATAAGTCGCGAACAGCAACAGCAAATCCTGGCGCTGCCGGTGTCGCTGACGAATTTCAAAGACGGTTTGCCGGCCAGGCACGTCATTGCCGCCGTGCCCGTTGACGAACACCAGCCGCCGGAAGCCGTGCATAACAAAGTTCTCGAGGAGCCCGCCGAGCACGTCGAGGTAAGCCCGCGGCGGCGCAGAAAGAGTCCCGGGAAAATCGAGGTGATGGTCTGAATTCCCGAGCCACAGCAGCGGTGCGAACAGGACGCGGCCGGCAAGCCGTTCGGCCGCGCGCCGGATGATTTCGCCCAGCAGCATGCTATCGGTGAAGAGCGGCAAGTGCTGGCCATGCTGTTCCAGCGCGGCCACGGGAAACACAACCGGAACGTCCTTGTTGAGCGCCTGAATGGCCGGCCAATTGAGGTCGGTAAGATGCATGTCGGCTGTGGAGCGACGCTACACCAACCGTCGAAAGAATGGCAAGTGGCCGCGCCGGACAGTGGCCGCGCCGGGCGGCGCCGACTCGTTGGGCGCGAACTTCCGCGTGGACCTTCCTTCCCCAAGGTGGGGCGCGTCGCGCGCCGCGGACGTTGTAGATTCCCGGAGCTTCGGTGTTGCACTGGTTTGGCGCGCGCGGAGCGACGCGCCCTACCACCCTCTCCTTCATGGTCCGCACCACAGCGCAAACACGCGCGCGTTCTTCAGCCGAATGCGCAAGGTCACCGGCGAGTCGGGTTGTGCAAATGGGCCCGACCATTCCACTGGAATGTCCAGGCTGTCTCGTTGAGTCGGTTTCGACTGGGCAAGAAGTTTGCCGCTCGAATCCATCACTTCCACGACGATCTCGCCGAAGTCGGACCTGGCATTCAGGTGGAGGACCGCACCGTTCAACTTCACTGGCTTCGTCACAATCTCCCCTCCATCGAACGAGGCTTCCAGAGCCACGAACCGGTCGCGCTTGATACTTGCAAAGCCAATGCCGCTTTTCTCTTCACCCTTGTCGGGACCGGCGTAGGGATTATGCCGATACAGGCGTCCGCTGTAGTAAAAGCGCAGTTCATCGCCCACCACAATGGGGTCGTTGTTCGCCAGGGAGAGATTGAAGCGGTCCCAACTGCCAACCGGCCCAACCGGAAGAAACGTCTCACGCTCGCCCACGCGCGTGAAGTGAATGCTGTCCCGGCTCACGGCCAGTTGCACATCGAGCGTCGCGTCGTCGGGCGTCGAATGAAATACCTGCACGAGACCAATGTAGAGGCCTTCGTATGGGAAGACCTTCATCGAATAGATTTCAGTGCCCGGCTTGTCGCGGAGATCGGCTGTCAGGACGACCGGTGCCGTGCCGGGTTTGGTGAAATCCCATTTCACGAAATCGGATGACTCGACGCGCGCGACGGCCCGGCCGGAGAACCATTGCTTGAACCAGTCATTCGTCTGCCAGGCCGCCACGACTTCGGGCAACGCCTTCAGCGTCCGTCCGTAGAGCACGTACTTCTGGCGCGCCGGGTCGAACATCCAGTGGGTGGCGCCATCCGAGATGGCGGCGGTCGCCCAGTTATCGATCAGCTTCCAATGAATGCCATCGGGGCTGCCGGCGACACCCAGGCCACGATGCTGATTCTTGCGCCAGGGAAGCCCGTCAGGTCCGTCGTATTTCCAGTCGATGTCGAGAAAGCCCATCTTGTAGCGGCGCTCGGGGTCCGGTTCGCGATCATCGCGGTGCACGCCGAACAATTCATGGTGATAGGGGAACGCCTCGGACCCCTCCCACACGTTCTTCTTGATGAAAAGAAGGTTCGAGCGTTCGCCTTCGATGAGTGTGAGGTCCAGGCGCGGTTTGTTCCAGCGCACGCCGTCGTCACTCTCAGCGTAAGCGACGCCCAGCCCGGATTTGTACCACATCTTGAATTTCGTTCCCTCGCGAATAATGGAGCCGTAAAGGACGGCGAGGTGAGGCTCCCACCGTTCCGCGGGCCAGAGAACGGGATTGCCGGAAAACTTTTGCGCCTGCTCAACCGTCCGCTTCACGCGCGCCCTCGATGCGATAAGCTCGTCATCGAGGAACAATTGTTTGTGCGAATCGAGGAGCCTGGGTGCATCCGCGGCCATGCCGACAAAACTTGCCGCGACCAGGGCACAAACAGCCGCCTTTTGAATGAATCGAACTGGCGCTGGGTTCATTGCGCGTTGGAATCTTTGAACTCAGGGAACGCCCAGAATCGAGGTTCCTTGTTCCACATCACCCAGGGCTTGAGCGCGCGTTCCAGACGCGCCCTGACCCGTGGATCCTGGGTCTTGGCGATGACTCCGTTCAAGAACTTGATCTGTTCGGGGCGCTGCTGCTGGAGAAAAAGGCCAGCCGCCGGAGGTGGCGACCATTTCTCGGGATCCCGTGCGCCGCTGGCCTGGTAGCCGTTCAATCCGAAGATGCCCGTTTCGAGGCGCAGTTCATTCTCTGCCATTTCATGTCCCACATCTCCATAATAGCGGAGGCAAAACTCCCGAAGCGCATCTTTCCACGAAATGTTTGGCGACCAGAGCGCCCGGGCCGCGACATACATGTTCACCGGCGAGTAGCCATACATATCCGAGGAGGCGCCTTGAACCTTCAGCGCCTCCAGGGTTTGCAAATCGCGCACGATCACCTGTGCCCCCGGATAGATGTAAGGTGCGATCCAGCCATTGTAGTACTCATAAATGTACGAGTGCTTTGTCTTCGCGGTCCACGTCAGGTCATTACCGAGAAAGCGCAGGTTGATCGCCGATTTCGGCTCGCCCACCAGAGGGCGATAACTATCGCGGCTGATGTGAGCCAGGCCGAGCAACACGTTGTCCGCCAGCACCGGGCTTCCATCGGGCATCGCCCGATCGGTTTGGCTGTAGATGAGCGGACCGATCATTACGTCGGGATGACTTTTGGCGATGGCGCCCGCCACGCGGTTCACAAACTCGATGTAACTGATGACATAGGCCGACTGCACCGCATCCGCTGGAGGCTTCTCTTTGCCCTCCTCGGCCACGACGCCACGCAGGCAATTGGCGCAATGGCAGAAGGCTTCGCTGTCCGTGTGCCAAAGATCAATCACGTCCACCTCGGGACACCGAGCCAGGAATCGCCGCATGTTTCGAAGCAACTCCGCAATCATTTCGGGATTACTGAGGCAAAGCGTGGGCGGCTTGCGCGCGCCGCCTTCGAGGGCAAACCACTCCGGATGCGAAGCAAAATGCGTTTCCGGCACCCAGGTGTGCATGGTGTGGCCGCCAACGAGCAAGCGCAGGCCACGCTTCTTGAGCTCCGGCACGACGCGGTCGCGGCGCTCGTACCACGCTGTCGGTTCGCCGTGAGCGTTGGGACATTCGTGCACCCAGTTCATCCGATTCTTGGCAATCCAGTCCGCGATGGCGATGGTCTGCGCGACGCTGAGCATGGGAAAGTCGAGCATCATCCGGTATTGGAACGCGGGCCGGGTGTCCGCGCGCAGCGGGGCAAGTTCAAGGGTGTCGCGTTTGGGAACCACGTCGTCGCCCGGCACGCACCAGCCACAGCCCAGGCGCTCGAGCACATCGTAGGCGCCGAAGAGCACGGCGCGTGGGCTGGCTCCTTCAATGCTCAGGGTCTTCGTAGCGATGTTCAACCGGTAATAATCCTCCTCGCGCGGGTCATCGACCCGCGCCTTGTCGGGCTGCAACGACGCCAGCACCACGGCGGGCCTTTTGGACGTGGTTTTCACAATCGGCAATTCCGCTCCACTCATCTCCTTGACATAGCGCTGAAGCTCCTGCGCGGCGAACAGGATCGGCAGCGCTGGTTCCTCTCCCACTACAATGTCGGCTCCAGGCTTGCCCTTCTTGACGAGGACAAAGCCTCCAGCCGAAGCCAGGTGGGCGCGTAACAAGCAGCCCAATGTGACCCCGCACAGAAGTGCCCAGCGGCACCATGCTGGAACCCGCGAATGTTGGACGATGAGGAGGTTTCCCCTGAGGCGCTGTCTGGATGACGCATCACGAGCCAACGGCGAAGGCAGGTTCATTGCGCCGAGTGTATCCGTATCGGAATCGGTCTCAAGCCGGGACGCTATCGCCGTCGGCGGTTCGGCAAAAGTATTGCCGTCCCCCCGCCGATCCGTATCGTGGCGCATCGACTCCTGAAGCCATGAACCGTTCGGTCACGCTTGTTGGAAAGGCGCAAACGCTTTGCGAGCCGGCAACTGCCAACCGAGGGGCCGGCGTCACCCGCGCGCCGTGGATGCTGAACTGGGTTGTTTTGCTCGCGGGCAGCGGGTTGTTGTTCACGGGATGCCGCTCGGACGAATCGAGCCGGGCGGCGAACCCACCGTCGAACGAAGGCGCTCATCAGTCAGGGACCTCCAACCGCGTCGAGTTCACCCGCCTCATCGCCCATTGGGCTGGCTATGCGAGCCCCGACTACCTGTCGTTCGTCGATGAGGTGAAGCCGGAGATCGCACAAGTCGGTTTCTACGGTGCCCATTTCTGGAGTCTGGCAGATACGCCGTTTGGCAATGGATACCCGGCGCATCTGCCTGTGCGTGGCCACCGCGAGTGCGGCGATTGGTTTGCCCGGCTCAACACGGAGTTGCATCGCCGCGGCGCAAAAGTGGTCGGCCATCTCAATGTGAAATTCCTCATTGGCGATCCGGACGGACCGGAGGGCCCGCGCGGCTTCTTCCGCTTCTATCGCGATCAATGGGACGAAACGTTGCTCGGCCCCAAGCCCGTCGCTGATGCGCTGGATTTCCTGGAGAAGGACAAATCGGGAAAGCCGATTTCGAACAACTCCTACAGCATCGGCGGGATGCGCGAGTACTGGGCCTGCCTCAACAACCCGCACTGGCGCCAGGTGCTCAAAGCCTGGGTCCGCTGCGGGATCGCCCGGGGCGCGGATGGTTTCATCTCGAACTATTTTTACCGGCACGATTGCCACTGCGAGCACTGCGTCGCTGGATTCCGCCAATACTTGCGCAAGCGATTCACTGCTGGAGAGCTCAAACAACGCTTCGCCATTAGCGACCTGGCGACGCACCAGTTCGATGAACTTGTCTGCTGGCATGATCCGGCGCAGTCCACACCGTTGCGCCGAGAGATGCTCCGATTCTCGCAAATCGCCAACAAAAAGGCCTTCGATGAAGTGTTTGTGCAGTTCGGCCGTTCTCTGAAACCCGACCTCATCGTCGCGCAGTGGAATCATCTGGGGGACTTCAGTCAGATCAGCGGCGACGAACGCTGCCTGTTGCCGGACGAATTATGGGGCAAGGATGAGGATTATCTCTGGTATAGCACCGGCGACCTGGCGAATCACACGGAACTCGCGAACGGCGTGCTCGGCGAGGGCACTCTGCAAGCTCGCTATATCCGCGGCGCCTTTGGCGACAAACCGTTCACGCTCGGCAAATATGAGGGTGTCCGGATTCGCGCCGCCATCGCCGAGCTCGCCGCCAACGGCGGCGCGCCCATGGGATTTTACACGGCGTTCGAGGATCCCATCGCCCGGCGGGAACTGGTGCGCTACTACGGGTTCCTGCGGCAATACGAATCCCTTTATCGTGCGAACCGGCCCAGTGCCGAAGTGCTGTTGCTTTTTCCCCGCAGCCGCGTTCACGAAGGCGATGTGGCAGCCGTCGGCAGGTTCAAGGAGCTCGGCAAGCGCCTCCTGGACTCGCATGTGTTCTTCGATGTCCTTCCCGATGACCATGCGAAGGCCACGGACCGCAAGCGGTACGCGGCGATCATCGATGCCTCTGATTCGCAGGTGAACGCGGACAAGTTCATCGAGCGACTGCCATCGGATCTGAGTCGTGTAAATGCGCCCGCGACGGTTCGTGTTTCCGCGTCGCGTCTCGCGTCTGGCGACGACCTGGTCCTGCACCTGGTAAACTACAACCGCGAAGAGCCTGCGGACAAAAAGAATCGCGGCAGCGGCATCAAGGATGAGAAGCCCATCGCTGCGCCTCCGTGTGAGGCCGATTTGAAGCTGGGTCAGCGGCAGCGCGTAGCTCGCGTCGAGTTTCTCACCCCCGAAGAGGAGGCGGGACGCAACCTGCAGTTCGAGCAAAACAGTGGACGGCTTCGTTTTCGGGTTCCGGAATTTCTGGTCTACGGAGTTGTGCGCATCCAGTTTGAGAGCTTATGACACGCGTCGGAAACATCGACCGACTGCCTCCTCCGATGCGCGAACCGCTTCGCAGCCAATGGCCGAGCCGGCCCGGAGGGCCGCATGAAAGTAGCCGGTGGGAAGCCCGCGCCGGCGGGCGCACCCACCGGTTTGCCGTCACATCCAACCGGACGCCCCGGCAGGGGCGCATGGAAGGGGCGGTCATTGTCTCCAGCGGGTCGTCGTTCAGTCGACCCTGCTTCGAACGTCGAGCCTCATTAGTGACGCGTGATTCGGACGGTCATGCGCCCCTTCGGGGCGCGGTACATTTGGAACTCCAACCCGGTGGGTGCACCCGCTGGCGCGGACTTCCCACCGGCTACTTTCATTGGTCCCTTCGGGACCCAGTGCCGAGTCCCTCCGTCCCGCTTCGGGAGAATCAAATCAAATGACGAGAAAAGGCCCTCGCAGCCCCAAGTCGAGCCGTCCGCGGTTGGCTTTCATCGGGATGATCAGCCTGTTCACCCACACAGCCGCGATGGCCAGAGCCGCCGAGGCAGCCCATTCGCCACCCACCAAAAACATCGCCGCCGTCGTCACCATCTACACGCACAACTCGCACGCCGACCTAATCGTCAGCCGTCTGCTCCAGACCGACACGCTGGACGGCAAAGGCAAGGATTCTGCGCTGAAACTGGCTTCCCTCTACACGGATCAAAAGCCGGAGAAAGACATCAGCCGGTTGCTGGCGGCATCGCATCGTTTCCGAGTGAGCGATACGATTGAGGACGCATTGACGCTGGGCACGGGCCGCCTTGCAGTGGATGGGGTGCTGCTGATAGCCGAGCACGGAGAGTATCCCAAGTCTGCCCTGGGCAATACCCAATACCCGAAACGCCGCTTCTGGGAGGCGACGCTGAAAGTGTTTCGTGAAAGCGGGCGCGTTGTCCCGGTATTCATCGACAAGCATCTGGCCGACAACTGGCAGGATGCCAAGTTCATTTACGACAGCGCGCGTGAGTTGAAGATCCCAATCATGGCCGGCTCCTCGGTGCCGGTCACGTGGCGTCGACCGCCAGCGGATGTCCGGCGAGGCGCGAGACTGCGCGAGATTGTGGCGATTACCTATCACATCACCGAGCACTACGGTTTCCACGCTTTGGAAGTCGTCCAGGCCCTGGCCGAACAACGTCGCGGCGGCGAGACGGGCATCAAGTCTGTCCAGACGCTCGCCGGTGACGCCGTGTGGCGGGCCTTCGACGAAAAGAAATTCGACGTAGAGTTGTTCGACGCCGCAATGCAGCGCTTGTCGCAAAGACAGAACCGGACTCGTTCGTTGCGCGAGGCCGTAAAGGAACCCAGGTTGTTTCGTGTGGAATACGCGGATGGGCTGCGCGCGCACCTCCTGGAGTTGAACGGCGTCGCCGGGGAATGGACTGCGGCCTGGCGCTACGCGGACGACAACTCCGTTGAGTCGTCGCTCTTTTGGACCCAGGAAGGCCGCCCCGCTATGCACTTCACCTGGTTACAGAACGGCATCGAGCAAATGATGCTCACGGGCAAACCGTCGTGGAACGCGGAGCGAACGCTCCTGACCTCGGGCACCCTGCACGCGCTCCTCGTTTCACTCAAGGAAGACCAGCGTGTCGTCGAGACGCCCTATTTGAAACTGGCCTATCAACCCTCGTGGCGATGGGCAGAGCCGCCCCCGCCACCGCCGATGAGAGAGTGGCGCGAGCAATGAAGCGCCGAACCGAATTCACGTCTGCTCGTTTTCGCACGCCGCTTCTTATCTTGCTGGCGGCTGTGGCCATGGGCGGACTCACGCTCCTTCAGGGCGCGGAGGAGAAACCCTACGGACTTGACCGACGAATCCCTTGGACGACGTCCCGCGTCGTGGGGTCTCCCGAGCCGCCATTGCCCTTCACCGTCGAGAAAACGTTCACGAACATCAAGTGGCGAGCACCGATCTTCGTGACACCGGAGCCGGGCACGGAACGTTTGTTGGTCGTTCAGGCCGGTGGCGAAAAGGACCGGCCTTCCAGAGTTCTGAGCGTGCCTGATAATCCGAGCGCCGATCAGGTGGAAACGTTTCTCGAGGTCAGCAATCGGTTGATTTACAGCGTCACGTTTCATCCGGGTTACCGGACGAACGGCTATTTCTTTGTGTTCAGCAATGGCCCGACACCAGAGGGGCAACGCACGAATAGAATCTCGCGCTTTACAGTCGATCCTCAAAGCTTGCGTGCATCTGGCTCCCCCTCACCCCTGCCCTCGCGACGTTGTGCTCCAAATACTGAACAGATCATCATCGAATGGCATTCGCAAGGCCATGACGGAGGCGGCGTTGTGTTTGGGCACGATGGAATGCTCTACGTCTCCACTGGCGATGGAACGAGCGACTCGGATGGCTGGGTAACCGGGCAGGACCTGAGCGATCTGCTGGGCGGCATCCTGCGCATCGATGTAGACCATCCGGACGCTGTACGGCCTTACACCGTGCCCAAGGACAACCCGTTCGTCGGCATGACCAATGCGCGGCCGGAGCTTTGGGCCTACGGACTGCGCAATCCCTGGCGCCTCTGCGTTGACGCAAAAACAGGTGGAATCTGGGCCGGCAACAACGGACAGGACCTTTGGGAGACAGCCCACTACATCCGGCGCGGCGAGAACTATGGCTGGAGCGTCTATGAAGGAGGCCATGCATTCTACCTGAATCGCCGGCGGGGCCCCACGCCTGCCGTTGCGCCCACGATCGAACATTCCCACGCCGACTTTCGCTCGTTGACGGGGGGGATCGTTTACTACGGCGATTCACTTCCAGAACTGAACGGCGTTTATGTCTATGGCGATTACTCGACAGGCGAGATCTGGGGCGCCCGCCACGACGGCTCGCGCCTGAAGTCGCTGCGTCAATTGGCACAAACACAAATCCAGATCACCGCGTTCGCCGTCGATCAGCGTGGGGATTTGCTCATTGCGGATCACGCGGGCGCGTTTTACCGACTGGTCCGCTCCCCGCGGCAACGCACAAAAACAAAGTTCCCAACAAAGCTTAGCGAGACGGGGCTGTTCGTTTCGACCAGGGATCATGTGGTTCAACCGGCGTTGATTCCTTACTCGGTGAACACGCCCGGTTGGGCGGACGGCGCCGAAGTGCAGCGCTTCATGGCGCTGCCGGAGGACAGCCGCCTTGGAAAGCTTACGAACGGGGCCGTGCTGGTCCAGACGCTGTCCCTGGAATGCGAGGCAGGCAATGCTGCCTCACGCCATCGCATTGAAACCCGCCTGCTGACGCAACAGAACGGGCAGTGGGTTGGGTATTCCTATCGCTGGAATGAAAGCCAGTCCGACGCAATGCTGGTGGGAGTCAAAGGCGACCAGAGAGAACTTGTTATCAAAGACAAACGGCTGCCCGAGGGCAGCCGGCGGCAAGTCTGGCGGTTTCCAAGCCGCGCCGAGTGCATGACGTGCCACAGCCGCGCCAGCGGCTTCGTGCTGGGTTTCACGGAACCGCAGCTGGACAGAGCTCACGACTATGGCGGCATTCGTGATAATCAGTTGCGCACGCTGAAACACATCGGAGTTTTTACAGGAACTCTCCCCAAACCTTCGACCAACGGGCTGGTCGACCCTTACGACGTCAGCCAAAGTCTCGAAGCACGGGCGCGTTCGTATCTCCATGCGAATTGTTCCGTCTGCCACGTCGATGCCGGCGGCGGAAATGCGAAGATGGAACTGGGTTTCACGACGGCGCGAGCCAAGATGAATCTCTTCGACGCCCGTCCGCAGCACGACACCTTCGGGATCAATAACGCCATGCTGCTCTTCTCCGGAGATCCCGAACGCTCGATTCTTTACCAACGCATCTCACGCCGCGGCCGGGGGCAGATGCCGCCGCTGGTCACCACGCGTGTCGATGAACGGGCCGTCGCCCTTTTCCGCGACTGGATCGCCGGAATGCAGCCAGCGCAGCAATTCGTTCGCGACTGGAAGATGGAGGATCTCCTGCCTGCCCTGGAACAGCTCCAACGCGGTCGGTCCTTTGAATCAGGTCGAGACGCGTTCCGCCAAACCGGTTGCGGCCAATGTCACCGCTTCGGAGGCGAGGGCGGCAGTGTCGGGCCCGATCTAAGCGGGGTGGCACGTCGCGTGTCTCCGCGCGATCTGCTCGAATCGATTCTCTTGCCTTCGAAAATCATCGTTGAAGGCTATGCGACGACCGAAATCGAAACCAAATCCGGCGCAGTGGTCGCGGGTCGCATCGAACGCGAGGATGCCCGGGCTCTGGTGATTCGACCACTCGCGGCGACTGAGGAGGTCGCCACCATTCGCAAGGCAGATATTGTCCACCGCGCCTTGTCGAAGACCTCGAACATGCCGGCCGGAATCGTCAACTCACTGAGTGAGACGCAAATCCTCGATTTGCTCGCTTATCTGATTTCCGAGAATAATTCGGACCACGCGGCTTTCCGGCCCAGCGCGAGCTCCGTCCCAACTGGGAAATAGATTCATCGTCTGGAAGTCGGCGAATCCGACCTCGGCATTGCAACGGACTCTCACTCCGTGAATTTTACAGAACGGGCCGTTCGTCCAACACTCGCTAACCACATGAACCCATTGAACTCTCGTCACCTCCTTCTTCGCGCGACGCTCACCACGTGCGTTTTGAGCCTGGCCGTGCACACGCGCGCCGACGAACCAGCGCTGCTCCGGGCTGGCATGATTGGCCTCGACACCTCGCACGTCCCGGCTTTCGCAAAGATCTTCAACAACCCAAAGGCCACCGGCGACCTCGCGGGCATTAAAGTGGTGGCGGGCTATCCTGGCGGCACGGACATCCCGGCCAGCCGCGATCGCGTCAAGGGATTCACGGACCAGTTGCGCGGAATGGGTATCGAAATCGTCACCACGATTCCTGAATTGCTGTCGAAGGTGGACGTGGTCCTGCTCGAAAGCGTCGATGGGCGCATCCACTTGCAGGAAGCCATTCCGGTGATCAAGGCCGGCAAACCGTTGTTCATCGACAAGCCAGCCGCCGGTTCTCTCGCCGACACGATTGCGATCTACGAATTGGCAAAGAAGCATGATGTCCCTTGCTTTTCGAGTTCCTCACTGCGGTTCGCTCCGGGCATTCAGGAGCTTTTGAAGAATGAAAAGTTGGGGACAGTTGCCGGTGCCATCACCTGGGGCTCGTGTACGTATCAGGAAGGCACGCCCGACCTGTTCTTCTACGGCATTCACGGCATCGAACCCCTTTACGCGCTCATGGGCACCGGCTGCGAAACGGTCACCCGCATTCAAACCAAGGACACCGATCTCGTCTCGGGCGTCTGGAAAGACGGTCGCGTCGGGACCTATCGTGGAATCCGCCGCAACAAGGCGGACTTCGGCGCCATCGCGTTCGGCACCAAAGCCATCCTGCAGTCTGGCCGGGAAGGCGGCTACGAGGAACTCTGCCGCGAGATTGGCCGCTTCTTCAAAACACGAAAAGCTCCAGTCCAAGCCGAGGAAACCATCGAGATCTTCGCCTTCATGGAAGCCGCGGACGAAAGCAAACGTTGCGGCGGCGCGCCCGTGTCCCTGGCCAGTGTGCTCGCCAAAGCGCGAGCGGAAGCGGCTTCCAAGCCCAAGTAGGACTGCGCGCGGGGCAACTAGAGTGGTTGCCAAAAGTCATTTCCGAAATGGTGGGGCAAACCTGCCGGTTTGCCGCGGCGCCCAGCAGGGCGCCGCCCACCATTTCGGAAATGACTTTTGGCAATCACTCTAGGCGCCCGTGCAGAGGTGTCGAGGATGCTCAGAGTGGCAGGCATGGCTTTCAATGCCCATTCCCGTGGCGTCTTGTGATTGAAAATCAGTACGGCCCGTTTATCATCCGATCTCATGAAAGCCTTCACTCGCCGACAGTTTCTCGAAGACTCCATCCTGGCCGCGGCTGCGGCGGCGACGGCTTCGATCCCGGTTCGCGCTGTCGCAGCAGAGCCACGCGCCGTGAGCGCCAATGACAAGATTACTGTGGCGATCATCGGGTGCGGAATTCGTGGCAAACAACACGCAAGCGAACTGGTGCGCCTTGGGGATTGCGAGATCGCGTACGTCTGCGATCCGGACCGCGAACGGTCCGCCGAACTGGCCGCGGACCTCGTGACGAAGAATCGTCCGAAACCAAAAGCAATTCAGGACTTGCGCGTGGCGCTTGACGACAAATCCGTCGACGCCGTGTTCATCGCTACCCCGAACCACTGGCACGCCCTGGCGGCCATCTGGGCCATGCAGGCAGGCAAGGACGTGTACGTGGAAAAGCCGGTGAGCCACAACGTCAGCGAAGGCCGCCGCATCGTCCAGGTCGCCCGAAAACTGGGCCGCATCTGCCAGTGCGGAACACAGAACCGGTCCAACGGTGCCTTGGCCGAAGCCATCAAATACATTCATGAGGGCAAGCTTGGTGAAGTGAAGCTGGCCCGCAGCATTGTCTATGGGGCGCGCGGTTCCATTGGTGGGCCGGGCAGATACGACATACCTGCCAGCGTGGATTACAACCTTTTCGCTGGCCCCGCGCCGATGCATCCGCTGACGAGACCCCAATTTCACTATGACTGGCACTGGTTTTGGAACACCGGCAATGGGGAACTCGGCAACAACAACATTCACTCGCTGGATGTCTGCCGCTGGGGTCTCGGTGTGACGGGACTCGGCCGCGCCGTCATCAGCTATGGTGGCCGGCTCGGATACAAGGACGCCGCAGAGACCCCGAACACTCAAGTTTGCATATTCGATTTCGGCGACAAAACGATCGTCTCCGAAACACGGGGACTGAAAACCGAGCCTTTCAATCCTAATTTCAAAAGCGGGTGGATATTCACTGGCACTGAAGGAATCATCGCAGATACATCCCTCTTCGATCCGGAAGGCAAACTCGTCCGCACGTTTTCAGGCAAGAGCGACAGTCACTTCACCAATTTTTTGAACGCGGTGCGCAGTCGGAAAACTTCGGACCTGCACGCGGACATTCTCGAAGGCCATCAATCCACCGCGCTGTGCCACCTGGGCAATATCTCTTGGCGGCTGGGCCATGCTTCCTTGCCGGCGGAGATCCACAAGGCGCTGTCGCGGTTGAATGTTCACGAGGATGTCCTTCTTACCTTCGAACGCACGCAAAAGCACCTTGCGGCAAACAATGTCAACCTGGAGCGATCCAAACTAAGTCTCGGCTTGGCACTGAGGCTTAATTCCGCAATGGAGAAGTTCATCGATAATCAGAGCGCCAACGGGCTTCTCGCTCGCGAATACCGCAAACCATTCGTGGTGCCGACCGAAAAGGAAATCTAAATCCCATCGCCACAATCTGTCCGGCGGTCGTACATAACCAGCCATACTACTGCTACCGTCGCCAGGGTGTAGGCAGGCCGACGCCGGAATCACCCTACGGACCCGTCAGCACCACTCGGAAGAATCGATATGGAGTAGGTAATGCGATACAGTGCGACGTAAGGTCGCTCGTAGCCTCCAGATTCGGGGATGCCGCCTGCCAGTTCGTGCTTGCCACATTAGTCACGCCTCGGACGGAGTACAAGGAGCCCGGAGTCGAAGTCCACGTAAGGCACAAGCTGTTGCCACTGGCCGTGGCGCCGGTAATGGTGATCAAGCTCGTAGCGCTGTGTTGAACGCTTAACGAATAGAACGAAACCATTGCGCCCTCGTTGGTCGCTCCGGAATTATCCTGGCAGTAATTGCCAGCTTTGAAATAGAAAGTCTGCTTCTGCCACGCCGGATCGGCTTGGAACACATTTGTCGTCAGGCTCGAGCCGTTTACGCCAATGGATAGTATCCCGTCTCGTAGAGTGATCTGATAATTAATGACGTTGCTCAGTCCGACGACTGCAAGCGGAAAACGCACGTCACTGAGCGAAGTGACATCAAGCCGCACCAAGGCATCCACTAAGCCGTTGTTATACGACAGTTTGACAAGTGGAGGAGCATCCCCAAGAAAGCTGTGGATTTGTCCGATGACAACCCGCTTGCTGCTGGGGACTTTCACCACTTTGCATTGAGCGTTCAACACATGCCTTCCATAGCCCGACCAATTAGTCCTGTTGTCGGCAGGATCGAGCAGTTCGCGCAGCTCGCAGCGTGGAAAATCCGACCCGCTCGTCGTGCCGCCAGTCACAGGACACCAAAAGAGCATCGCGCCGTCGGAGCTGGTCTCAAAGTGATCATTGGTGAATCCTGCGCTAAGCAGCACGGGCGAGATTGTCGACGCGTTTGCGTCCGGCAGCGTCAGATACCAATGACTCAGATCAAAGTTGTGGCCCGGCGGAAAGCGCGGATCCAGCGCCAGAAGCCGGACTGTTGCCAGGCACAGAGTCGCAAGGCAGCCGACTGCTCGCATGACAACACGAGGCCAAATGGACGCGACGGGTTCCCGCCCGCCTCTCCAAATTGACTCGCGCTCGATGTTCTCCCTCCCATTGTAATTGTATTCTCTACATAAACCGCTCTCACATAAGGCAGTCATAGACTTATTCAAGGTTCATCGAGAGCACATCAAGGGAGCATCAGCGGCTTTATCCGCTTCCCGCGTATCACTATTAGCTGACCTCAACGTGACCAAGCTCGATGTCGCGTCGGCCGCGAGCCGTCGTAAGATTCCATCTGGTTCGCGAAGAGCTGAGGCCACAATCGCTTCGGCCCGCTGGCGCGTGTCGGCGACAGCGTAAATGCGCATTTGCGGCGCGTTCCCCGATGGGCGGAGATGCGCGATGTCGCCATTGACGAAGTAGATCCTCATGCCATCAAGCGTGTTGAACCCCACCACGCTCTCAAAGCCCTCCTGTTCATTGAAGAAGCGCTCAAGTTCGAGTCGAATTGCACCCAGGGAATTCCCAAGCAACGGGGCTGCTATCGCAGACACGCCGTTTGCATAGCCGACTTGCACGGTTGCATCGCCAAACTCCACGCGCTGGATAGTTCGGTCGCCCGGCATAAGGCGTTCGAGCACAGCCTGGCTGGTCTGGGGCGGGAAATTGTCAATCAGTCCGGCCTGACTGAACCGTCGGGGAAGCTCGGCAAAGCGGCCGACCAGGGAAATGTTGCGCTCCTTGGCGGAACAAAGCGCAGCCACAATGGGCAGGGCCGCATCGCGCGTGGCAAGCGCTCGGAGCGTACGAGAATTTCGCGTGATGTCCGTCGCTGTCAGAAATCCGCCGTTGGCCTCCCATCCCACAACGCTTGACGCACCGTCCGCCCGCGCCCGCTGCATAGCTTCGATCACGTAAGGAGAACCTATTCGAGTCTTGATGACCTTGACTCCGCGCGACGCTGCCCACAGATCAACGGCATCGTTGGCACTGATCGGAACCACAGCGACTTGCGCGTCAAGGCAGTCCGCTGCAATAATTCCCAGGAGGTCGCCTCCCAGGAATCGTGCTGTCCCGTCCGAATCCACTCCCGCGACGAGCGGCCGGTCGCCATCCCCATCGGTCGAGACGATGGCGTCGATAGGTCCATCAGAATCACGGGCCTCGTCCACCAACTGCTGGAGCAACTGCAATTTCTCGGCGGACATATCTTCTGTATCGATGGGCACAAAGCATTCGCTTCGACCTTTGGGAATGACCTGTGCCCCTAACCCCGCGAGTAATTCGACCAATATGTCCCGCGCAACCGACGAATGCTGATAAACGACAATCCGCAAGCCGCGAAGACAACCTTCTGCCCAGAAATCCAGGTATCGCCGAGTGTACTCCAGGCGGCCACGCCGGTGAGCTGATGGAGCGGGCCTCGGAGTTGGGACTTTAAGCATCCCCTCATCCTCGAAAAGAGACTCTGCAGGAGAGCGGCCGTACTCGGCCTCCCGCGCGCGCTGCACCGCACGCAAAATTCCCGGCTCATCGCTCTTCAACACCTCGCCCTGGCTCGTGTTGAACTTAATCCCGTTTCGATCGAAGGGAATGTGGCTGCCAGTCACCATGATACTCGGGCGGCCATGCGCCAGCGCGTAATTCATCAAGGCTGGAGTTGGCAAAGCGCCGAGATAATCTACTTCAAGCCCCGCGTTTTCGATCGCGAGAGCGACTGCGCGCACGATGCTCCGGTCCGCGCTGTCGGAACTCGGCCGGAGATCGCTGGCCAGGCACACTGTGTCACCTGCCTGCGCGCCGCCGCCCTCGCCTAAATAGTCCAAAAAACCTTGCGTGTTGATATACGCTTCCAGATCTGTGATGTCTCGCACCAAGCCGCGAAGCCCGCTCGTTCCGAACGTCAATGCAGCAGGATGTCGCCCTCGAAAGGTCAGCTGTTCCCGGGTTATGCTCATAACATATATAGTAGAGAGATCTTGGACGTGCTGCGGGCCCGTGACGCATCGTCGAGCGTTACGGGCCTGAGTCGCTCAAGTAAGTGCGGTTGGAGGGGCTTGGCCCAGCGTAACGTCGCGCTCCTCCCTTGCGAAGAAAGGAGCGGCATAATTGCCCCTCCAACCGAAAGCAGCTTAATGAACCTTCGATAAGGCAACAAATGGGGGGATCCGGGCCCATTTCTTTCACCTAAGCGTACCACGCTCTCATCGGCAGAATTAACAACATGAACTTCAACCCAAGGAGTGCCGACACAGCGGCTGATCTGCAAGACATCCGCGCGAGCTTCGGGCGGTCGCCTCTGTTCCATTTGTATTTGTAATGTCATCTGCTCTGACAAAGTGTTTGCGCGCCCGGTTGCCTATCGGTCGACTACTGAGTAGGTCATATTGGCAGCAGTTCCAGGTGTCATGGAAAACGCTATGTTTCCTTGAGTGTTGGCTGTAATAGTACCGTAGGTAATTCCTCGATTTCCCCTGCCGCCCCCGCGTCCGCCTTCTCTGCCGTCCGTGACCGCGTAAGAAACGCCTGGAGTCAGATCGTCGATTGTGTAACTCACTGTTGCTGTGGGGTCGGAGGCTTGAGCGGTCCAACTCAGCTTGGCGTGCCTATTCAGTGTCCAGTTCTGCGGCGTCACCAGAACTCCTCCCGTGCTCGGCACAACGTTCAGATTACGTAAAAACACCGTTCCTGTCGTTGCGCCAAGAGATGCAAGGGTGACAAGGGCCAATGAACCTTCTTGGTCAATCACCGTCGTCAAGTGTCTTCGTGTTGAGTCAAAAATACCGCCGTGGTCGTCCTCGAACTGTGCTGTACTAAACGAATCCACCTGCAGCGTCATCACCGGATGCCCTTTGACCAAGGTCGTCGTTCTCCAGGGCGCCGAACCCACCAACTTCAACAGCACGTTGGGAGGAAACGCATTGCTAATCACCAAGTTGGCGATCGCATTTGTGAATCTAAGAACCGCATTGGTCCCCACGAACTGATTCCCGGAGAACACGTTTGCATCCCCCTTGTCGACTTTGATCACTTCAGGGCCGTAATGTTGGACATAGTTGTTGGCAAAAGTGTTGCGCTTCGGTCGGCCCGCGTTAAGTGGATCATCATCATCATCCGGCTCCGGTGGGTCATTGCCTTCATACAGATAGAACCCGTACTTCCCGCTGAACGTGAAATCATTCTGCCCAATCCAGTTGTCGGCCGCACCAACGCTCAGTCGGATGCCCGCATTCTTATTACTAACGCAGACATTGTCCCGAACCACAATGTCCGAAGAAGCAAATATGGCAATGCCGCTGTCCGCGTTGTCGTAACTTTGGTTACCCTCGACTAGCCAAGCGTTGCAGGATCGGTGAAGCATCAGACCATTGCCGCGCAGGCCTAATGGATCGCGTCCGTTTCGGTACGACTTGTTGTTTCGCATCACTCCGTGGTCACAACGCTTCGAGGCTATGATGCCATGCCATCCGTTGTCATGAACATTGTTGTTCTCAATTACGAGATAGTCCGAGTCGTCGTGCGGGTCAAAACCGTAACCCACGTTATTGTCAACTTCATTGTTCGCCCAGTGACCTCCACGATGTCCGTAACTGTACATCCCAAAGTAGTTGTGGTGCAGGCGGCTATTTAGTATGTCCCCATACACGTTGACGACGTCGAACAATGTATTTGTAGTACCTGGTGGCAAATGTGCGGCTGTCGTGTCCACAACTTTCCAGGTCAAGCCGTAGGACTCTGTGTTATGAGACCCCAGATAACCAATGTCGCTGTTAATGATGTCCATACGCGACTCGTGCGCCGTTACTCCATCGGGATCCAGTGAGGACCGGGCGCGAATGTACGCCCGTCGGTACACATCGGTCTCGGTGTCCGGTCCACCCACGGCACTATCCCAGGAGGTGATCCGCGTGTTCCGAATGTCCAAATGTCCCCAGTCTGCACGCAGTTCCACGAACGCGTTGGAACTGGTGTTATTGTCGCTCTTCAGCCGCAATTCGGCAACGTCGCCACCTGCCCCCGGACCATAGATCAGCAACCCGGCGCCTTTCTCGACAAACACATTTGCGCCCGCGTACCAGATCTTCCTCACCGGGTCCAGCAGTTGGAGTGGAGCTTCGGGCAGAGCGGCCTTAACCTCACTCAGCGTTGCCTCGCCCTGTCCAGTAATATAGATACGCCCACTGGTACTCGCCCACCTAAAGGCAGGAGCGTAATCGTTGTCGTGAACCTGGTTGCTGGAGATGACTTCCTTATGCCCTGGATCGGAGGTGTCAAATCCGTAGAGCGTATTAAATGAGATTTCGTTTGCTCTCCAATTCACATCGTCTACGGCCCAAGTGCCGACGCCAAGCTGGCAGTGGTGAATACGACTACCACTCACGCTGCCGAAGACACGCACACCATCGGACGAGCTGACGACCTGCCATGTTAAACCGTGCCGCTCTGGGTCCTTAACCCCGAGGTAAGCGATGTCGGAGTTGAGCACATTCAGGACAGATTGCTTCACAACCCCTCCGACCGTGCGCGAACGCGCCCTGATGAATGCGCGCCCATAGCCTTGATAATCGTTGTCTGGTCGGCTCTGGAGCACGTTCCAGGAGGTCACTTGAATAGACCGCAGGTCCAAAGTGCCCCAATCGGCCTCGACGCTCACGGTTCCGTTACTGACAGAGGAGTCCTCATTGCTCATCAGCCGTAGTTGATTGGCCTCTCCTCCTGCTGCGTTTCCATGAAGTAACAACGTGCATCCGTCCGTCACAAAGAGATTAGCCTTCAGCAGCCAAATGCCGTTGGCGCCGTCCACAAGCTCCAACGGAGCGTTCGGCAAGGCGGCCTTGATCTCCGTCAGACTCGCGGAACCGCCATTCTCTACATAAATTCGATTTGCCGAATTGGCGTACCGAAAACTCGCCGCGTGCCCATTCAACTCAAGCACTAGGCAAATCATGCTTCCAACGCCCGCGCACATCCTCCGCTTCCACGGCTTCGTGATACTTGGATCCTCCGTGGAGAAATCACTGCCATCCCTCTCGCACCTGACGCCACCGCGTTCTTCCTCCGTGTGAACACCCGAAATGGGAATCTCCCCATCAACTGATGGTTCCATTTCATCGAATGACGGCACGATTCGAATTGTGCGACCACCGTCAGCGCGCGGTAATTCGCCCCTCACGCCGTCCACCTCTGGATGCCACCCATTACTGTACCTCCGGCTGCCCTTTACTGACGGTATCCAATCCACCTCAGTCTTACTCTGAGATTCATCAGATGTCACATTTCCCCGAAAACAATCCCGAGAGCATTCGGGCGAGCTGCCCGATATAACTGTTTCCTCTTGCATAGCGTGGCTCCTTTTACCATTAGTGTGTTCGACGTAGATCTATACATGAATTACTAACACCATTGTTATTCAGCATGTACCAAACGGTAGAATCTCCGTCCGTCGGTTGGAGATACTACGATTTCATTCCTGTCTCCGACTCTGGCGATGTTCTTCGCACTCGTGGTCCATCGCCCATTTCCTAAAGCTTCGGCTTCCTCCAAAACCCAATCAGCAGATGCGGCTGGCCAAGAAAGGACCAGACCGAGTTGCCTCAGGTCCACACTCAATTGGACCTGCTTTACTGTAACATTAAAACTGTTCGTAGCGCTTAGGCGTTGGGCGTTCACGTCCAAAGCATCACTAGCTGTGGCCACCGTCTGGATCACATAACTGCCGGCGCTCTTGGGTCGTGTTGGAGTCCATGTAATCACACCGTCCACATCGATCGCCGCGCCGGGTGGAGGATCCAACAGTTCATAGTCAATCGTTGCATCGGGATTAGAAGTCGTCGCCGCGTTCGTCACAGTGAGGTGGCTCCATTCATAAACCACTCGATCCTCAATCTGTGGCAGAATTGGGGTGCTGTTCGCTCCTCGGACTCTGACCATGAAGTAGTTGGTGGCGCTTGCTGTTGGATCGCTAACCACTGTAACAAACAGATTTGTGGTATTCAGAGCCTCCGGCAGCGGCATCCACGTAATAATTCCTTCAGCGCTAATCGTAGGCTCTTGCACCGCCAAATTGTCGCCCAGTCTGGAAACCGTAAGACTGTATTGCAAAGGCTGTGTTGGAATATCGTTGTCACTGGCGGTGTTGGTAACCGTTAGTAACTGTAGACCCACAATTGTGCGGTCTTGCTGCATGGGCAGAATCGGGACGGAGTTTACCTCGTTTACGACGACCGTGAACGAGCTTGTCGCACTTAGTTGCCCGTCATCAGCGATTACAGTAAACACGTTGGTGCTGGGGCCTTGAGCCTCCGTTGGGCGCCATTTGATCTCTCCGTTGCCGCTGATGCTGGCGTTAGTTATAATGATCCCTTGATCTAGCTGAATGGCGTTCAGCGAATAACTCAGGAGAGCGGCCGGGACGTCACTGTCGATTGCGGCATTCGTCACCGCCAACTCTGACAATTCATCGATGGCGATACTTGGCTGGGAAGGCAGCGTAGGTGCGCTATTGACCTCCCTGACCGTGACCAAAAAGCTGTTCGTCGCGTTAGCCACTCCGTCGGTCACGACGGTCGTGAAGCGACACGTGCTCGGCCCCTGGGCCTCAGTAGGCACCCAGCTTATGAGACCCTCCGCAGAAATCGAAGCGTTCCCAATGATGCTGTTATCGGTCAGGTTGACGGCTGTGAGGGAATACAAAAGGGGCAACGCCGGAAGGTCAGCGTCGGCCGCCCCATTTGCTACAGTCAACAATGTCAATTCATCAATAGTCCGGTCACCCTGCACCGCAAGAACCGGGGGCGTGTTGACCTCGCTTACAACTACAAGAAAGCTGTTGGTCGATCGCAAACTTCCATCGCTGACAATGGTAGTAAGACGATTAGTGCTGGGCCCTTGCGCCTCCGTGGGGCTCCAAGTAATGATACCATTGGAATCAATGGAAACGTTTGGAACTGTGCGGTTATCGCTCAGATTCACAGCCGCTATCGTGTACGTAAGCGGCACGCCCGGAACGTCGCTGTATGAGGCCCTGTTTGTTACAATCAGTTGGGATAGTTCATTTACCACACGGTTCGGCTTGGCGGAGAGCACCGGGCCGTTGTGAACTGCCTGATATGTAATCGCATATTGGTTTGGCATGCTCAAGGGACGTTGTGCGGTGTCCGTCACCGTAAACGTGATTCGTCCTTGGGAATCCGCCACATACGATGCGAACGGAATTGGAGTCGCTCCGACCGCCGTAGTATACGATCTTCCGGCGACCAGATCTCCCACCGTGTAAGTCACCGATGTCGTGCCGTTCGATGCCTGTGCAGTCCACGTTTTCGTTTGGCTCGCAGACAAGTTCCACGCCGTTGGCGTGACATGCACGACTCCGGAATTTGGAGCGACTAACAAATTCCTTGTCGTGACGGTGCTGGCATCCCCCACATTGGAGAGTGTCAGGGACGCGAATGAGGCGTAGGAATAGACTACACTCGGCACTTTGCCAGTCTGGCCGATGTCGAATACGGCACCACGCGCATCGCGGAATGTCGCTATGCTGTACGGATCCAGCACCAACTCTACTTCTGGCTGACCTTCGACCAAGGTGATTGTCCCCTCGCCAGTGTTGGTGTTTGCGACCATCTTAAGGAGGATCTTTGTCGGTAACGCATTACTCAGCATCAGATTGTTTGTCGACGCTTCGAACCGCCATACCATGAGATTGGTATTCTCAAAAAGTTCAAAGCTGTTGTACTTGAACACATTGTCGTCCCCGCTGTTGATCTTCACAGCTTCCGCGCCAGGCCTGTAGATATAGTTGTTTGCAAACAGGTTCCTTCTTGGCCGACCGGCGTTTAGCGGATCGGTATCATCGGCCTCAGGAGGATCATTGCCTTCATACAGATATAGACCGCTCCCTCCACAGAAGCCGAAGTCGTTGTTCGTGATAACATTGTCAGCGGCGCCCACGCTCAGGCGGATGCCGGCATTGCCATTAAATAGACACACGTTGTCGTAAATCTGCGTCCTCGAAACCTCGAAGAGCGCTATGCCGCTATCCCAATTATCGTAGCTCCTATTTCCCTCCACCACCCAGTCGTTGCACGAACGATGGAGCATCAACCCGTTGCCGCGAAACCCGAACGGATCCCGTCCATTGTGCCACGATACATTGTTTCTCATGATTCCGTGATCACATCGTTTGGACGCGATGATCCCGTGCCACCCGTTGTCGTGCACGTTATTGTTCTCAATGACCAAATAATCGGAATCATCGTGCGGGTCGAAGCCATAGCCTACGTTGTTGTCCACCTCATTGTTCGCCCAATGCCCGCCGTGGTGCCCATAGCTGTACATCCCAAAATAGTTATGGTGCAGTCTACTGTTGAGAATGTCCCCATACACGTTCACCACGTCGAACAAGGTGTTAGTAGTTCCTGGCGGCAAGTAGATCGCAGTGGTATCCACCACCTTCCAGGTCAGTCCGTAGGCTTCGGTGTTGTGGGACCCAAGATAACCAATATCACTGTTGATAATGTCCATGCGCGATTCATGCGCTGTTACCCCATCAGGATCCAGCGAAGAGCGCGCACGGATGTAGGCCCGCCGGTAGATACCGCTCTCGGTGTCCGGACCGTTGACGGCACTGTCCCAGGAGGTTATGCGTGTGTTACGGATGTCAAGGTGACCCCAATCTGCGCGGAGTTCAACGAATGCATTCGAACTGAGGTTATTGTCGCTCTTGAGCCTCAACTCGCCGACGTCGCCTCCAGTTCCGGGACCGTACAGCATCAACCGGGCCCCTCTTTCGACAAGTATATTTGCACCGGCATACCAGACCCTATTGGCTGGATCCACGAGTTCGAGCGGCGCCTCGGGAAGAGCGGCCTTGATCTGGGTCAAGGTCGCGTCGCCTGGGCCGGTGATATAGATGCGCTGGCTGACTCCCGACCAACGAAACGAGGCCCGATAGTGATTGTCGTGAACATTATTGCTCCCGACGGTAGCCTGATGCCCGGCGTCAAAAGTGTCGTACCCATAGATAGTGTTCAAAGCCACTTCGTTGCCAGCCCAACTCACTCCGTCCTCGGACCATGTGGCGACTCCAAGCTGACAATCGTGAATATAACTGCCACTCACCTTGCCGAATACAGAGAGATTGGGCGCAGCGCCGACAACCTGCCAAGTCAGCGCGTAGGTCTCAGGGTCATTAAAGCCAAGAAACGCCACCACTGAATCGGTCACGTTCAACGTTGACTGCTGAAGAACCGGTCCAACAATGCGCGAGCGCGCGCGGATATAGGAGCGCGGAAGACCAAACGGGTCGGTGTCGGGCCCATTGACGGGTTCGTTCCAGGAAGTGACGACTGTGGACTTAATATCAATAGTCCCCCAGTCGGCCTCCATGTTCACGAAGCGATTGGTTGCCTCCGTGTTGATACTCAATAAGCGCAGTTCGTTCACGTCACCGCCGGCCAGGTCTCCATGCAGCAACAGGGTTGCTCCGTCGGCAACGAACAGGTTCGCGCGCAGCATCCACACCTTGTTTGGAGCATCAACCAACTCCAACGGTGCCGTGGGTAGAGCGTGTTTGATGGCCGTCAACGTCGCCGTGCCACCGTTCTCGATGTAGATTCGGTTCGCGGTTGTTGCATACCGGAAGCTTGGCCCGCTTGGGGTGACGATCGTTACGGTAAAGGCATTAGTCGCCTTTGCACCTTCGTTATCTGTCGCGATGAACTCCACGTAGTGAACCCCCAGCGGAGGCGTCCATGTCAGAGAGTACGGGGGAGTCGTGAAATGGGCCTCCAATACACCATCGCTGAGCATATCGACTTGAGCCACCCTCCCATTGGGATCAGTCACGTTAGCACTCACCGCGAGGGTCGTGCCTGCTCGATAAGTCTGCCCTGAAGGAGGCGAAGTGATTTGAATGATTGGCGGTTGATTCGCCAGCGTCTCCGGCGGACCGTTCCCGGTGGGCGTGTAGGCCAAATTAGCGGTGAGTAGAATTCGGTCCACGTATGCGCCGTCCTCACGCATCCAGATATTGAGCGCGTGCACGCCTGGACTCCCGATCGTCACCCGTTTGGATTGCCAGACCCAAACTCCTGTGCCACCGTACGACACCGACTGCGGAGACGCACCGTCCACACCCACGTGCACGGAATCGTCCGAACCACTTGCGGCCCAGCCGCGCACCCAAAAGTTGTACGACCCCGAGTTTGTAAATCGCGCCAAATACGTCAGCAACGGGCTGTTCGATTGGGTAATGGAATTGACATTGGCGCCACTGTTAGGGGTTACCTGCATGGCCGACTCCCCAACGAAGCCAACCTGGCCCGTGGTCGCCTGCCATACATGGCCCGCCGCCGCTCTGTTCGTCTGAAAGTGCTCACATTCAATTACGATGAATCCGGACGTCTCCGGGACTGCTCCGGAAGACAAGAAGGGGCACAAAAATCCAACAGTACCTCCAACTAGAAGTCCAAGCCCGAGAGTGCTTGCTTTCATGTTGCTGTTCCTTTCTATGGTTAGTGAGGTTCATAAGCATCCGCCAGTACCTTCTGACGGATTTCGGGAGTGATGCCTCAAGGATGCATAAGCCTGTAAAACCTCCTCGCCGGTGCCGGGGAGACAATTACTTGATTCTGCTCACCCAGGACGTTAACACTATTGGTGGTCTCCACCCAGGATCCTGCCGTGAGTGAGTCCCGCTGAAGCAGCGTCCAACCGGTTGCCGACGCCGGCCACTGTAACAATACAGAGTTAGGTCCGGCGCGAGTAAGACTTAATGAGACTCGTGGAGCTTCTGATAAAACAATCACCGTGAAGCGATTGGTTGCGCTGAATGTTCCGTCGCTTACCCTGGTTGTAAACAGGTTTGTGCTGGGAGCCTGTGCCTGCGTCGGAGTCCATGCAATCACTCCTTCACCACTAATAGTTGCATTGGGAATCGCCGTATTACCTGGCAACTTGACTGCCGTAAGCGTGTAGCTCAGCGTAGAGGGAATGTCGCTGTCTGTCGCCGAATTGACCACCGACATCGCTTCTAGAGCGACGATGGATCGGTCACTTTGAGGTGGGAGCGCGGGTCTGCTGTTGTTCACCTCGTTGACCGTGATCAGGAATGTGTTGCTGGCCATGAGATATCCATCACTAACAACCGTTGTGAATCGGTTGGTACTCGGCCCTTGGGCTTCGGAAGGGGTCCAAGTAATAACCCCATCGGGGGTGATTCCTGCGTTCAAGACTGCACTGTTGTTTGCGACATTGATGGTCGTAAGCGTGTAACTCAACGGCTGAGGCGGGGTGTCAAAGTCACTCCCGCGGTTTGTTATGCTCAGCGTAGTGAGCTCATTGATGGTACGGTTGGCCTGCGAAGGCATTACCGGCGCGGTATTCTCCTTGTCCACCACGACCGTATACGTATTCGTAGTACTAAGCGACGGTGTTCCATTCGTAACACGGAACGTGAATCGCCCCTGAGAGTTTGCTGTAAATGTCCCTATTGGCACGACAGGGATGCCAATGGCAGCCACGTAAGTGCTCCCTGGCGTCAAGTCCCCAACCGTATACGCCACCGACGGCGTCCCAGGAACTGTTTGAGCTGTCCACACCTTGCTCTGGTATCCCGTCGTACTCCAACTGACCGGGAAAACCCGTGCGGTGCCTGAGTCCAACGCCGCAAGCAGGTTGCGTGTCACAATGGCCGTGGTTCCGCCCAAATTTGTTCGAGTCACGGATGCTGCCGAGCCAGAGGAGTTCACCAAGGTCGGCAGTTGGCTCTGTCCGAAATCGAAGACGGCGCCGTTGTCATCCTTAAAACTCGCTGTGCTAAAGGCGTCCATTTGCAGAAGGATCCGGGGCTGCCTCTTGAAAGTCGCCAAAGTCGGTGTGGTTGCCGAACCCGTCAATTTGACCAAAACGTTTGTGGGAAGAGCATTACTCGCCGTCAGGACGTTCGTAGTACCCGTGAAACGCAGTGCCGTTGCAAATGACGACGTAAACGAGTTGCCTACAAGGCTTGTCGCGTCACCGTATTCCAATCTCAACGCATCCGCGCCGTATTCATAAAAGCGATTATTCGCAACCACGTTCCGCTTTGGCCGGCCGTCGTCCCCTGGGTTCGGCGGATCGTTGTCCTTGTAAATCAAAAGGCCATTGGTACCGCTGAAACCGCACTGGTTATTGGTTACGACGTTGTCCGCGGCTCCAACGCTCAGTCGGATACCTACGTTGCGATTGGAGACGCAGCTGTTACCCAGGACCAGAGATCGTGAACTAGCGAAGATGGTAATGCCGCTATCGCCGTTCTCCAGACTCTCATTTCCTTCAACAAGCCAGTCATCACTCGAACGATGAAGCATTAGTCCGCTTTCCCCGTTGGCCCAGCATTTATTGCTCCGCAGGATTCCATGATCGCAACGCGCGGACGCCATGAAGCCGTGTGAGCCGTTGTGGTGAATTGAGTTTGCCTCGATCGACAGGTGGTCGGAATCATCATGAGGATTTAGTCCATAGACAACGTTATGGTCCACCTCATTGGTCGCCCACCGTCCACCGAGGAGTCCGAAGCTGTATGCGCCGATGTAGTTGTGGTGAATTCTGCTATTCAACACGTCCCCACGCACTCGAAGGAGGTCGAATAGGGTCATGCCGGGCGGCAGATTGGTTGGTGCGGTGCCTGCTACTTTCCAGACGAGTCCGTACGCCTCGGTGTCGTCCGAGCCGAGGTAACCAATGTCGCTGTTGATAATATCCATGCGGGACTCACGCGGAGTTACACCATCGGGATCGAGAGTGGACCGGGCCCGGATGTAGGCACGTCCATACGTTTCGATTTCGTTGTCAGGACCGTTTGCGGTGTTGTCCCACGAAGTGATTTTTGTATTACGAATGTCCAGCCATCCCCAGTCCGCGCGCACATCCACTACGGCATTGGAGGCGATTGTGTTATCGCTTTTCAGCCGCAACTCGGCAACGTCCCCTCCAATCGCAGGCCCGTAAAGCTTAAGGCGCCCCCCATTCTCAACGATAATGTCGGCACCGGCGTACCAGATATTGCCGGCGGGGTTGACGAGCACAAGCGGCGCGCTCGGCAAGGCTGCTTTCATCTCGCTCAGCGTGCCACTGCCAGGTCCCGTCACGTAAATTCGTTGACTCAGGCTCGACCAGCGAAAGGTTGCCGGCAGCTCGTTGTCATGAACGTTATTGCTCGCCAGCACGGTCTGCTGTCCAGGATTGCTTGCGTCAAAGTTGTAGAGCTTATTGAATGCAATTTCATTGCCACTCCAGGTCACATCGCTCCCCGACCAACTGCTCACGCCAATTTGGCAGTTGTTGATATGACTGCCCGTGACTCGCCCGAGCACCCGGATGCCGCTGGAAGCGCCGACGACTTGCCAATCGAGACCATAACCATTGGGATCGTTGAAGCCCAGGTAACTGATATCCGAGTTCACCACGTTCAGCGTGGATTCCTGATTCGTGCTGGCCAACTGCCTTGATCGGGCGCGCACAAAGGCGCGGCTAAACACGAGGTACTCGCTGTCAGGGGCATTCGCAACGGTGTCCCACGACTTGACGCGAGTAGAGTTGAGATCAATCGTTCCCCAGTCCGCGTCCACGCTGACCACGCTGTTGGTGGCCATGGAATTGTTGCTCAATAATCGGAGTTCGTTCACATCTCCGCCGGCGCCGACGCCATGAAGCAGCAAAGTGCAACCATCCGTGACGAAGAGATTGGCCGACAACAGCCAGATCTTGTTGTCGGGGTCGACAAGTTGAAGCGGGGCATTGGGCAATGTCGCTTTGATGTCCGACAGCGTCGCCGAACCTCGACTTTCCACATAGATACGGTTACTGGAGCTGGCGTAGCGCAATGACGCCCGATAGTCGTTATCGTAGACAACATTGTCGGTGAGCGCCGCCTGATGGCCGGCGTCCACCGAATCAAACTCGTAGAGCCTGTTAAGGGCGATTTCGTTTAGATCCCAAGTCACATTATCCGTGGACCAAGTGCTGACTCCCAGTTGGCAATGGTGAATGTAACTTCCATTCACGTTGCCGAAAACTCTTAAACCAGGTACGGCGCCAATCACCTGCCAACTCAGCGCATAACCGTCCGCGTCATTGAAACCCAAGTAGGCAATCTCTGAGTCCACCACGTTTAGCGTCGATTCCTGGTTGACTGAACCCATTTTGCGCGAGCGCGCGCGTAGGTAGGCTCGCTGATAGGTTTGATACTCCGTGTCAGGTCCACCGACAGATGGGTCCCATGAGGTGACAGTCGTACAGTTGAGGTCCAGCGTACCCCAATCCGCTTCGATGCTGACCACGCTGTTCGCAGCCGCGGAATTCCCGCTCAGGAGCCGCAGCACATCGACATCTCCACCGATCACACTTCCGTGAAGCCTGAGAGTACACCCGTCGGCGACGAACACGTTGGCCATCAAGAGCCAGACTTTGTTGGTCGCGCCGACACGTTGAAGCGGGGCATTGGGTAGTGAAGCCTTGATGTCCGTGAGAGTAGCTGAGCCACGACCCTCCACATAAATGCGGTTGCTTGACACCGCGTAGCGCAACGAGGCCCGGAAGTCATTGTCGTGTGCATTATTGGCCGTGAGCGCAGCTTGGTGGCCAGGATCTGCCGCATCAAAGTCGTAGAGCCTGTTGAAAGCGAGTTCATTCCCGGTCCAACTCACGTTATCAGCCGACCAAGTGGCGACCCCCAACTGACAATGGTGAATGAGACTGCCGCTTACGTTACCGAAGACTCTTACGCCTTCGACCGAGCTGACGACCTGCCAAGTCAGCCCGTAACTTTCGGAATCGTTAACACCAAGGTAACCTATGTCCGAGTTGACAACGCTTAGTCTGGACTCCTGCGCGGCCAAGCCTACTTTGCGTGATCGCGCACGAATGAACGCCCGTTGGTAATTCTGATACTCCGTGTCCGGGCCCCCAACCGCCTCATTCCAGGAGGTGACGCGCGTGGCGTTGAGATCCAGCGTCCCCCAGTCCGCCTCGACGCTGACCACGCTGTTGGTGTCCGTAGAATTGTTGCTCAGCAGGCGGAGTTCATTGACGTCCCCACCGGCATTTGCGCCGTGAACATTCAAGGTGCACCCATCGGCAACGAACAAAGTGGCCCGCAGCAGCCAAATCATGTTGTTGGTGTCCACGAGTTCCAGCGGCGCGTTGGGTAACGCAGCCTTGATTCCCGTGAGTGTGGCCGTACCGCCACCCTCCACATAGATGCGGTTCGCGGAGCTGGCATAACGATAGGTGGCGCCGCGTGCGCACATGGTCAGCAGGAGCAAGCCGGTCGCGGCGACAAGTACTTGTCGACAGGACCGCCAACACCATGCCAAACGCATCCACTGATTACATTGCTGACGCCCTGAGGGCACAGGAAAACGAGAGAGAGTCCCGACAGTATTCTTCATAGCAGACCTTTCAGAATGGCACCGAGAGCCTGTAGATATTCAGGAAATCGAGTTGCTTAGCGACTGGTTGTGCTCGTCAACGCGGGTTGACGTTTCGCAGGCCGACGGGCCGTATTGGCGATCTTGTTCGAACGAGTCGCTGCCCGCCGGCCGTTTCCGTTTCCATTGCCATTTCCAGATCCATTGCCCGCCAATTGGGTCCCGACGTAGTGGGGCTTTTTCTGGGAGACGGACCGTCCGCTCAAATCGATGATTTGGGGTCGCTTCCCGAGCTTGGCGGCCCGGTCGGCCAAGCCGTCGCCATCGCGAGTGATCAATAGAATATCCGAATGCTCTATGAGCGCATCAATGGTCGCCACCATTCTGCTCGAAAGGTGAGGGATCCGCTTTTCAATGTATTCGCGGTTCGCGCCTGTGATTCGCGACGTTTCAATGGCAGTATCGTGGATCTTGAGATCGTAGCCCTTGCCGATAAGATGCTCCGCGATGAGGACAATTGGACTTTCGCGCAGATCGTCCGTGCCAGGTTTGAACGCCAGCCCATTCAATCCGATACGGCGCGGGCCATTGTCAGGAATCAAGTCCAAGGAACGTTTGAGATGCGCATCGTTGCTGGGCAGAATGCTGCGCAGCAAAGGCAGGTCCACGTTCTTGCGACTGGCCAGGTGGAGCGTCATGCGCAGGTCCTTTGGCAGGCACGAACCGCCGAAGGCCAAACCGGGCCGCATGTAGGCAGGCGAGATGTTGAGCTTTTGGTCCTGGACCAACTGGTTCATCAACGAACGTCCATCGACGGACAACGCGGAGCACAAGGCGCCGATTTCATTGGAAAAGGCGACCTTGAGCGCGTGAAACACGTTGCACGTGGACTTGAGAATCTCGGCCTCACGAAACGGCAACCATTGCAATTTGTCCACCAGGTGCCCAAAGAGAGCGCGGACGACTGGCTCGTTGTTATCGGCCGCACCCGTGGCGCTGCCCACGACAACGAACGGCGGATCGTAATAGTCGGCAATCGCACATCCCTCGCGCAGAAACTCCGGGACAATCACTAAATCGCAATTGAACAAAGCGGCATTGGGATTCTCTGGATGAAGCGCGGGAACGATCATGGTCTCGCACGTCCCTGTCGGGACCGTGCTTCGCAGGATGACGACGTGGCGCACCGGTTTCTCAGCCATCGCCCTGCCGATCAGGCTTGCGGTTTGCTCGACTGCCGACAGATCGAGGCCGCCGTCCGCGCTGTTTGGGGTTCCAACACAAATGATCGAGACGTCCGACTGCAATACGGCCGCGCGGCCATCGGTCGTCGCCGTGAGTTTTCCGGACTTGCTCGCTCGAGCGATGAGTTCGTCGAGTCCGGTTTCGATGACTGTTGGGAGACCTGAACGTAACCGCTCAACCTTGCCGGACACCACGTCCACGCCAATCACCTCGTGGCCGTCCTTGCCCAGACACGCCGCAGTGACACAGCCGACATAACCCAGACCGAAGATGCTAACTTTCATACTGCTAGTTTTCCTTTCTACTTTCTATTTGTTGTCAGATTTAAGCGGTTTTGAGATTCACTTTCGGTGGCGGGCGGCCTGCTGCCGAACAGCGCCATTGCCTGCCGCAGCAAGCCTCCACCACGGCGAGTCACTTTTTGCGACAGATTGGTGGCGCCGGGTTCCTCGATGCCGACGAGCGCCGACAAGCCGGGCTGAAGTCGAACGCGCTCCGCCGCAACGCTGATGCGAATTGGAATCATTGCGTTGGCTCCAAACAGGGAGTGCAATGTGCCTGGCACTGGCGAGCCTTGCAGTTCCTTGTCCGCGAGCACCCCGATCGCTTCGACGCGGCCGCACAGCCTTTGGTCGCTGAAAGCCGTGAGGACGATATCGGCGCGACTCCCGACCTTGATACGGGACAGATACTTTTCGTCCACCCAGGCTTCAATCCACGGGGCTCCCAGCCACAAGGAAATGAGCGGATCGCCAACCTTGGCCGAACCGCCGGACTCAATGAGCCGGTCGATCACCCAGCCGTCATCGGGGGCTCGGATCACTGTCGCGTCCAATTGGGCACGAGCGGCCGAGAGCCTTTGGCGTTCCCGTTCGACGCCGGCTTTTAAGACCTCCAATGCCGCTTCCCGCACGCGCAACCGTTCCTCGGCCAGCCGGGCTGTGCGGCAATCCGATTCCGCCACTTCGTGTCTTCCCTGGGCGGCCTTCAATTTGGCGCGCGCCACGTCCCGTTGCGCGGTGACAATGTCGACTTCGCTGGCAGAGGAGACGCCAGCGGTGATTAAGGTTTTGACCCGTGTACACTCACGATCCCACTTGTTAGTCTCACTCGCGCAGGCTTCGACCTCCGCGGCCGACGCGGTTTGCATGCGGTCGCTGCGCTGGACCTCGACTGCCAACCGAAGCCGGTCGTGTTCGATGGCGAGCTTCTCCGCATCAAACTGCCGGCTGGCGGACAGGAGTTCTGCCTCGCACTGGCGCACGTTGGCTTGATAGAATTCGTCTTCCAGTTGGAGAATCAGTTCCCCTTTGCGCACTTGCTGGCCGGGTATGACCGCGATCTGTTTGACCTGTCCGTCGAGGCGCGCGCCAATTTTGTGGATCCGACCTTTTACCGTTGCGTTTCGAGTCACCGTATTTCCCAGGCGATAGAAGAGCCAGGATGCGCCTATCCAGAGCCCGAGGATGGTGGCAGTGAAAACGAGCATCAGGACAATCACGCGCGCCAGGGAGCGCTTCTTTTGGGTGCGTGGCATCGCAAGCGAGTCCGCATTTCCACTTGCTGCACGTCCCTGGGGAGCCGCTTGCTCGGCCGACAGGACGGGGCTCGGATTCATGGCGCAGTCGGTGGATGGATTCACGAGATAGGGAATGTTTGAATTACTGCGCAGGCCGTTGAGCCGGCTTGGCTACGACCACGGCGTCGCGCGGGATTACTGGCTCGGACGTCGGCCAATGGGTCGGCGGAAGTATCGAGCCGCCACTAGCCGTCGAATCCGCTCCGAACAACACGACCGGCCTGGAGCCACCACTGCCGAGAATGGGCGCTACTGGGACGGAGCTGTCGAGTTTGTCCTCCAGGTACAGCGGGGCCTCGCTCATGACAGGCAACAAGCGGGTGTAGACTCCAATAACGACGACCATGGCGCTGCACGCGAAGGCATAAAGATAGTGGGCAGCGGCGGCCCGCAAACGAGGTGATGCACTGGCCTTTTGCGCATCGAGCGTGCGGGCGCCGCGATTGAGCCACGCTTGCTTGGCCGGATGAAACAGCGTCCAGGCCTTGGTCACAGAAATAGCCCAATCGGAGATAACCTGAAGCGGAAGGTAAAACGCGGAGAGACGCCGGCCGTGTCGCCAGGCGATGGCACTATGGCAGAGCCGGGAGACCATCACCCAAAGGAGATAAGCTGCAGCCAATTCGATGCGGCCTGCACAGACGGCCAGCAGAGTGAACAACGGCCCGACCAGCACGGTCCAGATCGACAGTCGTTGGTCCAGAAGGCTGTACCAGCAAAACCAGCCGAGGCGTTTCGGTCCGAGCTTCAAAGCCCGCCAACCGTGCCGAAGGCTGTTCCCGGACCAGCGTCGTATGTTCGCCATGGCACGCTTCATCGCCGGCCTGCCCACGACTTCGATGGTTGTGGCACGGGCATCGGGCACGTAGAGCATCCGGCGCTCGCGCGCCGCGAGCCAATACCATGTGCTCTTGTCGTCGCCGCTCAACATGTCGAAAGAGCCCCAGAGCCAATGGTGAATCGAATCGTGCTCGATCTGTTCGAGGAAACTGGGGTCCACTGCGACTGAAGCGCGGAACACGGAGAGCCGCCCTGTGAGGCACAGCAGTCTTCCAGAGAGCGCTATCGAACACATCGTGCGATGGCGCAGGCCGAGTCGCAGTGAAATCCATTCGGCAAACCATCGCGGGCCCTGCACCCACCCGTCCTCGTCCGTGGTCACGGCCGACACATCCGGCTTAAGCCGGAACAGCGGCAGGACCTTTTGCATCAAGCCCGGCTGCAGCAGCGTGTCGCCATCCAGGAAAAGCACCACGCCATCGGGATGCGGTTTGCTGGCTGCAATTTCGCGGAGTGCGGCGGCGATCGCAGGCCGCTTGCCGGTGTCGTCGCGCAACAGGATCAATTCAGGCGGGCCGGCCGGTCCGGTCGCGGTTCCGCAATCTTGGCTGCATTCAGCATGAACGCGCCGAATCGCCTGATCGTCTTCGTCACAGCCCGTGGCGACGACCAACCGCGGTGCCCGGATCAAACCGCGCAGGGTGCTCAACTCCTGATAGACGGATCTGAAAACGGCCTCCGTGATCCAGGGTCGCTCATGGTAAGTGACAGCGAGGATCGTCACTTCGGGCACGGGACCGTTCTCGGAAGCGGCCCGCTCGGCTTGCCGGCGCAACCGCGGAAAAGCCCAGTAACGGTAGAGCACGGCGCGAACCGATTGCACCGCGAACCAACTCCAGCGCCAGGCTGCGATACCGCCCAGCAACAGGATGATTTCGACCCGATGTTCGAACCACACCGTCACGTCGCCGATGGCGAAGGCCAGCCCTGCGAGACCCAATACCAGGGCCGCAAGCATCGTCAGTTGCCATCGCCAGTTTGCCCCGCGCCTCAGCGCTGGGCCGCCAAAATTCAATTCGGAGGGAAAGCCCCATCGTTTCTTCGCCTGCAGAAAGTCGCTTGTGATTTTCATTTGCTTCCGATGCATTGCATTCGCCTGGTCGCTCTCAACTTCGCTTCGCCCGCTGTCGCATTGCTAGAATCAGCGCGTTGCAGTCCGCAACACTGGGCCTCGATTGGAGGTACGCGATGGTCGCGCCGTCGTACTGATTTCTGGACTAACTGGTCCTCACTGTCACAACGACACGTGTTGTTCGCAATGGGGCGAACGCCCCGTTATCATTCAGGAAATGCCCTACCGGATTCACCCAATAGACAGGAATGGACTGGAGAACATGCGATTTCCTCGTCGGAGCGCTGGCGGAGGCGACGCGAAAAAGTTCCAAAGAAAATCGGAACAGCGCAGTGTGATTCGATGAGTTGTATAAGTCTTCATCTCCAAGTATCAAAGGCTCGCGAGAGTCGAGGCCGAACTGCCAAGTTCAGTGCCGTGGAGATAGGAACCGAAAAAGGAGTGCCGATAACTCCAAGTCGCGCCGAATGCGCAGATGTACATGCGACTAGAGTGATTGCCAAAAGTCATTTCCGAAATGGTGGGCGGCGCCCTGCTGGGCGCCGCGGCAAACCGGCAGGTTTGCCCCACCATTTCGGAAATGACTTTTGGCAACCAGTCTAAGATCGGGCGCGACGTTCACGCGGCCTCAGAATCTCACTTACGTCCCAAGGCCCCATCAGCCAACCTCGACGCGGTTGTGATGCGTGAACGCCTCGGGGGTTGGATGTGGGCTCATCCAGTCATCGCTGGAACAGGTGCGCGAACTGCCACGTTCGCAATGGGTCGGCTGAGAGGACGTTCGAAATTGGCCGGGCGGCCGACTGGGACGCACTACGGACGCAGAGCGCCCGCTGTCTCCCGCCCGTTGGATGTCTGGACCTTGGCGCGACTCTAATTTGGCAGAGGCGCTTTGATCTGCTCAACGGCGAAGTTCGCCCTGCGGGACACCGCATCGCAAAAGCTGGCCACGGCAGCGTCGAAGTTCTTAACGGCCTGAGCATCGTCGCCAAAGGCGGGCCGGATAACGCCAGCCAGTTGCTGGCTGCGCGTCTGGACCTGCGCAGGGTTAAATACCTTGTCCAGCAGCTTGCGAACGGTTTCTCGGTACTCCTTTTGTCCTTCTGGTGTCGTCAAGATGGCCTTGGCCACAACGCCCTTGCATTTGGGAAGAAGGGGGCCGTCCGTCTTCTCCAGAACGCTCTCGACCCCTTTGGGAAAGAATACCAGCAGGCCCGTTTTCGGGTCGTGGTAGATGCGAAACTTGCGGGCATCCAGCGCGTAGCTGTCCTTTTGCCAAAGCAGCACCTCCAGCGCCATGAACGTCAGGAAACGCTCCATGTCGAGTCGCTGCCGAAGTTGTTTCCAACGAACGTCCGGATTTGTTTGAAGCGCTGCGGCGGCGAGACCATCGATGTCCGACTGGTCGTCGAGATCTTCGCCGCGGTCCTTGTCCAACAGTCCCGTCACGTCCGTATGATCCCCTTCATCGTAGAGATTGCCTTTGATGTCGCGGAAGTGCTGGCGCAGGAAACTGCGGTCCACGGCCTCAATGACCACGTAGAGGCCGAGTTTGCGCCCGTTCAGCTCGACGCGAGCGAAGTTGCAGCGAGGCGCCGGCACGCCCGCCTGGCGGAACATGTCGAATGCCACAGGGGCGGCCAGGTAACTGGGGTCCTCGCGGCAGGCCTGGAGGGTAATCCTCCGCGCGCCGAGAAACCTTTGACCGGAGACGAACTCGTCGAATGTGACGATGAAGTCCGGCTTCCCGCTGCTGAGCTCCTTCTTGGGATTGCCTCTGCAATGAATGCCGACGTCGTCAAAGGACCTGTCCCCGGCCCGTACGGTGCAATGGACATAGCCATGGCTGTCCTTGTTGTTCTTCAGCGCTTCCAACTCGGCCGGTGCAATGGTCAACGCGAGATCGTGAACGCGAGGCGAGGAGAAAAGGTCCTCATCCAAATCGGACTTCTCGGCCGGGGGCCCGGCGGAGTTGCAACCGGCAGTCATCACCAACCCGAGGACACCCAGGCACAAGGTCTTCAGGCAGCGCGTCGGGAGAAGGCTATCTAGAATCAAATGGAGTTTCATAACGTTCAGGCAAACTCATCGGGCCTGGCCGCAGGGAGCGTGCCCATTCTCGCCGTAGACCCGGAGCACCGGGTACCAGGAAGGGGCGACGAGCGGGATGCCCATGGCGGAGAATCGATGCAAGCCATGTTTGGATTCGGGTTCGAGGAACACGGCCAGCGCTTCACCCCCATTTTGGCGGGTGAGGAAAACCTCGTAAGGTCCCAACTCCATGTCCATGCGATGTGGGGCGAGCCGAATCTTGCGCGCCGGCCGCCCCGAAGTTCGCGCGGGCCTGGCCCGCTCGATCCGCAGGCGTTCGACCGGCCAGAGTTCGTCGCCACGGCATCGCGTGGAATAAAATCCGTGCCGACGCAGCACACTCCGGAGCGCCTCGTGGGCCTGCGGCACGGCATAGCCGACCGGCAGTGGCACGGTGCGGCGAACCACGAGGGAAGCAGAGTATCGCGAGAACGTGACGCAGACAGGCCGCCCCTGATGCGCATCGCGAGCCGCCAGGCGAAAGGACTCGCCAGCGTCGGAGTAATTGAAATGCACGGGCACCAGTGACGCCGGGCCCTGGGGTCTCGAGGTGAACAATCCGGCGTTTTGATCGAGCCATTCCAGGCAGGTCCACAGCGCCCGCTCTTGTGCAGTCCGGAGTTGCAGTCGATCGGTTGGCGTTTCATCACGCCGAGGGTGCCGGTTTTCGATGAGGAGAGTGAACGCGCCGTAACGAAGCGCCAGGCCATTGCGGGCATCCACAACATCCAACGTGCTGTGGCGAACCCGCCCGGCCTTGCGAACGATGGTATAACGGCCGGCGTGGATGCCGCGAGCCGCGATGGCCGTCAGCAATCCGCGGAGTATTTCCGTCACGTCCGAGTTACCCGGCCGGGCCAGAATCGCCGGGTGACTCGGCACGTCAATGAATACGTCGTGATCCAGCACCACATTACGCTCGAGAAGGTGGCGGCGGCGGGACCGATAACTGTGCAGATCGAGAATGACGTGCGGCCGCCACTCGCGCACGAACAGATGGATGGCCGCCGTTTCACGGCTCAGCAGGAGCTGGTGGTCGCGATTCAAATCAATGCCGTCGGCATTGCAACGGCAATCGAATGCGCAACCGTCCGGATTGGCCTCCGGAATGATGGCCAACTGGCAGCCGGGCAGCCGCGCAGCGATTTCCTGCGCCGATAGACCCAACAACGAACGCAGGGTGCGCCGCGCGGGCCGTTCGTCGCCGTGCTGCCCTGAGAGGATCAGGACCTTCAACGGTGCGTCGGGGGGCACGTGCCGAAGACAAATGATGGGGCGTTGCTCTTTCGAAACGCCTACGATCGTCCCGCGAGGCGCAACTGGCCAGCGTGTGGATTCAACGATCATTGCGCGAGCGCCGGGCGCACGGCTTAATTGATGAACCGCCGGCGCCAATGCGGCGGAATCACCTCGCACGCCGGCGTGTCCTTGAACCCACGCCTTCGATTGCGGGTGAGCAGAGTATAGACGCCGTCGCGCCATCGTTTGGGAATGACGATGAACGTAAAGCACAGGGGCCACAGCCCTCCGAGCCGGCGGCAGACCCGCAGTGTGGCCGTCGACCGTTCATACAACTTCCCCTCCTCCCCGAGCACGACTGTTTTCAGTTCCGTCTCCGGCAGGCCGAGTTGGCGCAACTGCGCGCGCCCGGCGTCCGATTGCAGCGTCGCAAATTGGAAATACTCACGGTGGTCGTGACGGAGCACGAATTGCACGAAACGGTCGCACAACCCACATTCACCGTCATAATAGATTGTGGCGCGCGCGGCGCTGGGCGCGGTCGCCAGGCCGGGCGAGGGCTCCGGCAGAGGGGGGGGCTTCGCGGATTGCTGACGCTTCGTCGATTCTCGGGGCTCGTTCGGAGCGGGCCGTCGCCAAAGCTTGCGTGGCCACTCCACGAGGCGCTCAAGCGGGAAGAAGGACGCGAACATCACGCCCCAAAGCTGGTAATGAAACGTAATGCGCATCATTTCCAGGATGCCCAGGTGCATCAGGAAAGCGTTAATTGCCCAGAGGCGTCCCAGGCGCCGATTGAACAACGCCAGCGGCGCGAGAAGTTCCGTCAGCAATGACCCGATCGCCAGCACCGTAAAGAGCGGCAGCCACTCGTATATGGCATACGACAGCGCGTTGGGCGCGCCGCCGAGCAGTTCCTTGCGAATACCGTCCACGGCCATCTGACTACGCAGCGCCGGGCCCGTCATCCACTCCAGCCCGAGCGGCCCCATGAGCTTGGCAACGGCGGTGACAAAGTAGGTGCAAACAGTCACCGCGCAAATCAGTTTCACCGGCCAGCCATACATCCAGCTGATGGACTCCCTTGCCCCGTCGCCGTCCTTCTTCCGGGCTCGAAAAAGCGCGTCGAGCGATAAGGCGTCTGCACAACGGGTAAATCCAAGGACGATGGCGTGCAGCGCGACCAGGTTGTCGGAATGGTAAATCATGGACCAGGAATTCCGATAGCAAAACAGCCAAAGGGCCAGCACGGCAAAGACCGGGCCGCTGATACGATGCCACAGGCCCACGGTGAAGAGGACTCCGGCAACAATCGTTCCGCTCAACAGCCAACGGAACAACTCGAGCCCAATCGGCGTGTTGCCGAACACAACTCCCACTGGATCAAACAGCCGCGGGTCAGTTCGCGCGACCTTCAGGTAGTCAGGATACTCACTTATCAAGTATACCGTCGCGAACCCGCAGATCAGAATGCGCAATAATGCAAGCCGGGTGGCAGGGGCTGCCTCGAACCAGAAATCGTGCACACGTTGGTTCATCGTTTTCATGAATTCCTCCTTTCCACCGGGGCGGAACCTTTGATCGTTTCCGAGACGGGCTCCTTTCGCCCGCGAAAGAAATCATCCACGGCGTATTTCCCCCGGCACACTTCGACGGTGACGATTTTCGACCAGCGGGAGCTCTCGCTGCGGGCCACTTTCTTGGCGACGGATTTCGCTAACTCGGGGGCACGCCCTTCGTTCATGATTTTCCGGAGTTGGCGCCGAACCTGGTTGCCCCCGCCGTCGCCTATCATCTTATAGGGGATTTGGTATCGCTTCCCCTGCTCATCGCGGCCCAAGACATAATAGAATGTTTCGACGGCCTCGCGGCGCGCGCTGAACATGGGATAATAGGAGAGCGGAAAGTTGTCCTTGGGATCCTTGCGCCAATTTTGTTGCAGGGGCCAGAGCACGGCGCCGATCAAGGCCAAACTGAGCAACAGGGCGCGCTTCTTTCCAGCCTCGAACAAGAGCGTGCCTTCGGGTGGATTGGGTGTGGAGAGATTGTCGTTCATAACTGACCTACGGGTATGGGGGTGAGAGGTTGTTCTTCGATCCGCGCGACCTCCGGGAGAGGCCGATGGAGTGAAGGTGTATCAAGAAAGACAGCAGGTGGACCTTGTTTAACGATTCTGCCCTGGTCGAGCATCACTAGATGGTCCGCTTGTCGGAACGTTTCCAGGTGATGCCCCGCCACGACGATTGTCATCTGTGCTTTCAGTCTGCCGAGGGTGTCCATAATCGCCGTCTGCGACACCGCATCGAGGGACGCCGTCGGTTCATCCAGGAGCAGGACTCTGGAGCGCATCAACACAGCCCGGGCGATGGCCAGACGTTGAGCCTCGCCACCGGAAAGCTGGATGCCGCGCCGGCCAAGTCGCGTCTGCAAACCCCCTTCGAACCGTTTCACGAAGTCCAGGAGGTCGGCGGCCTCGCAAGCCGCCATCAATTCGGCATCATCGGCCTCCGGCTTGGCCAGGCGCAGGTTGCGGGCAATGCTGCCAGTAAATAGGATGGGCCGTTGCGGTACCAGAACCACCGTCGAGCGAAGCGACGCAACTGTGAACTCACGCACGTCGGTGCCATCGATGAGCACCTGGCCTTCCTGAGGATCATAGAGCCGGTTGAACAATCGTAGCAGGGTCGACTTGCCCGAGCCGCTGCGTCCGGCCAGGACCGTGACGCAATTAGGTTCGATGACCAGTCGCGCATTCTTCAAGACCTGCTGGGACTTGTAGGCGAAGGAAACATTGCGCAATTCAATGCGGCCTTTGGTCACGGCGACAGGTCGGGCATCCGGACGCTCGGTCGGCCCTGCCGGCAGGCTCAGGAGTTCCTGGACGTGCGCCACGCTCGTAAGAGTCTTCCGGGAGGCGCCCATCGTGCTGGCGATACGGCGGAAGGGCGCAAATGCAAACGCCAGCAAGCCGACGAACTGGACGAGTTCGCCCGTCGACATCCGGCCATCGAGCACCCGCATTCCCCCGAGGAACCAGGCCAGCCCAAAACCCAGCGACGTCATCACCCAGATCACCCCGGATTTCCGGGCTTCGCAATCGGCCTGCACCAATTCCTCCCGCTCCAGGCGGTTGGCGCGACGTGTCGTGCGATCGACGGCCACGGGGCAGGCGCCCAGCGATTGAATGGTTTCCGCGCCGTCGAGCTGTTCCTTCACCAGCGTGGTGAATTTGGCCCGCGTGCGCCGGGCCTGGATACGGGCACGGCGTGCCTGCCGATGCAGCAGAATCGTCAGCGCCCATTGCACGGGGATCACCGCGCAACAGACCGCCGTCAGGAAGGCGTTCTGGAGGAACAGAAAAGCCATCGGGCAGATGAACCGCAGCGCATTGGTTGCATTGCGGATCACCACCTGGCCTGCAAAACTGCGCAGCCTTCCGGTGTCCTCCATCACCCCGTGGAACAATTGGCCGGAGCCAATTCTGAAATGATGTTCCAAGGGCATGGTCGCCAGCCGTTCGATCAGCGAACGGCGAATGTCGCGCACGAAACGGCGAGTCAGTTTGTTCACGCTCAGTTGCCGCAGATAGGCACTGAGCCCACGGGCCACGGCCACCCCCCCCAGGGCCAGCGCGGCAATCGCCACGCTCTTTCGACGGCTGTCCGGATCCAGCTTCAGTCCATAGAGGCGCACATGCTTGGAGCGCAAGCTGTCTATCAGCGCTCCCGTGATGACCGGCACCTGCATCGGCACGAGCACGAAGATGATGGACCAAAACAACGCCAGGCCGAATTGGAGTTTGTGGCGTGCAAGGCGACGCAGGGCAAACAACCAAGGGGCGGCAGGCTGATTGGAGTCCGGTTCATTCATTACGCATGAAGGTACCCACCCTTGTGGCCAACTCGGCGCCGGTGTCCGCCGAACAGATGACCGGAATGTCCGAGTCGTTCTGCCGGTACTCCTCCATCGCCAGGGGCGACGACGTGAACTTGCCTGAAACGGCGATGATCCGGTATCCCAGACGGCGCAGCCGATCCGCTCCCCAGAGTGCGGAGAGGGCGCTTTCGGCGCTCAGCACCAGGCCGCGGGCGGCCTGCTGAACCTCGGGCTCGGAGAGCAACATCGCTGTCTCCCGCTGCAACAACCCGTCCGCCAGTTCCATGAGGACGACATCCGGATCAACGGCCGCCACCTCCGCAGTCATCGCGTCAAAGAGTTTCAGCAACTCCTCTTTCGAGCAGAGGTAGGTCGAGGGAAAACCGAAATCGCTGAAGTCAATCGCTCGATGCGAAGCCGCCGCGGCCAGTTCGTCCTGGTCGCGATTCGAAACGCTGCCGGTCAGCTTGCAGGCGGCCACGTTCAACCCGACGTTGGTCAGCCCATTGGTCAGTCGGGCCGCCGTGGTAGTTTTGCCGCTGTTCATGCCCGTGCCAACGACGTAGATCAGATTGCGCGGCCGCCGCCGGGCCGCCGCTGGGCGAAACAGCTGGGCCTTGAGATTCAGTCGTCCGCCTTCTGCATTGCGCACGTAACCGAGCAGCGTCACTTGCGTCGGATCCGCCGCGGAATGGTGCTTGGACTTGACCGTCCCTACCATGCCGGCGGCGGTCAACAGGCTGAGGTTGTCCGACCCTGTCACCTCGGCCTCGAAGGCGTCGCACGCGTAACGGTTGCCGAACACACCGAAAAACTGAGCGCCCGGGTAAAGACGCATCCGGCGATTTTCAGCGGTGGTCAGGAACTTGTGGAACACGGTTTTTTCCACGCGCATGAGGGCCACGTCCCCGGGGACAGGCGCCGCCGAGGCCGCAGGTTCCAGCGAGCCGTACGGCAGCGAAGCCAGCCTGCGGCAAGCCCAGGACCATTGGATCAATCCGGGCGTTGCGGCGGCCGATCTCCCCGCATCGGCTTCGGGAAAAAATGAGTCCGAAAAAACGGTTTCATCCACAGACAGGCCCGGCGACCTGGGCTGGACAGAATTAGGTTCGATCACTGTATTCATTGGTTTTGTTGGAGCCCGATTGTGGGCGTTCAGTTTTGTTGGATGAGGCGCACGACCATCGTAGCGCCTCTAGCTTTCAACACACGCTGGACACGGGCCTACGCTACCGCGAAGACGCTCCTTGCACAGGTGGGTGATTACCTCCTCACGCCTACTGTCGTTCACTCTGTTACGGATTAAACCCGGCGCTGTACGAGCGAAAGGGCGGCCCGTGAGAACACAGGCCGCCCAGTCGTGCCGACCTCGCCACCCTGCCTTAGTCGGCGAAGCTCAGTCGGAGGAAGAAGGGAGAGCTCAGTCAGCGAAGAACAAGGCGTTCAGGCCTTGCGAAGAGGCAAACATGCGCGTGCTGTCATGGTCCACACCAGGCACATCGGTGATGGCAAGACGATTCCCGGGATAGTATTTATCCATGAACATTTTGTAGATGTGGGCCCGCTGGTAGCGGAACGGCCCCTGCCACATGGCGCCGCAATCCGTATCCATGTCGCCGTTGTCAAAGGTGTCCTCAGTCCCGGCCAGCAATTGCACCTGACGGGCCGGCAGGTGCGTGCGCGCCCACTCGGCGCCGCGCGCCGCAGTATAGCCGTAGAGGTTTTCGAGTCCGTACTTCCACTCATTGTAAGCGTCACCCGAAGAGCAGTCCTGCGCGGGGATGAGCCAACTGCTGTCGCCTTCGGGATTCCGGTATGAGTTGAGGTAAACGTACGACGACGGATTGGCCACAACGAATTTCATGTACTGCGCGTTGGGCCAGGGCTTCGAGTCAACATCGGTGAAGCACGCAAAACGCTGCGCGGTCTGCCCCCCCGCCGAGTGGCCGGCCACGATGACCCACTTGAGGTTCGGGAAGTCGCCGTCGCGCAACTTCGCAACGAAGTTGTCCAGCACGGTGAAGGAACTGATGCCGCCCGAAGCGCCAGCTTCACGCCAGTCGCCGTCGGGCCAGCCCCATTCCCCGCTCGGCGCCACCTCCTGGAAGTGGGGCGCAATCACCATCACTTTTGAACTCCAACTGGAAGGAACGATGTCGTCAATGCGATCAAAGTAGCCCGAAGCATTCGCGCCAGAGCCGTGGAGCACGATGATGGCCCGCGTGACGCGTGGATCGTACTGATCCAGCGGGCGGTTGATGTAACACGGCATATTTTTGCTGCCCATCTGCACCTTGGCGTACGTCTTTCCGATCGTCGGCAGATTGGTCGTCGGAGGCGGGGTCGAGAGCGGTGTCTGCTTGACCCGGTAGAATTTGATCGGCGTCGAGGAGGAGGCGACCTCCTGCCACGTCTGGGGCCCGCCGACGTTCGTCATGAGAGGACCCACGTTCGACCAAGTACCGGCTTTCAGGCCGGTCTGTATTTGGGACACGGCGTTGGACAGGCCGTTCCAATGGAGGGTGATTCTCTGGCCGCTGGAAACCTTCGCATAATTGATGCGAAGCCCCTCACTGGATACGGTCACTTCGGAGCCGGTGTACAGCTCGACTTCCGCGATGCTGTTCCACAAGTTCAGGGAGTTGCCGTGCCCGACAATGCGCACGTAACGTCGCACGGTATCGGCCACGTCGTACGATTCCAACGCCGTGGTGGCGCCGCTGCTGGCGCCCGTGAAGACCGTGGCCCAAGTCGACGCGTTGTCACTGGTCTGGATCTCGAAGGAAGTCCTGCGTTGGTTGCCTTGATACCAGGCGACCTTGACTGTGCCCACAGCCGTCGGGGCACCCAAATCAAACCGTATCCACTGCCCGTCTCCAGACGCCGACCAACGGGTGGACAAAGAGCCGTCAAGTGTGTTCTCCGGCACGTTGCCGTCATTGGCGCTCGCAGCGACCGAGGCGACCGGCAACTTGGCAGCCACGGCCGCGCCGCTACAACTCGCGGCTGCCGCCGTCGCGGCGGCAAGGAGCAGGCGGACCAACCGGCCCCGCTGCCCCAGGAGCGCTGCCGCTTCGCTTCCACCCGAGTTATGTCCGATTGCCAGTGCTGAATGCAGCTGTGTTAATTTCATGGTGCCACGCTGACATCGGGCCCCAGTGGGCGAAATTGGAGGGGCTTCGATTCGGCCATCCGATTCCGTCCTCACTTCTTGTCGTGGTTTGGGCCACACGCTGTCGTGGTTTGCACCACAGCCAGGTTAGGGTCATCACCCCATAGCCAACGCTTTCCGCACCGTGCAGAGTGCGGAGCGTGGCACGCACCTTGTGAGAAGAAACAAAACAATCCGCTGGTTGAAGCGCCTCCTGTTGCTGGTCATCCTGGCCTGCGGCGTGGGTTACGGCAATTGGTATTGGCAGGCCAATCAGCTGGCGGTTTCCGCGCCGCAGTTCGATTGTCAACCGATCACGCGAGGAGATATCACGCAGGTCATCAACGCCAGCGGCCAACTGAACCCGGTGGTCAAGGTGGACATCGGCAGCCAGATTTCAGGCAACATTCTAAAGTTGTTTGCCGACTTCAATTCGCCCGTGAAAGAGGGGCAAATCGTTGCGACGCTGGACGCGGCCACTTACGAAGCGAATGTCCTCGCGGCCGAAGGCAACCTCGCCAGCGCCCGGGCCAGCCTGGAACTGGCTCAACTGGCGGAGCGGCGGGCCAAGACCCTGCGCAAGGACAATTTGAACTCGCAGGCGGAGTACGATCTCGCGGTGGCCGATTTGCACAAGGCCGAGTCGTCCGTGAAAATCAACGAAGGCTCCTTGCAGAAAGCCCAGGTTGACCTGGCTCGCTGCACCATCCGCTCGCCGATCCACGGCCTGGTCATTACCCGCAACGTCAACGTCGGGCAAACCGTCGCCGCCAGCTTGAGCGCGCCCGTCTTGTTCGTGATCGCCAATGACCTGACCAAGATGCAAATCGAGGCCAACGTCGTCGAAGCGGACATTGGCCGAGTGCAGCCGGGCCAGGCGGTGGAATTCCGGGTCGACGCTTACCCCAACGATAAATTCAAGGGCACCGTGACACAGGTCCGCAATGCCCCGAAGGAAGAACTCAACGTGGTCGCCTACCAAACCATCATTGAGGTCGGCAACCCGGACTTGAAACTCAAGCCGGGCATGACCGCAAACGTGGCGATCATTGTCTCCAATCGGGAGGATACGCTGAGAATTCCCAATGCCGCCCTGCGATTCAAACCGCCCAAGGACGTCCGCATTCTAACGGCGGAGGCGGAGGCCACGGGCGCATCGACCAACTCGGATGCCCGCGCGGCAACGGATGCGTCGAAGACACGGAGCAAGTCGAAGCAGAAATCCGGGCGCACGATCTATCTCTTGGCCAATGGCGCGCTCGACCCAAATGGTCCTTCGAGCGACGCGCATTCCACGAACGATGCGACGGATGGCCTTCCGCACCCTGGCCCCGACCCTGCAAGTGGCCCGGCGCTTCGCGCGGTCGAGATTAAGTATGGTATCTCGGACGGCAGCACCACGGAAGTGTTGGCCGGTTTGGTTGAAGGCGACCAAGTCGTTACCGGCCTTGCGAAATCCAAGGAGCGGCCGAAGCGCATATTCAATCCTTTCGCCTTCAATCGCTGATGTCGGCAACGCTTGCCGTCACGCCCATGAGTGCCGTCATCCAACTGGAGGAAGTTTCCAAGGTGTATGACACCGGCGAAGTGACGGTTCAGGCGTTGGACAAAGTTTCCTTGCAAATCGAACCGGGTGAGTTCGTCGCGTTGATGGGCTCCAGCGGTTCAGGAAAATCCACGCTGATGAACATTCTGGGCTGCCTGGATCGGCCCACGGAAGGCCGTTATTTGCTCCAGGGAATGGATGTCTCGGACATGGACACAGAAGAACTGGCCGACATCCGCAACCAGCAAATTGGCTTCGTCTTTCAGAACTTTAATCTCTTCTCGCGCACCACCGCGCTGGAGAACATCGAATTGCCGCTCATGTACAGGCATGAACAGCGGTTGTCGGCGCGCAAGCAGCGCAAAATGGCTTTGGAGGTGCTGGAATTGGTCGGCCTGAAGGATCGGGCCGACCATTGTCCCAATCAACTCTCGGGCGGCCAGCAGCAGCGCGTGGCCATCGCCCGCGCCCTGGTCAGCGGTCCCGAGCTCATTTTGGCGGACGAACCCACCGGGAACCTGGACAGCCGCACCAGCGAGGAACTGATGGGCGTCTTTCAATCCTTGAACCGCCGCGGCATCACCATCGTCCTGGTCACGCACGAGCCGGATGTGGCCCGTTATGCCCGGCGCACGATCACACTTCGAGATGGCCGCATCACCTCGGATGAACTGGCCCAGGCATCCGCCCCGAACCAGCGGCGCTGGCAGGCCGACGCCGAACTCGTCCGATGAATGCGTTCGTCACCACAAAAGTGGCCCTGCGCGCTCTGTCGCGAAACAAGCTGCGTTCCAGCTTGACCGCCCTGGGATTGATCATCGGCGTCGGCGCCGTCGTCACCCTGGTCGGCATCGGCAACGGCGCCAAAGCGCAGATCGAGGCGCGCGTGGCGAGTCTCGGGCAAAACGTGCTTCAAATTAAGGCGGGCAGCGTCACCAAGAGCGCCGTGCGGCAAGGCAACGAAACGGCCGTCACCTTGTCGCTGGAGGACGCGGATGCCATCCGCAAGGAAATTCCCGATATCGTTGCGGTCAGCCCAGAGGTCAAGACCAAGCTTCAGGCGGTCAGCGCCTTTCGCAATTGGAAAGCGGAAGTCTACGGCGAGACCCCTGAGTACTTCACCATCCGTCAATGGCCTTTGAGCGCCGGCGAGTATTTCAGCGACCAGGACGTGCGCCTCGGCAATGCCGTCGCGGTGCTCGGCGCGGTGGCGGCGGGGGAACTCTTCGGCGAGGAAAACGCCGTCGGCGAATCCTTCCGGCTTCAGAATATCCCCTTCCTGGTGATCGGCGTGCTCGAGGCCAAAGGCGAGACGGCCAACGGCGACGACCAGGACGATTCCATCATTATTCCCATCACCACGGCCATGCAACGGTTGATCGGCAAGCGGAAAGCCCACGTCGGCCTGCGTCGTATCAACGTGCAGGCCTCGACCCCCGAGGTGATGCCCAAACTGCAACAGCAAATCACGGCCCTGCTGCGCCAGCGCCACGGCACAGAGCCCGCCGTTGACAAAGATGAGGAAGCCGAAGACTTCAAGATCAAGAGCCAGCTGGAACTGGCCGAAGTGGCGACGCAAAGCACCCGCACAATGACGCTGTTGCTGGCGGGTATCGCAAGCGTCTCGTTGATTGTCGGCGGCATTGGCATCATGAACATCATGCTGGTCAGCGTCACCGAACGCACCCGCGAGATTGGCCTGCGGCTGGCGGTGGGCGCGTATCCGCGCGACATCCGCCGTCAGTTTCTCGTCGAGGCGCTCACACTCAGCTGCCTGGGCGGGCTTATTGGCATTGCCGCCGGACTTGGTGCGGCGCACTGGGTGGCAATCATACAGTCCTGGCCGTCGGTCATTTCCGTGAACTCCATCATGCTTGCATTCCTCTTCAGCGCGGCTGTCGGGGTTTTCTTCGGGTTCTATCCGGCGCGCAAGGCCGCTCAACTCGATCCCATTGAAGCGCTCAGGTACGAGTAGGCGCTGGAAAACTCAAAAGTTCCTCTATCGCCTGCGGTTTCCTTCTCAGGAGCGCGGCGTTAACCGCATCACCTTGTCGAATTGCCGTGGGACTTTCCAATGGCACCTCGCGGCCACGGGAAGCCCGGCGGGCTTCACTTCGAATATCCCCGGATGAAATCCGGGGTAGTTCACCACATGAGGTTCGACCCCGTGGGGGTCGAATTTCACCCCTTTCGATTCGACCCCTGCGGGGTCGAGGCCATCGTGCGAACGACACCCCGGATTGCATCCGGGGCTACTCAGATTGGCGCCCTCCGGGCACCCCCGTGCAAGGCGCCGCCAGCCGCGTGGTCACCGCAGTTATCGGGCTTTCGGATTTCGGATTTCAGGCAGTATGCCGATGCAGTCGCGGAGCGACGACTCGACGGTAGCCGTGGACTTCAGTCCACGGATCGAGTCATCAAAGCGTCGCGTCAGCGACGCATGTCATATCTGCGTTCATTTGCGATCATCTGCGGTTGACCAAAACTCCGTCCGTTCCGGTTGCGGCTGCGCCGCGCTGTGACTCGTTTGGGGCTATAACACTTCCGCCGGTGAGAAGAATCTTTGAACAGGAGGAAACGGAGGAAACGGAGTCCTCATTGCGAAGCCTGGCGTTCTGCCCAAGGCTCCGTCCATCCCTATAGCGGTGCGAAGGCCAGAGGATTGGGATTGAGACAGCGTGCGTTCCATTCTGAATCAGGTGGGCAATAGCTGAGCCAACGAGCGCGGAGCGACGAGCTGCTGTATCGACGATTTGCAATCGGCAGGCCGTGGGAACTTTCCAATGGCCCACCCTGGCGGCCACGGGAAGCCCAGCGGGCTTCACTTCGAATAGCCCCGGATGAAATCCGGGGAATTACACCACATGAGGTTCGACCCCGCAGGGGTCGAATTTGCTTTTCGATTCGACCGACACTCCGGATTGCATCCGGGGCTATTCAAATTGGTGCCCTCCGGGCACTGCGGGCAGTGCCGCCGGGGAGCCACTTGTGGAGCGGGTTTTCAGCCGTCCCTTCGGGACTTGGGGCTGGCTGCCATCCTACCCCGCGTTGAAACGCGGGGCTATTGTCGGTTGTCCCTCCGGGACACGGCCAACGGCAGCCGATGGACGCTGTGAAGAATTCTGTCGTGCACCCGATTCTCTGTTTCCTCCGTTATCTCCTGTTCGGTGCTTAGAGTGATTGCCAAAAGTCATTTCCGAAATGGTGGGCGGCGCCCTGCCGGGCGCCGCGGCAAACCGGCAGGTTTGCCCCACCATTTCGGAAATGACTTTTGGCAATCACTCTAATCTGGGGCCAGAACGCTCGAACTTACCCAAAAAACGGCTCCGGAAGCCACTTTTTGGCTCGTTTCGCTCGTT